>Ga0184638_1000087_pt1 | contig 21206 bp, 16 predicted proteins | sample PLM31_50_b2_FD_133141 | JGI IMG/M metagenome (GOLD analysis project Ga0184638, IMG submission 133141) | Groundwater sediment microbial communities from an aquifer in East River, Colorado, USA - PLM3-1_50_b2 | ecosystem: Environmental > Terrestrial > Soil > Riparian zone | place: USA: East River... | reverse complement strand
CTCTCTGCATTAGAGGCGAGGCTGCGGCGACGCCGCCATCTTCGCGGCCACCTTACACAGGGCGTCGGAGGACTCCTGCCCGGCCGCACGAAAGGGTGGTCGATCGATCCCACGTCTTCCGTCTCGCCTCGGTCGGCTCTCGCTGCGCTGCGAACCCACGCATCGCTGGCGGGACCGCTGATCATCCTGGCCGCATGCGCAGCGGCAGCGGCTCTGCTTGCAGGCGATGAGTTGTCAGTCCGGAACGGATCTTTCCCCGCTTCACTCGCAACGGTTGTCGTTGCCCTGCTCGCAACGGGCTTCGGTGTCTACCGACGCACCGGGGCGTCGGTTTGGCTCCTTACGATCTCGCCCTTCGCAATCGCCACGGTTACGTGGAGCGTGCTCTTCGTACTGCGTCCGGTCGAGCTGTACTTCTTTCCGGATCACGCCGCCCTTGCGCTTGGGCAACTCGGCTACGACGTTGCAGCGCTCACCCGAACGGTGGCGCTCGCCAGTCTGGGTTGCTCGGCCTGGTGCGCGGGGTACTTGATTGCGCTCGGACGCCAAGAAACCGCGGAGGCACGGACGGCAGACTCGCCGCGCGGGTCGTGGATCGTCGCCGGGTTCGCCCTCGCACTGGGAACGGCGCTCTGGGTCGCCCTGTTCCTCCGACAGGGAGGGATCGGCGCACTGGTGCACTCCCTCGTGTCGGTGCGGACCGGCCAGGGATCAAGCTTTTACGGCTTTGTCGGGGTCTGGATCGTTCAAGGAACAGCGCTCTACGCGCTCGCGCTCTTGCTTTCAGGCAGGCGACACGGCGCGCGAGGCCTCCGCTGTCTGTTCTGTGCTGCCGTCGCCCTTGCTGCCCTCGCAGCCGTCGCGCTCCAATTGCGCGGCCTCGCACTGTTCGGCGCTCTCTCCGCACTGACGATCAGCCTCAGGCTGCGGCCGCCCAGCAGGCGGACGATCGCCGTGGCGGCCTCGCTAGCTTTGATTGCCGTCCTGGGACTCGCATTCGCGCAGCAGACACGCGCCTACACGAGCCGAATGCCAGCGAGCGAGGCGGTTCACACCGCAGTGCGGACGCCGCTCTGGGCACTCTATGCTTCAGACCTCAGCACCTACGACGACTTCGTCGCAATCCGTGAGCTTGTTCCAGGCTCGATCCCGTCGTTGAACGGTGCGACGCTCCGCGAGGTTCCTCAGGCCCTCGTCCCACGAAGTCTTTGGCCGGACAAGCCCGTGGGCGTCGACTCACGCGTCGCGTCGTACCTTTACCCGGGCGTCCCGGTAGCGGTCCCGATCTCGATTCAGGGTGAGCTGTACTGGAACGGCGGCCTCCTCGCTGTCGCCGTCGGCTCGCTGATCCTCGGCGCCGCATTTGGCCGACTTGGTCGATTCGGGCTGAGGGCCCGGCCCGGGAGCCCTTCGTTCGTCCTCTACGCCGTCGCCTTCCCCTTCACTCACGCGTTTCTCACGCGCGGACTCGCGACGATGACGGAGAACCTCCTCTTCGCTCTTGCCGGCGTCTCGTTCGCGATCCTGGCCCTGAGTTTCCGGCCACAGCCCCTATCTGCCCTCAGGGGTGCGCGGCTCCTCAGAAACCGGGTCTCGCCGAGTCCGTTGCCGGAGCGCCGAGGCGCCGGCGCGTGACGGCCGCCGAGGCGACGACCAACGCAGTGACAGCCGTTACCACCGATGCGGAGCCGCGGACGCCCGGCGTCGTTGCTGCGAGGAAGCCAACCGCCACGAGCACGAGCGCAGCGATCGCTCCATGCCGCACGGCGCGCTTTCTGTTCGGAAGCGAGACGAGTGCATGCCGGGCGAGAAGAAACATCCCGACGAGTTGTCCGACCGCGAAGACAGAAGCCATCGCCAGGGCGCGCGGCGCGGGCGACACGAGCACAACGACGATTCCGCCTCCCAGGATCACAGTCGTAGCCGCGACGTAGACCCGGAGGAAGACGTCCTCTCCGTTTCGCGCGAGCAGTACGAGGGTGAAGAGGACGACGAATCCCGTCGCACACGAGGTTGCAAGCGTTAAGACCGCCGCCGCTTGCGCGGCGTCACCAGCGTGGCCGAGCAAGAGCGAAGTGACAAACCTCGGACGGAACATTAGAACCGCAGTCGCGCCGAATGTCACGACCACCAACGCCCGAACCCCCATTTCAACTCCGTGACCTTCCACGTCTTCGGACGCCTCCGCCCCGGCCAGACGCGGGAAGAGCGCGGTTGCCAGGACGCCGGCGAGTTGGTTGATTCCCGTGAGTAGCCGGACACTCACCGCGAACGCGGCAGCGGCGGCCGCTGCGCCCGTCGCGTTCAGGAGGATGGTTCCGCAGGCGAGCCCCATTTGCCCGATCACGACGGGCAGACCGATGCGAGTGACGCTTCGCCACGGCCCGCGCGGCGCGGAGAATGCTCGGGAGATACCGGTTCGCGCTGAGAGTCTGAATGCGAGCGAAACGACGACAATGACGCCGCATTCGGCAATTCCAGCCAGGACGAGCGGAAAGCTGCGGCCCAGCAGGAAAAGCGTAAGCGCCGCTCCAGCCGGCGCAAGCGATCGCAAGACGACATATGCGGACCAGGGCCGAGCGTTGCCTAGCCCGAAAGCCTCCCAGTAGTTCAGGGCGCCAAAGAGGACGAGCGCCACCGCGAACGGGGCAGTGGCTTCGAGCGAGCGCGCATCCGCCGCGGCACCGACAGCAAGCGCAACTCCCGCTGCCACAAGCGCAAGCTGAAGGCGTAGTCGCACGATCGACCCGCGGGTCAAGGCGTCCAGCCCGCGCGATGCAGCGAGCCTCGCGCCGTAGAAACCAGGACCGGCGTCGATCACGACCTGGAGAAATCCGTAGAGAGCCTGCGCGGCGAGCACCGTCCCGAAGGCCTCTGTCGACATCGTGCGGCTCCCGAGCCCCAGCCAGGCGAACTGCGACAAGTGGCCGAGTACCGCAGCGCCGCCAAACGTCGCCGCAAGCTTACGGGTCGTCACGCGATCCTCGGACGAGGCCGTTCGGTGTCGCGAGCACGATCCAGGAGTGGGTGTTGTGCAGGAGGCGGGTGTCGACGTTCCGGCCCGCAAATCGAAAGGTGCCCGGCTCGATCCCGCGCTTCAGTTCCGGGCGAGCGTCCTCGGGCAAGGAGCACTCGGACAGGTTGATCCGCTCGGAAACGGTGACTCCGACGGCTCCCGTCGCCTGACGCCTCTCCCAGGAGGCACGCGCCGCACGCCCGAACGGGATCAGCGCATTCTCGAAAACGCAATAACGCGCGAATTTGCGTTCGAACAAGCACGTGACCTCTTCAAACGAGAAACCGTGGTCTCCCAGTAGCTCTGCATTTGGACTTCCGACGACGAGGAGGCCACCTGGAGCCGTGATCCGGCGAAGTTCGTCCAGCGCCTGGTCTTCAAGGCCGTACTCACGGATGTGTTCCATGACCTCGCTACAAACGACTACGTCCGCGAAGCCGTCGGCATAACCGGCCAGGTCGGCGATGCTCTGGCGCGAGAACTCCGCATATCCACCGTTTCGCTCGCGTGCATATCGGAGTGCATGCTGAGAGACGTCACAGCCGTAGACCGTCGACGCCCCTCCTACCGAAAGCACCTTGCAGCCGTAACCACTTCCGCAACCGACGTCGGCGACGCACCGTCCGTCGACGAACTGGGCCGCGAAGTCGTAGAACTTGCGGTGATTCAGGAAGTTGTTGAGCTCGACGCTGTTGGAGCGTCGTCGACGCCCCAGTCTCGTGTAGGTGTAGCCGTCGGGATAGACCCGTACGAAGTCCTCGAAGTAATGTCGCCCGCTGGCGCGGCCGATCGCGTGCGTGAGGCCGAGCACCAGCGGCTTCGCCGCACCGCGTATGAGGCGTCGCGACCAGGCCCTCGCCACCGCACGCGTGTGTCGATGCTCCAGTTGCATAACTTGCGGTTCTCCGTCGAAGCCGTTTTCCCGCTTCTTAGGCCGAGTCTAGGTCCCCGGTCGGATGCATATGATCGGCTCCTTGCGTGAGGTTCTGCTCGTTTCGCCGGACCGCGTCGCGCCGAAGATGGCGGGTCCGGGAATCCGATACGTTGAGCTCGGCCGGGTACTCGGGAGCGTCCACGATGTAACCCTCGCAGCACCGCTGGGCAGTCAGTCCATCGAGGGAGGCCCAGCAGTAGAACTGTATGACCCAGACCGTCCCGGCGCGCTGCGGCGTCTCTTCTCACCGGGTCAAGTGGTCGTCACTCCGCCCCTCGCGCCAGATGTGCTCCGCGGCGTGACGGCCGATGATCGGACTTGGATCGTCGATCTCTACAACGCCGAGCCGTTCGAGGGTCTCGCGCAGCAGAGGCCTCGCGGCGTGCGCGAGGGATTCCGAGACCTTGCCCGCGTTGATCGGTTGGCCTTCGCGGCCCGCACCGGCGCGGCGTTCGTATGTGCGAGCGAACGGCAGCGGGACATGTGGCTTGGCTTCCTGGCCGCGAGTCGTCGGCTCGACTCAACGAACTACTCCCGAGATCCCGAACTCCGTACGCTCATCGATGTCGTGCCCTTCGGCCTGCCTTCCCTGCTGCCCGAGCGGCAGGGCGAGGGCCTGCGTGGCACCGTCTTCCCGCAGAGCGCACGCATCATGGTGTGGAACGGCGGCCTCTGGGACTGGTTCGATCCCGAAACGGTGCTCGCGGCTCTCGTTCGGCTACGCGAGCAAGATGCATCGTGGTGCCTTGCGTTCAGCGGAACTGGACGTCCGAGCCATCGATCGGGAATGGGCACCTCCGAGCGCGTCTTGCGTCTCGTCGACGAACTCGGGCTGCGGAGACAAGGAACGGTTCACGTTCGAGAGTGGACGCCGTATGCGGAGCGCGCCGGGCCGCTTCTCGACGCCGACATGGGTGTCTCTGCGCATCACCTGTCTCTGGAGGCACGTTTCGCGCACCGAGCGCGAATGCTCGACCTCGTCTGGACTCGAACGCCGATCCTCTGCACTGCGGGAGACGAATGGAGCGAGGTCGTTGTCGCCGAAGGGCTCGGGGTGGCTGTTCCACCCGGCGACGCGGACGCTCTCGCCGAAGGCGCGTCGCTCATCGCCGCGCGCGGGCGTGCCTCATACGCGCCGGCGTTCGACGCCGCTGCGTCGCTGCGCACCTGGGACGTCGTCGCCGCTCCGCTCTTCGGACTCCTGGAGGCCGCGACGGCGCGGCCGCAACGGCGGCCGGATCTCGTCGGCCGGTGTCTTGCGCTTCGCCACTCGGCCGCCTCCGCGGTACAACGGACAGCGCGCTACAGTCGCGCCCGGCTCGCTCGGGAGTAACGCCGCCGCAAGCCGTCGCCCACGCCGACGGTAAGGGCGTCGCCGACAGGTCGTGGAGCCCGGACGCGACACGTGCGCCAGCCAAGCATCCGGGCGCGCGCCGGCGCGAGCGAGCGATGCCGACGGGCGAGAACGAGAGAGACCGCTGCTTCTTGCGCAACGGCGAGCGCTCCTGGTACCGGCGCGCTGAGGACGCCGTACTTCCGAAGAAGATAGCCCCGGCTGAAGCCGACCATGCTCGCCTTCTCCAGCGAACCGCGGCCGAGAGTCGCCGATCCGGCGTGCACAGCGCGGGCGCGGCGCGCAAAGGCGCAGAAAGCACCCTCGGCTCGAAGCCGAAGAGCCAGGTCGAGGTCCTCGAAGTACGCAAAGAATCCTTCATCGAACCCGCCGACCGAGCGAAACGCTTCGAGGCGATACGCGGCAGCTCCGCCGCACGGGCCCAGTGGGGGACGCAACGGCTGGTCGAGCACGTCGACCGACTCGTCCCGGAGGTAGTCATGAGCACCGAGCGTTGCGTCGACCTCGATACCGGCGCTCTCGATCAGATGCGGGTTATCGCTTTGCAGCAGGACCCCCGCCGTCATGGCTGCACCCTTTGCTACCGGCTCGGCGAGCGCCGACAAGAAGCCTGCCCGCGGTGTCAGATCGTCGTTCAGCACGACCAGCGTTTCACCATCGGCCGCCCGAGCCGCCCGGTTGACCGCCGCGCCGAAGCCGCGGTTGCGGCCCATCGGGACGATGCCCGCTCCACGCCCCCGGAGGCCGCGGAGTGTCGCCTCGCTCAGCCCGTTGTCAGCGATCAGCAGTTGCCCGTCGAGGTCGCCCGTCCGAAGCCGGTCGATCAATTCCAGAAGCCTCCGACCACCACGGAGGGAGGGAATGACGATCGAGACCGACGGTGATGTCAGAACGCTCCCCGCGCGCCCAAGACGGCCGGCAGGGTCATTACGAGGATCCGCAGGTCGCGCCCGAGCGCCAGGTTCTCGATGTACTCGCGCTCGACGGCAAGACGCTCGTCGAGGCTTAGCTCGCCGCGACCTGATACCTGCATGGGCCCCGTCAGCCCGGGCTTGACGGCAAGACGAATACGCTCCTCGATGTCGTAGCGCTCGACGAGCTCGACCTGCTCCGGTCGAGGGCCGACGAGGCTCATCTCGCCGCGCAGGACATTGATGAGCTGCGGCAGCTCGTCGAGGCTCGTCCGGCGGAGGAACCGCCCGACCCTGGTTACCCGGGGATCGTCACGCAGCTTGAACATCGGTTCGGCGAGCTCGTCGAACGGCACGAGCTCGGGGAGCAGGTCCTCTGCGTTCCTGACCATGGTGCGGAACTTGTACATCCGGAGAGGGCGGCCCCAGAGTCCTGCGCGGCGCTGTGCGAAGATGACAGGCCCCGGCGTCTCGAGACGGATCGCGATCGCCGCGAGAGCTCCGATCGGCGCAAGCAGCACGACTGCGACCAGTGAGACGCAAACGTCGAGTGCACGCTTGAGCAGAAGCGTCGAGCGCGAGACATCCCAGGTGTTGTACTGCAGAAACGGCAAGTCCGCGACGTTGTCGAGCTGCACGGCCGTTCCGAACATCGCTCTCACAGGTGGGACTACGCTGAACTTGAGCTTTTGCATCCGACAGTAGGAGAGCAGGTCTACGATCGTGCTCTCATCGATCGCCTGGCTGGCGAGGATCAGGCGCTCGATGCGGGCCTTACGGACGACGTGGTGGAGTTCTGACCCCATCTGAACGGTGACGGGCTCTTCGACGAGATGAAGATGCATGTCCGGAAAGAGGTGGAGTTTGCGGCTAACTGCATCGGCAAGCGGTCCGTGTCCCACGATGAGCGTGCGCTCCGGAGGCGTGACGCGGCGCCAGATCGATCGCATAAGACTGCGCAACGTGATCGCGCTCCCACACGCGATGAACCACGTCGTCACGATGCCCGAGACCTCGGGTGGTTCGACGCCGATCAGCGAGATCGCCATGATCACGCTGGCCGTGCCTGTCAAACCCCAAAGGCAGATGCGCGGGAGCTCGTCCACTGAGAGCGTCCGAAGCGCGCGCTGATCGTGGTCGTACAGACCATGCAGCTTCGCGAGCACGATCCACACCGGCACGAGCGCGGCAGCCCAGTATGGCTGTGATGTTCCGATGGGTACGAGCGCCAAGTACAGCCCGCCGAGCAGCGCAGCGCTAGCGTCCGCAACTGCGAGCATCCGACGGAGCAGTGCATCGCGCCACCACGGAGACCGATCGCAGTCGCGCGCACGAGAAATGCCCTCGAGATGCCTCGTCCGATCGCGCTGTGGGAACGCAGACGCGTCTTCTTTGAAGCCGAATGAGATGTCAGGTTGTGCCACAGGAGCCTGCCCTGCAGGCCTATTCGTCCTATGGCTCGAGGCTCCTCGTTCCGCGGGGCCGTAACGCCGGGCCGTGCTGAAGCCGGTCGGCGAAGAGGGGAGAGCGCGGATTTAGGTGCGCTGCTCGAGCGAGGCTTTGCTTCGCGGCCCCGATGGCTCTCAGCTTGGTCTCGATCCGTGCCGAAACGAGCCACAATCGCCACCCGTGGGGATCGCGATCCAATGCACGGCGGATGAAGAGGCGCGCCGAATGAAGATCCCTGCGCTGCTCATCGACCAGTGCGAGCTGCAGATGGGGCGCGGCAGCCCACGGCTCGACCCGGGCAGCAGCCAACGCATGTGCGCGTGCCTCGGCGGTGTCGCCTCGGCGCGCTGCTTCCTGACTCCGCTGGAGCTCGATCTGTGTCAGAAGCGGCAGGATCTCGCAGACCGCCACGACTAGTGCCGCGAAGACCACGAGGGCCCGGAGGCGCCGAGCCTGGGGGGCCGGACCGGATTCCGGCTTCGAACCGGACGCGGCGAGCAAACCGAGACAGGCGACGCCGACGACGGTGACGACCGTCAGCTGCCACATCCAGTCAATGCCGGCAGCCACGAGGAACCCCGTCGCCCCTGCGATCAGCGCACCGATCGTCGTTCTCTCCGGGTCTCGTGCGCGGGTGACCGCCTTCGCGCCCGCGAACACTGCGGACCCGAGCGCGGCGAGCAAGAGAATGATGCCGACGAGGCCGAGCTCGCCGAGCACCTCGAGGTAGAGGGAGTGCGCGTAACGCACGAAGACCGGAATGCTTCCGTGTTCCGCCCACCAGGCCTCATAGGAGCCCGCGCCGTGGCCGAGCAGCGGGCGGCTCTCGAATTGGTCGAGCGCCGCGCGCCAGAACTGCCACCTGCCGCCACCTTCAGCACTGAGGAGATGCGAGTTCACGAAGTCGTTTTGCGCGAGAGTGATCGTCGTCGGCGGTTGTGCGAACGCGGACAGCTGCTTTCTCGGATTGGAAGCTGCCACCAGCACGACCGCGAGGAGCGCCGCGAATCCCACAGTCGCCCAGCCGACTCCCGGCCTCGGACGCGGAAAGTGGTGCACCCTGCCGCTCGCAATGCCGTGGAGGACTCCGGTCACGATGCACGCGAGGGCGACGAGAACTGCTGCGGTCCGTCCTTGAGCCGAGGCGGCGGCACTTCCGAACGGGCCGTCCACCAACTCGCGCCGGTCGAGAAGGATGAGAATCGCCGCTGTTGAGCCGAGCAGTGCGGCGCATGCGGCTTGCAGGGCTGCCCAGCGGTCCGCCGCCAGCGCAATGAAGACGGCCGTGGCAAGAATTGCCGTAGCGGTCCCCCCTCTGGATGCAGTGAGATAGATGGCCGCCGCAACTGCGGGCAGCGCCGCTGCGGCGAGCCCCCGCCACGCTGCCCTGCTCGCCACGACGGCAAGGCGCAGCAGCATCGGGATACCGATCGCAAGCAGCACGCCCAACCCGTTCCAGTAGTCGACCGGGTAGCTGAGTCGGTCGGCGCTCCCAGGGAGAAAGCGCGGGAGATCGTGCGACGCGAGCTGAGAGGGATAAAAGCGGCTTGCAAGCGCGAGCGCCGTGACGGCGCTCACTCCGATCGCAAAGCCGTCGCACCAGGCGCACAAGCCGACGCGAGGCGCTGAGAGCGCTGCCAGTGCAAAGACACCGACGTAAAGCGCGGCCCGGTCGAACTCCAGAAACGCAGCTTCCGCGTTCGCGGCCCAAATCACCGAGACGCCGACGAGGAGCGCGAACGACGCTAAGAAGGCACCGGTGATCCCCTGCGGAGACCTGCGCGCAGGAAGGCGCAAGATGCCAAAGCCAACGCCGAGCGCGATCAGCCACCAAACGGCGATCGCCAGCGAGTGGCGGCCGACAAGGCCGTACGTTCCGCCGTCCACGGCGAGCACGACGACTGCCGCTGCAACCAGAGCGCGGCCTACTGTCCGACCTCCACAGGCTCTAGTGTGGATTCCCGGTTGGACGACAAGAAACCCCGACGACTTCCGCAGGCGCGGCTCCTCTTGCTCACGACGATCGCCGCGATGGCCTCCGGCCAATCAGCGTCAGCGGCGAATCGTCCGCCGCAGCCGCCGGCCGAGGCCTCGGCGGTCGACGTCTACCGAGAGTCCGTTCCGACCAGCGTCGGTCCCCGATTCGTCGGAGCGGGCAGCGTCCGATGGGTTCCGTTGCCGCCGGACGTCGAGCGACGGTTGCGGCGGAAGGGAGGACACGAGGCTCGCATACTCGAGCGGATTGCTACGTCATCTGAATTCGGGGCGCCTGACCTGCTACTACCTCCGACAGGGTCTCGCGCACCGACAGATGTCGACGGCGGCTGGGTACCGAGTGGGTTGTGGGCGGCCACGAAGACCTCGCTCAGTCTCGGGACTGAGCGAGCGCGGATGCTCGTTCTCGTTGTTGTATTACTCGGCTCCGCTGCGGTGGCGCTCGGGGTGAGGCTCAGAACGAGCGGCGTCTCGGACCGATCCGGCTGAGCTCGGCTTCGGCAGCCACCGAGGCTGGTGGGAGGACTCGGGCGGTGGCTCAGGGAGAATGACCGCATGGAGCACTCTGAACCGCGCGTCAAGATCCTTAGGGTGATCGCCCGGCTGAACATGGGCGGCCCCGCATTGCACGTCGCGTACCTGACTGCGGGCCTGACGGAGCGCGGTTACGACACGACGCTCGTTGCAGGCTCGCTTGCCCGCGGCGAGGACTCGATGTCGTTCGTCGCGGACCAACGGGGCGTGCAGGTGGTTCAGATCGACGAGCTAGGCAGGGAAATCTCTCCGCTGCGCGATCTCGTCGCGACGCTGCGACTCGCGCGGCTGATCAGGCGCGAGCGGCCGCAGATCCTGCATACCCACACGGCGAAGGCCGGCACGGTCGGCCGGGTCGCCGCGCTCCTCGCCGGCTCTCGGCGGCCCCCGATCATCGTGCACACCTTCCACGGGCACGTGCTGCGCGGGTACTTCGGCCCCCTGCGCTCGTACTTCTTCCGCCTCCTCGAGCGCGGGCTCGCCGCCGGGACGACAGCGCTCGTCGCGGTCAGCCCGGAGGTCCGCGACGACCTCGTCGCCCTCGGAGTCGCGCCCTCCGAGCGGTTCGTCGTGGTCCGTCTCGGGATCGAGCTGGACGAACGGGTCGCGCCCGAACAGAACGGTCGGGCGGAGAGCCGCCGGTACCTGGGCATTCCCGGCGACCGGTTCGCGGTCGGCTGGATCGGCCGGATGACCGCCGTCAAGCGCACGGACGACGTCCTCGTTGCCTTCAAGCGCCTGCGCGAGGATGGCGTCGACGCCGTCCTCTGCATGGTCGGGGACGGGCCCGACCGCACCCAGCTCGAGCAGCGGGCGCACGAGCTCGGGGTGATCCGAGACACGCTCTTCCTCGGCTACCAGGAGCACGTCGCGCCGTTCTACTCGGCGTTCGACGCCCTCGTCCTGCCATCGAGCAACGAAGGCACTCCGGTCAGCGCCATCGAGGCGCTCGCGGCCGGCAGGCCGGTCGTTGCGACCCGGGTCGGAGGTGTCCCCGACGTCGTCCGCGACGGCAAGGACGGCTTCCTCGTCGAGACGGGCGACACGGCTGAGCTGGCCAACCGACTGGCCCAGCTTGCCCGCGACCCCGAGCTGCGTGAGCGCATGGGTGACGCGGGCCGCGCCCGAGTACTGCCGCGCTACGCAGTCGACCGCCTGGTCGACGACGTCGATCGGCTCTATCGCTCCCTCCTCGAGGCCGAGCAGTAGGGCCCCTACCGTGCTTGTGGCTCAGAGCCACAAGCTCACTTTTCCCTTCAGGGGCCGGCGTCGCGGATGCGGTCTGCGACCTCGTAGGCATCGACAACTCGGCCGCGATACATGTCGAGATACGCCTCCATGAGGATCTCTCGAATCTCGGCGCGCCTGGCCGCCTCGGCGTTCTCGCGCTCGCGGTGGGCGAGGATGAACCGGCGAACGTGGACGTAGCTCGGCTTGGGCAAGCCAAATCGGGCTGCCGTGACGCCGACACGACGAGAAATCTCGGCCATCGACTCGGTCCTGTCATCGAGCAAGCGAATCGCCTCGAGGATGCGAGCGTCGTACCGTGGAGCGATCTCCACCATGCAGCAAGCATCGCTGGTGGCTCACCCGGGTTTGTGCCGAGCTCGTGCCGAGAACGTGGCTGAATGGACTTAGTGGCTCAGAGCCACTAAGTCAGTGAGGCAGGCGCGCGAACACGCTGAACGCAGGCTTCTTCTTCCCGGCCGCGGTGAGAAAACCGGACTGCCAGCCCACGTTGATGTTCGTGTCGTCGCGCAGCATGAACCACACCATCATGTCGATGCGAGGATTCGCCCGTGCGATCGCGTAGGACTGCCGCACGTAAGCGGACTGACGCGCGAACGAGACGCCGAAGAGGCGATCGGGCGGCGTCTGCCAACCGTACTCGGTGATCCAGATGCGCTTCTTGCCCCACAGCTTGTTCACCGTGCTGATAAGCGTGTTGATGTTCCCGAGAGTCACGGCGCCGCTATTCGGACGCGTCCTCGGCGTTTCGCTCGGCTTGCCGTAGTACGGATTGTGGGCGTACGCGTCGAGATTCCGCAGACCGGCCGCCCGCGTCAAACGCATGAAGTTCAACGGTGAGAGGGACGGGCGCGATGAGCGCGGCGCGTTGTTGCCGCGCGGGCCGGTCACGCCGCACGCAACCTTCTCGCCGGCGAAGTTCGTGAAGTGCACGCCCTGCCAGACCGCCGTGCAGATCCGCGCGTACGAGCGCGGACTGACGAAACGCCCACCGGAGGTCTGCTGCAACCAGTTCGGGTTGCTCGGCTCGTTCCACGCCGTCCAGTACTTGATCGCCGGGAGGTACACCTCGTCGTGCTCGTCCGTGTTCGGAATGTACTTGCCGCTGTAGCGGGTCGCGGCCGCGTAGGCGAAGTTGCGCAGGTCGTTGTAGTTGCTCGGCGGAACGTTGCGTGGCCGCCTACCGTTCGCCCACTGCGGCGTGAACAGGATGGACAGCATCACGCGGATCCCGTTCTGATCCGCGTACCGGATCGCGCGGTCGTACAGGGTCCAGTCATACGCAGGGTCTGCCGGATCCTGGGGATGCGCCGGCCGGCGTTTGGCGACGTCATTCCAGTTCAGGTTGATGCGAACGATCTGGACGCGCAGCTGCTTCATCATGCCGAACGTGAACGTCGGGTTGCCGCGCAGCACCATCGCGTCGTCCTGCAGGCCGACGAGCATGCCCCGCGCTGACTGCGCCGCAGGCACGGACAGACCGGCGGCGACGAGCACGATCGCCACGAAGACCCCGATGCGCCTAGGCAACGAGCGGCTCCCGCCCGAAGCTGGGAAGCATCCGGCGCAATCCTTCATCGAGCTCGACCTCGGGAGCCCAGTTGAGCAGCTGGCGCGCTCGGGTGATGTCCGGCTGGCGAACCTGCGGATCGTCAACGGGCAGCGCCTCGTACACGATCTCGCTCTTCGAGTCGGTAAGCCGAATGACGGCCTCGGCGAGCTCGTTCAGGGTGAACTCCGCCGGGTTGCCGAGATTGACGGGCAGGTGCTCGCCCGACTCCGCAAGCAGGACGAGCCCGCGAATGAGGTCGTCCACATAGCAAAAGCTCCGAGTCTGGGTTCCATCGCCGAACACCGTGAGGGGCTTGCCCTCAACTGCCTGTCTGACAAACGTGGGAACCGCTCGCCCGTCGTTCGGCCGCATCCGCGGGCCGTAGGTGTTGAAGATCCTCGCGATCGCCGTGTCGACCCCCTGCTGACTGTGGTAGGCCATCGCCATCGCCTCGGAGTACCGCTTCGCCTCGTCATAGACCCCCCGGGGGCCGATCGGGTTCACGTTCCCCCAGTAGGTCTCCGGCTGCGGATGCACCTGGGGATCGCCGTAGACCTCACTCGTCGAGGCGAGCAGGAAGCGCGCCCGCTTGAACTTCGCCAGCCCGAGCGCGTTGTGCGTCCCGTAGGAGCCGACCTTGAGCGAGTGGAGCGGCATGCGCAGGTAGTCGATCGGGCTCGCGAGCGCGGCCAGGTGGTAGACGAAATCCACGGGCTCGTCGATCTCGAGGTGGAGCGTCACGTCCTGGTTGATGAAGACGAAGTCGTCCCCGCGGAGGTGCTCGACGTTTTGGAGCGACCCCGTGTCGAGGTTGTCCACGCAGATGACGCGGAAGCCCTTGGCGAACAAGTGATCGCAGAGGTGAGAGCCGAGAAAGCCGGCGCCGCCCGTGACTACGGCAGTTGGCATCGGCGGGATGCTACCGGCCTTCTTCCCGCGCGGCAGCAGACTTTACGGGTCCCTAACAGACCCCTCAATCAGCGCAAATCCTTGTTCGACTCCATGTCGAACCACATCGCAAAGAGCGTGAACTGCGAGCCGAAGATGAGGAGCAGAGACACCAGCACCACGGTTCCGACCGAAACCTCGTTGCCCATGATGCGAAGCACGACCTCGGCGATCCCCAGGCCGAGGCCGAGCAGCGTCATGAGGAACCCCAGCCCGTAGAAGAAGACCAGCGGGTGGAAGTCACGGATGACGTACTTCTCCTTCATCCGCCAGAAGAAGCCTTTGATCAGCAGCCACGAGATCCGCGGTATGACTCTTCGGATCTTGATCCCGGACTTCTCGCCGACGTTGTAAACCGGGCGCGACGGGATGTCGCGCACCCGAGCGTTCCAGACGTTCAGGTGGACGAGCATGTCGTTGGGGAAACCGTAGCCGGGGTAGATCCGGTCCAGGTCGAGCTGCTCGAGAATCTCGCGGCTCGCGGCCGTATAGCCAGACTGCGAGTCAGCGACGTGCCAGTACCCCGAGGCGATCTTGGTGAGGAGCGAGAGAACGGCGTTCCCGAGATACCGCGAACGGGGAATCACCTTCCAGGCCTCGCCGGAGATGAGCCGGTTGGCCTTGGCGTAGTCGAGCTCGCCGCGCGCGACCGGCAGCGCGATCCTCTCGAGGTCGGCGGCGTCCATCTGGTTGTCGGCCGCCATGACGCACGTCACATCGACACCTTCCGCGACCGCGTGCTCGTACCCTGTGACGATCGCCGCGCCCACACCGGCGTTCCGCTCGTGGGTCAGGACCTCGACCCGAGCGTCGCCGACTCCGCGTGCCGCCGCAGCGGTGCCGTCCCGGGACGCGTCGTCGACCACGAAGATCCGGTCGACGAAGCCGGGGACGCCGCGAATGGTCGTGCCGACGAGCTCTTCCTCGTCGTAGGCGGGAACGATGACCGCGACCGTCTTGCCCTCGAGCATGGTTAGTTGCGGCGGCGGGCGGCGACTCGCTCCCAGACGAGAGCAGCAGCCAGTCCGATCAGGAAGCCGAGGAACGCCGCGACGACGACCGAGTTCCGTCGGCTACGCGCAGTCGTCTTCACGGCTGCGGCGCGCGTCAGCACCTTCGGCCGTTCGATCTCCTCGGCCTGGATCAGCAACTGTTGCGCCTGGATCTGGTCGTCGAGGATCTCGCCGAGCTGAATTCCGAAGACCGCCTTCGAGGTCGCGTCGGCCGCGCTGCGTGCCTGCGTACGAATCGCGTCGATCTGCTCCTGGTCGGCGGAGATCCGGTCCTCGAGGCTCTCGATCTTGCGATCGGCATACGGGGACAGCCGGGCGACGACGATTGCCGCGAGCGCGTTGGCGGCGACTTGCGCCTTGCGCCGTGTTGCCGCCTGCACGGTGAGCCGTACGAGCGGGTTCGCGGTCGTGCGCACCGTCGTCGTGCCCGCGCCGGTCGAGATCGTCTGCGTCGACACCTTCCCACGCAAATCCTCCGGTCGCATGCCGGCCTGTACGGCAGCCCTCTGGATCGAATCCTCGGCGCGCGCAATCGTCCCGACCGTCGATGGATTGGCCTGCGGCCCCTGGAGAAAGACGCCGCCGACGGCACTGTAGGACGCGCCGAGGTAGACCGTCGCGCTCGCGCGCCAGACCTCTTTGCCGCCGAGTGAGATCAGATAGCCGATCAACACGCCGATGAGGAGCCCAGCGAGCGGCAGCCACCAGCGCGCGGCGATCGCGCTCCAGTAGCGGCCGAGATCGACTTCCTGCTCGGCATCGAGATCCGCATTTCGTGTGCTCAAGGCGCGGCGACTCTAACCGAGGCCCATTCCCACTGGGCCCGTAGACCATCTTCGAGGGTCGTCGTCGCGCGCCAGCCGAGGTCCTCTTCGATCAACCGCGTGTCCGCAGACGTGCGCCGGACGTCGCCCGCAGCTGCGGGCCGCTCGACGAGCTCTAGGGCTCGGCCCGAGACCCGCTCGAGCGTGGCGATCACCTCACGCATCGTCGCCTCCGCTCCTCCGCCCACGTTGTAGAGAGCACCCGCGGGCGCGCGTTCCATCGCCGCGATGGTCGCGTCGACGCCGTCCGCGACGTACGTGAACGATCGGGACTGGAGACCGTCGCCGTAAAGCTCGAATGAAGCGCCGAGGGCGATCGCGTCCACGATGCGCATCAACGCCATGTCCGGACGCTGGCGGGGGCCGTAGAAGGTGAAGTAACGCAGCACGACCGCGTCCAACGCGAACGCCTTCGTGTACGCATACGCGAGCTGCTCGCAGCCTGCCTTCGTGATCCCGTAGGGAGAGATCGGCCGCAGCTCGGCGTCCTCGCGCGTCGGATAGCTCTCCGCGTCGCCGTACACCGATGAGGAAGATGCGAAGACCACGCGCACCCCTGCCGCTGCCGCAGTCTCGAACACGCGACGGCTCGCGAGCAGGTTGCGTCGTGCGTAGTCCTCGAACACGTCGCCGAAGCTGCGAACGCCAGGCTGACCGGCTAGATGGAAGACACCGTCAACGCCCTCGAGATCAATCTCCTCCTCCGCAAGGTCGACGCGCGCTACGTCGAGCCCGGCGGCATTCTCCTCCTTCAGCGTCTGGTCGTAGTAGTCGGTGAACGAGTCCACACCAAGCACTTCGTGCCCGCGCTGCACCAGCGCCTCCGCGAGGTGCGACCCGATGAACCCGGCCGCGCCGGTGACGACGTACTTCATTCCTTCGGAGCGAGCGGCTTCAGGGTGCCGTCGCCGTTCTGCGTCAAGCTCAGGTCGGAGAAGAACCGCGTCATGACGATCCCCTCGCGAAAGTCGCCGAGTCGCGGCTCCGGCCGCTCACCGCGCGCGAGGGCAAGCGCGAGCTCCGGATAGCGCCCACCCGCCGCGAGCGGAAGTGGGAAGCCACCGCCGAAGCGCGGGTTGATGTCCGTGATGAAATGCGACCCGTCCGTCTCACGGAAGCACTGGATGTTCGCCGGGCCGACGAGCTTCAGTCTCTCGGCCACGTCCCGCGCAAGCTCGATCAGCTGCTCGTCGCGGATCGTCATGCCCTTGATGGACTCCCCGCCCTTCGACTCGATCATCGTGCGCGGGATCGCGTTCAGGCAGCGTCCGTCGAGGTCGCAGAAGACGTCGATGGAAAACTCCTCGCCGCCGAGGCAGGCCTGCACGATCGAATCGACCGGCGTGTAGCCGAGGAAAAAGCCCAGCTGCGCTCGGTCGGCCGCGCGGTAGATGTGCCGTGAGCCGAAGCCGTGCCGCGCTTTCACGAGCAACGGAAACGACGCATCGTCGGGAACGCCGTTGGGGAGCCAGGTCGGCGGCGACGCGATCCCGCGTTCCTCGAACAGCAGGTGAGCGAGGTACTTGTCCTCGAGCCGCTCGACGGTCTCGGCATCAGGGAGGAGCAGCAGCGCATTGAGCGCCTCGCGCGCACGGGCGAGCGTGACCTGGTCGAGATCCGTGAGCGGGACGATCAGGCGGACGTCATGCTCCTCCACGAGCTTCCGTAGCGTGGGCACGTATTCGGGGTCGTCGATGCGCGGCACCAGGGCGTAGTGGTCGGCGTGGTAGAGCGAGGGAGCGAGCGGATTGGCATCCGCCGCCACGGTTACGGCGCCCGCTCGGCGAAACGCGCCCACGATGTCCACGCGCTGGCCCGCGCACGTGAAGAGAACCGCCGTCACGCCGGTCAGTACAGCAGGAACGGCAGGCTCGCGAGCTCCGAGGCGGCCAGAACAGCGGCCGTGACAAGCCGGATACGGCCCGGCAGGCCGTCGATCGCGTACCCGAAGGCGAGCGCCCACGCCGGTGCAGTCGTGAGCATGTAGCTCGCCTTGAGCACGTCTCCGTCCGCCGTCGGATAGCTGACCGTGAAGAAGAGATACCCGAGGAGTCCGAGGCCGGGGAGCACCGCGATCGCGAACCGTGCGGGCAGCCGCCGCGACCGCACGAGCAGGACGATCCAGCCGGCGACCGCGAGTACGGTCGGGAGGAGCCCGATGATGCTCTGCGGCCCGCGGTGACCTCGCCAGACGCCGAAGTAGTCGCCCCACACCTCGCTGTAGGTCGTCGGGATGGCCTGGTTGCGGAAGTTCGGCCTGATCGGGTCGGTGAAGACGTCCGGCAGCCCGAGCCCAACGTAGAACTCTGCCGGCCGCCGCTCCCAGATCGCCTCCCGCTTCGTCGGCCGGTCGAAGATCGGGTCGCCGTACTTCACCGCCTGCCGGATGTACCAGGGCGACGCGACGATCGCCGTTGCGAGGACAACGACCGCCAGCGGCCGCCACGCGCGGGCGACGGCAAGGGCGAGCACGACGGCCGCGAAGGTCCACAGCGAAAACGCGCGCACCAGTTGGCCGAGCCCCAAGACCACACCCGTCGCCGCTGCGAGCTGCCACCGGAGATCCGGGCGGCCCAGCATTCGCGCGGCGAGGAGCAACGCGACCGCGGTGAGCAGCATCGAGAGCGGCTCGGGATGGAACATCGCGCCGACCCGCAGCACAACGGGTAGGAAGCAGAAGAACGCCAGCGCCGACAGCTGCAACCACAAACGCCCGGGAAACAGCTCACGCGCCAGCAACCACAGCACGCCGGCAGTTGCCAGCAGCACGAGCCAGTTCAGAACCTGGCCGAGCTTGTGCGGATCGCCGGAGTGCACGTGCTCGCCGACGACCGTTGCCGCTCCGGCGAGGGCATAGAAGAGCGGGGGTGTGTAGTACTCGCTGCGCGTCTCCGGCCCGGGGATCTTGCCCTCGTGAATCAGGAGATCCGCGTACTCCTCGTGCTGCCGCACGTCGTAGCCAGCGCCGCTCGGATACTTGTACGTATTCCAGCCGGCGATGAGCGCGAGCGCGGCGACGATCAGCGCCGCAGCGAGAAGCTCAGGACGGCGCAAGCTCGTGCAGCAGATCGCGGTAGCGGCGCACGGCGACGGAGCGGTCGGCTTCCTGCACCACCCACTCCCGGCCGCGGGCGCCCATCGCGGCGAGGTCGTACTTGCCGTCGTGCGCGTCGCGGATCGCGCGCGCGAGCAGCTCCGGGCGTCCCGGCGGCACGACGATCCCGCAGCCCGCACGCTCGACCACCTGCGCGGTCTCGCTCTCCGGATCCGCGGCGACGATCACAGGCCGCGCAACGGCGAGGATCCCGTAGAGGCGGCTCGGCACGACGTAACCGGCCAGGCCCGGCGCAAGCCAGACGACGTGCACGTCGGCCGCGGACAGTGATAGTGGAAGCGTGGCGCGAGACTGGTAGAAGAGAAATTGCACTTGGTCGACCTCGTGCAGCTCCGCAAGCGCCACGAGCTCGGAGTGCCTCGCACCCATCCCGATGATCATGATCCGCAGATCGTCCAGGTCGCGGAGGAAGGTTGCGGCGCGCACGAGCGAATCGAGGTCCTGTGCATGTCCGACGTTGCCGGAGTGCATCACAACGAACCTGTGCTGGAGGTCGCCGCCGCGCGCCCACGCATTGTCTTTCGGAAGGGGCTCGAGTCGGCTCGTGTCGATCCAGTTGGGAATCACGCGCACGCGGTCCGGAGGTGCGCCCTTCTCCTCCAGGCGGCGGCGCATCGTGTCGCCGATCGCGACGACGCGGTCGGCTCGGCGGAGATAGATGCCGACGAGCCTGCGGAGGAGGCTCATGACCGCGGGATTCTCCAGCCGCTTGAGCTCGATCGCGATCTCCGGGAACACGTCCTGGCTGATCACGACGAGCGGCGCCTTGTAGCGCCACGCAACGAGGAGAGCGATGTCCGCGACCACGGGCGGGTCGGTCATGCAGAGCACGACGTCCGGTCGCGACCCGCGAACGCCGTAGAGCAACGCGTTGGTGAGGTAGCTCGCGTAGTTCGCGGCCCGCGCGAAGATCTTCGAGCGCTCGAAGGAGGTCGATGGGACGCGAACGATCTCGACCCCGTTGTGTACCTCTCGGCGCGGTTGCGCTTCCTGACCGTGGAGGACTCCCGTTACGACCTTGACCTCTTGATCCTCGGCGAGCGCCTCGCAGAGCTCGGTCAGGAGCTGAGCGGTCGCCTCGAATCCGGGCCAGTAGTACTGGTTCAGGACGAGGAGGCGCTTCTTGCGGGGGCCGGACACTCGCGCAAGGCTAACTTCCTCCCGTGAGCACGCCCCGGCTCAGGATTCTCTTCGCCGCTCCGGCCTGGTCGCCGTCGGGCGCATTCGGAGGCCCCATCGTGGCGGCGAGCGAGCTGGTGCGCCGCCTCGTAGGGCGCGGTCATGCGGTCGACGTCGTGACGACGACGATCCTGGATCTTCACTCACGCCCCGCCGTGCGCTCTTCCCTCGGCGTCGTGGACGGCGCGACCGTCCACTACCTCGCGACGCCGCTGCGCTACCGGTGGATGGGCATCACGCCGTCGCTGCCGTTCGCACTCGCACGGCTGAGCCGACCCGACGTCGTTCACGTCTTCGGCTTTCGTGACCCCGTGACGACAGGTGTGGCGACCTGGTGCCGAGTTGCCCGTGTGCCTTACGTCTTCGAGCCGCTGGGGATGTTCGAGCCCCGGCTGCGCAAGGTGATGCTGAAGCGCGCGCTGGACGCGACGCTCTACCGCGGGGTCGCTCGGGGCGCCGCCGCCGTCGTGGTCGCGTCGGAGCGCGAACGGGACGCAGTGATCGCGGGTGGTGTACAGGCGGAGAAGGTGCGCGTTCGCGGCAACGGCTTTCCCGCACCCGAGGGAGCGGGTGCCAACGGCGAGCTGCGCGCGCGCCTCCGCATACCGGAGCCGGCGCCCATCCTCCTCTACGTCGGTCGGATCGCGGCAGGCAAGGGAATCGAACATCTGCTGGAGGCGACGCGGCAGATCCCCGACCTGCACGTCGTGATCTCGGGCCCCGATGACCGGCACGGTACGACGGCGGCCGTCGCTGCCGCCCAGGCCGCACCCGCGACGTCGGGGAGAGTGCACACCCTCGCGATGACGGACGAGCCGCCGCACGACCTCTACCCGCAGGCTGACGTCTTCGTGCTCGCATCAGAGGGCGAGAGCTTCGGAATGGTGGCTGCCGAGGCGGCGGCCGCAGGCACGCCCGTGATCGTCACCGATCGGTGCGGGATCGCGAGCTTCTTCGAGGACGGCGAAGCGCTCGTCGTCCCGTACGACGGACCGGCCGTGGTGAACGCAGTGCGTCGCGTGCTCACGGACGCCGGCCTACGAGATCGCCTTGCCCGAGGCGGAGTCGCCGCCGCGCGCCGTACGTCCTGGGACCACGTCACCGATCTGCAGGAAGAGATCTACGGCGACGTTG
>Ga0184638_1000086_pt1 | contig 21222 bp, 20 predicted proteins | sample PLM31_50_b2_FD_133141 | JGI IMG/M metagenome (GOLD analysis project Ga0184638, IMG submission 133141) | Groundwater sediment microbial communities from an aquifer in East River, Colorado, USA - PLM3-1_50_b2 | ecosystem: Environmental > Terrestrial > Soil > Riparian zone | place: USA: East River... | reverse complement strand
TGGGCAAAGACGCGCTCGCGGACGTAGCCGAGCACGCGAGTGACGAGGATGCCGGCCGCTACCCGCGCGGCGCTGCGGCCGCCGCCGCCCGTCAAGACGTGGGTTTCTTCCGGCGGGGGTCTTCCAGCAGACGCTGCATGAACTGAAGCTCTTCGCGCATGCCTGTCACCGAGCGATGGAGATCCTCGAGCTCGGTTTCCAGCAGCTCGACCTTGCGTTGAACGTCGCGCAGCTCAGGCGCACCGTCCGTGCCGCCTCCCCCTTCCATCCGGCGCGCGACCGACTTGCCGAGCGGCGAGTCCACGAGGATCGCGGCGACCGGAATCAACAGCGCGACGATGAGAATTACGGCGAGCACCCACATGGAGCGGATTCTAGGTACCTGTGGCCCAGCGCGCCACCTCGGCGTCGACGTCGTCCAGCAGCGCAGCGCCGTAGCGCGCCAGGAATGAGGCGACCGTGAGCACGCGTTCCTGCGGCTTGCCACTCGGCGCGAGCGCCGCACGCGCCCGGGCCAGCTGGCCGGCCTGCGTTCCCTGTGCGCGCTTGAGACTCGCCACCAGCTTTTTCTCGATCTCATGCGTCCCGGCCAGTGCCGCGTTGCGCGCCGACTCCACCGTTCGCTCGAGCGTGGGATCGAGCTTCTGCACCTCGCCGCTGATCCGTCCAAAGCGGGCCTCGATGTCACCACGCAGCTCGGTCAGCGCCGCCGCGAGAGCGGGAGGAAGATCGGCCTGCGCCAGGCGCGTCTCGAGCACGCCCGGGTTGCCGTCGAAGTCCGCGAGCGTGAGCCCGTGCTTGGTGAGCACCTTCTCGACACGCGCTTCGATGATGAGCCCTGACCAGCGCCGGACGGGCGTCTGCGGCGCGACACCGAGCCTGGAAAACAACGGGGCTGACTCGGGGAGATACTCCATCTCTCCCGGTCCACCCACGTAGGCGATGGTGGGAAACAGGGCGGCCTCGACGACCGGCCGCAACAACACGTTGGGCGACAGTCGTTCAGGTGCCTCGCTGGCGATGTCTTCCAGCTGCGCCCGGGTGAACTTCTCGCCACTGCGGCGCGTGACGAAGTCTCCGCCCTCGTTCCGCAACCGGTCCCGTCCCAGCTTTCCTTCAACCAGCACCGGCGTCAGCCCGTCGTCGAGCGTTTCATCCAGGCCGCGCAGAATCCAGGGAGCCGCGACCCGTTTCGCGGCGCGATCGTGAGCGCGGAACACCGCCAGGCCGCGGCTCCCCAACATCGCGTGGATGGCTCCCGCCGCGGCATCGGCAAGGTTGGTATCCGGTCGATAGGACTTCTCGAGCCATTCCAGCACACCGGGCTTGAACTCCGAATCGGGTAATGCGGTGTTCAATGCCGCGAGCGCCGAGACGATGTCTGCACCGCACTGCTCGCGGAACAAGGGCAGCTGCGGCGCCTCATGTGGGCGCTCGCGCAACACAATGTCGATTACTTCCCCGTCCTTTCCCAAAACCGCCGCGTGGTTGGCCTCGGCGAAATCGTGATCGTCCCCCGCCACCCAGAACACCGGTACGACGGGCACACCACGGGCTGCCTCCAGGCAGCGTGCCAACACGATGGCCGTGAGCGCCTTGTAGACCGTGTAGAGGGGGCCGGTGAACAATGCGGGCTGCTGCCCCGTCGTGACGACCAATACGTCTCCGGCGGCCAGGCGCTCGCGTCCGGGACCCGGGAGTATGGCGGACAGCACGCCGGGGTCTGTGCGCCGCGCCTTCCCGGCAGGTAGCTGAGCCATCATCCCGGGGGGCGGGGGCGGCAGCGTCGAGACGATACGGGAAATCACGAGCGGGACCCCACGAGAATCACGCGCGGCGAATCGGGGCCCGCGGGACCGCCGTCATAATTGCCGAACTGCGCCGCGACGCGCAGTCCCGCGTCAGTGAGCAGCGCGGCCAGCTCGTCGGCGCCAAAGAGACGCACGCGCTCTTCAAAGCGACGTCCTTCATCGTGGAGTTCGATCTCCTTTATCACGAAACGGCCGCCCTCCTCAATACGACGAGTCACGCGCACTGAACGAAGCGAGCTGCCCTGGTCATTGAGCTCGATGGTCCGTCGCACCTGGTCCGCGTTGAGATAGTCCAGGACGAAGTGGCCACGCGGCGCCAGCGCAGCAACGACCTGGCGGACGACGAGACGATGCTCGGCGTCATCCAGAAAATAGCCGAAAGAGGTGAACAGGTTCACCGCCAAAACGAAGCTGCCGTCGCGAAACGGTAGCGCTCGCATGTCTCCGCGCACCAGCCCGGCACCGGTGCGCGCGCGCGCGCGCCGCAGCATCGCGCGCGAGAGATCGAACCCGATGACGCGCCCTCCCAGGCGCTCCAGCTCCGCCGCATGTCGCCCCGGGCCGCAGGCGAGGTCCAAAATGCGGTCGCCGGCTCCCCAGGGAGCCACGCCGCGGATCAGGGCGACGGCCCGGCGCGCATCCTCGTCGTCGCGATGCGGATAGAGGGCATGATACTCCTCGCCGAACCACTGCTCGAACCATTCGGTCATTCGACGAAGACGTCCGCTGTGAACGTGAAGACTTGGGTGCCTGGTTCCCGCCAGCTCCCGGGCGCCAATCCCGCCTTGTGACAGACGGCATTCAGAAACGCCTCGGGGCCGAGCCCCTGCTCCCCCGCCACCTGCGGCAGCAGTATGGCCTGCCTGCGGCCGCGGCGCACCAGGAGGCCGTCGCGGCCGATGACCACGCGGCAGAGATCCGGGCCCTCGACTCGCACCGGCTCGGTGAGCACCGAAATCTCGATGCGCAGCTCCGAGAGCTCGGCGGGCGTCACCGGCGCAAACCGTGGGTCCGATTGCGCCGCGGACAGCGCCACCCGCCGAATGACTTCACCGAGTGGTCGATCGTCCTTCACGCGACCGATACAGCCCCTGAGATCTCCGTCGGCTGCATGCAGCGACACGAACGCGCCGCGGCGCTGCGTAGCTGCGGGGACGCCGGGAATCGCAGGCGCCGCTCGTCCGGCCAGACCTGCTTCGATGGCGCAGCGCGCGAGCGCGAGCAGCGCGGTGCGGTCGGCCGCCGTAAGGGAGGGTTCAGGATCCGCGATGGTACTTCTCTCCGCGGCGGATGGTGTAGGCGCGGTAGAGCTGCTCGTAGACGACCACGCGCGCCAACTCATGCGGCAGCGTTAATGGCCCAAGACTCCACGTCCGCTCCGCGCGCTTGAGGATGTCCTCCGGCAATCCGTCGGCGTCGCCAAGGGCAAACGTGACATCGCGCCCCTCCAGCTCCCAGCGCCCCGTGAGGTCGGCGAGCTGCTCCGAGGTCCACGATTCTCCCTGCTGCGCCAACGCGATGACGCGCGAATCCTCCGGGATTCGCGCTTCCCTCACTTCACGTTCCTCGATCTTGGCGTAGTGGCGGATCCGGCTCAGGTAGTCGTCACAGGCCGCGCGGAGCGCCGCGCTCTTCATGCGGCTTCCTCCCAGCGCGACGACGCGATAGCGCATCAGGCATACATGCCGCGCAGCCGGTGCATACCCGCCACGCGATCCACGGCGACGATGTAGGACGCGATCCGGTTGGCGACCTTGTGCCTCGACGCCATCGTCATGACCTCGTTGAACGAGCGGACGATGATCGCCTCGAGCCGCCGGTTCACCGTCTCCTCGTCCCAGAAATAGCCGCCGCGGTCCTGCACCCACTCGAAGTAGCTCACCGTCACGCCGCCCGCGTTCGCGAGGATGTCGGGTATCACGAACACGCCTTTGTCCTCGAGAATCTTGTCGGCCGCGGCGCTGGTGGGGCCGTTGGCACCTTCGCAGATGATCTTGGCTTTGATGTGGGGGGCGTTCTTGCGGGTGATGACATTCTCGGTGGCGGCGGGTACGAGCACGTCGCAATCCACCGTCAGCAGCTGATCGTGGGCGATCGTGTCGGCCTTGGGGTAGCCGGCCAGCTGGCGATGCTCCTTCACCCACTTGATCAGCTCCGGTACGTCCAGGCCCTTCGCATGATGGAGCGCCGCGGACTTGTCGGAGACCGCGACGACGATCGCTCCTTCTTTCGCCATCAAGTCCGCGGCAACGGATCCGACGTTGCCGAAGCCTTGCACCGCGATGCGCGCACCTTTCAGGCTCATCCCCAGCGTCGCCAGTGCTTCGCGCGTGACGATCATGCAGCCACGACCTGTGGCCTCACGCCGCCCCAGCGATCCCCCCATCTCGACCGGCTTCCCGGTGACCACCGCGGTCACCGTGTGGCGCTTATGCATGGAATAGGTGTCCATGATCCACGCCATCACCCGCTCGTTCGTGTTCACATCGGGTGCCGGCACGTCCGAATCGGGCCCGAGCGTCTCGATGATGCTGGACGTGTAGCGGCGGGTGAGGCGTTCGAGCTCGGCCATCGACATCGTGCTCGGATCGCACACGACCCCGCCCTTCGAGCCGCCGAACGGGATATTCACCAGCGCGCACTTCCACGTCATCCAGGCCGCCAGCGCCTTGACCTCTTCGAGCGTGACGTTGAGGTCGAAGCGGATGCCGCCCTTGGCGGGTCCGCGCGAGGTGTTGTACAACACCCGGTAGCCGGTGTAGACCTCGACCTCGCCCGAGTCGCGGAGGATGGGGATGGAGACGATGATCTGTTTTTCGGGATGGCGCAGGACCTTGTACAGACCGCGATCGAGGTTGAGCAGCTTCGCCGCGTGATCGAAACGTTCCATCATCGCCTCGAAGGGATTCTCCTCGGCGAGGAACGTTTGTTTGTCGGGACGGATAATCGCAGGTTCGCTCATACGACCTTTTTCAGGACCCCTTCCAGGACGCGCTCGACCGCGTCGCCGTTCAATTCCCAGCGCAGCGCCAGCTCCGCCACGAGCGGCTCCGGCGCATCGGCAGGCCACCGCCGCCGCAACTTCACCGCGTCCTTCTCGGTGACTACAACATAATCGGCGTCTTTTGCGACCTGCGCGAGCCGGGCGACGTCGCCGGGGGGATAGGCGTGATGATCTTGATACGCCATGAGTTGCACGGTCGCACCCGCCGCGCGCACTTGCGCCGCGAAGCTGACCGGATCGGCGATGCCCGCGGCGACCACGACCCGTTTGCCGGCCAGCGTTGGCAGCTCCGTGCGCCGACCGGAGCGCAGTCCCACGAGGTCGGCGACCGCAAAGTGCAGGCTCGCCACGACGGCTGACGGCCAGCGCGCCGCTATGCGCGCGGCCAGGCGGTGCGACTCCGCGATCGCCGCGCGGCGTCGCGTGACGATGATGACGTCCGCGCGTCCGAGGGCGCTCCAATCCTCCCGCCACGGACCGGCCGGGAGCGGCCACGCCACCGCGCGCGGCGGCACACTCTCGGCGCTCACAAGCACGATGTTGACGTCCCGTTGTACGTCGAGTCGCTGGAATGCATCATCCAGGACCAGCACCCGCGCGCCTTGCTCGCGCGCCTTCTTGCCGCCAGTCAGCCGGTCGCCATCGGGGACGACGACGGCCTCCGGCACCAACCGCTGATGCACCGCCTGCTCATCCCCGCGATAGCCGCGCAGCAGGACGCCTGGCTTGACGCCGTGCCGTGCGAAGTAGGCAGCGGTCCACGCCGCGAACGGCGTCTTCCCTGCTCCACCCACCGCCAGGTTGCCGATGGCAACAGCCGGCAACGGCAACGGTCGCTGGCGCAGCCAACGCCGGGCGTAGGCCGTTGCCCGGACGCTCATGAACGTGCGATAGGCCATGGCGAACGGCAGCAGCAGGCCGCGCGCGGCGCGCGCGGGCGCGGCGCCGCTCCACCACAACCAGTGCGCCAGGCGCTGGGCGCTCACCGTGTGCCTGTGACCTCGTGCAGATTGCGCGAGACCGCCTCCATGCCTCGCCGGAGCCCTTCCTTGCCGGCCGCGATCTCGATCGGTGCAGCGTACGCCACCTCAATGACACTGAGCGGCTTGGGGATGCACAGGCGATCCCAGGAGCCGAGATACCACGCGGATGACGCGCGGGCACCCACCGCCACGATCGGCGCGCCGGCGTGCTGCGCCGCCGCGATGGCACCGGGCTGTACGCGCTCCGCGGGCCCGCGCGGCCCGTCAGGGGTGATGGCGACCTCGGCTCCCCCTTCCAACGCCCGCACGATCCCCAGCAGTCCCACGTCCCCCCCACGTTTTGTGGAGCCGCGCACCGAGCGATATCCCCAGCGCGTTCCCAGGTCGGCGAGATAGCCGCCATCGCGGTGGCGGCTGATCAACATCACCACGTCCTCGCCGCGATGGTGATAGAGCAACGGCAGAATGCGACTGTGCCAGAGGACGAACACGAACGGGCGCCGCATCTCACGCAGCGCCCGCACGTGTTCATCTCCCGTCACACGGTATCGCCACGTCGCCGCGAGGGCGCGGACCAGCGCGGAGCCGATCCGTGTCGCGATCGGCTCCGCCCAGCGCAGCTTCACCTGATCAATCCGGCGGCGAGCTCGGCGACACGATCCGCGGCGCCCGGGGCACCGAGGCGTTCGCGCACCAGCCGGAGTCCTTCGCGTTGCCGGCGCGTCACGGGGTTAGCGGCGTCAAGCAGCGGCAACACGCCGTCCGCGAGCGTTTCGGCGGTGGCGCGGCGCTGGAGGAATTCCGGTGCGACCTCGTAGCCCGCGACCAGGTTGACGAGCCCGACCCAGGGAACGCGCAGCACGCGGAATGCGATGAACGATGTGATCGGATGCACGCGATAGGTGATGACCATCGGTACGTCGGCGATCGCGGCCTCGAGGGTGGTCGTGCCCGACTTGCAGATTCCCGCATCCGACGCGGCGAACACCAGCAGCGGATCCCCCTGCTGGACGGTGATCGCGCCGGGATCGGGATAATCGGCATCGCGCGTCCCCGCGACGATGATCTGCAGATTGGGGCGCGCGGCGGCGACCCGCGCCGCGGCTGCGCGAAACATCTCCCAGTGCCGCTTGACCTCCTGCGCGCGACTTCCGGGGAACAGGCCAAGCGTCTGCCGCCCCGGATCGAGTCCCAGGGCGCGGCGCGCGTCCACGCGAGCCGGGGGAGCCGGACGGTCCTTGAGCGGATGGCCCACGAACGTCGCCGCGACTCCGCGCTCCCGGAAGAATTTCTCCTCGAACGGCAGAATGACGGCGAGCAGATTCACCGGCGCCAGCTTGCGCACGCGGTTGGGACCCCAGGCCCACATCTGCGGCGCGATGTAGTAGAGCACGGGAATGCCGGCGGACGCGGCCGCGGCAGCGGCGCGCAGGTGATACCCGGGATAGTCCACGAGAATCACGAGGTCGTAGCGTTTCTCGTTGAACGCTTTCTTCACTCTTCCCAGCAGCCGGTAGTGCGCGGGAATCTTGGCGATGGCTTCGACAAAGCCCACGACCGAGAACGCTTCCATACGGTCGAGGACGCGCACGCCGGCGCGCTCCAGCAGCGGGCCGCCGAGGGCTTCCAACTCGAGTCCGGGAAGGCGGCGCCGCAACGCCGTGGCTACCGCGGCGGCGTGCGCGTCCGCCGACGGTTCGCCCGCCGAGATGTAAATCCGGGGGCTGGCCTTCACGGCCGCGCGGAGGCGAGCGGCGAGGCGTCGATCGCGTCGGCGACGCGATACGCGAGTGTGAGCGCCTGTAGACCCGCCGCCCCGGTGACGACGACGTCGCCATCACCGCGAACGGCGCGCAAGAAGCTTTCGAGCTCGAGCTTCAGCGGCTCCGCTTCAGGTGCGTCGAGCCGGACGTGCTCCACGATCTCCTCGATGCGCGTGGCGCCGAACCCTTGCCACCCCGATTTCAGGCGGTAGAAATGCCCGTTGCCCTGGGCCAGATCGAGCGAGAAGTATCCCGTCGGCTGGAAGATGCGCAGCTTGCGCGTGCGCTCGCGCGACACCCGGCTGGCGGTGATGATCGCGACGGCGCCGTTGGCGAATTCGACGCGCGCGTTGGCGATGTCGACGTGCGGCGTGAGAATCGGGACGCCCGTCGCGCGGACCTCGCCGACCTCCGAGCGCACCAGCTCGAGCGCGAGATCGAGATCGTGAATCATCAGATCCAGGATCACGGCCACATCGGTGCCGCGGGGCTGGAACGGCGCCAGCCGCTCGGTCTGGAGAAAGCGCGGCTCTTCGAGGTACGGCGCGGCCGCGCGCACCGCGCGGTTGAATCGCTCCACATGGCCGACCTGGAGCACGACGCCGCGATCGCGGGCGACCTGCACCAGCTGTTCGGCGCCGGGCAGCGTATCGGCGAGCGGCTTCTCGATGAGCGCGTGTACCCCGCGCTCGAGCACCGCCAGGCCGACCTCAACGTGCGCCGGCGTCGGTACCACGACCGTGGTCGCCTCCACCCGGTCAAGCAGCGCGTCGAGCGAGGGATGCGCCACCGTCTCGAGCTCCTTGGCGACGTGCGCGGCGCGAGCGGGATTGATGTCGTAGATCCCGGCCAGCTCGGCCCCTTCGATTTTTTTGAGCAGCCGGGCGTGGTGGTAACCGAGCGCCCCCGTGCCCACGACGCCCACCCGCACGGGCTTCACACCATGACCCCACGCTGCGAAGCTTCGATAAACCGAAGGAACGTCTCGACCTCCACGACCTGCGGCAGCTCTACGCGCGCGCGCGCGATGCCCTGGCTCACCGTGAGATCGGAGTTGAACACCAGCCGGTACGCGCGCTTCAACGCCAGTTTTAGTTCCGGTGAGAAGCCAGCCCGCTGCAGTCCCACCGAGTTGAGCCCGTAGAGATGGACCGGGTTGCCGGCCGCCTTCGTGTACGGCGGCACGTCCTGGTTCACGCGGGAGGCGCCGCCCACAAACGAGTACGTCCCGATGCGGACGAATTGGTGGATCGGCACCAGGCCGCTGATGATGGCGCGATCGTCCACGGTGACGTGGCCCGCCATCTGCACCCCGTTGGCGATGATCACGTCGTTGCCTACCACGCAATCATGCGCGACGTGCACGTACGTCATGAGGAAGCAGCGCTCACCGACGGTCGTCTTGCCGGTCGCCGTACTGCCGCGATTGATCGTGCAGTACTCGCGGATGATCGTGCCGTTGCCGATCTCGACCCACGTCTCCTCGCCCTTGTATTTCAAATCCTGCGGATCGTTGCCGATGACCGTCCCGTACCCGATTTTCACGCCCTCGCCGACGCGGGTGTTCCGTTCGATGACCGTATGAGCCGAGATCGAGCAGCGCTCGCCCACGGTGACCTTCGGGCCGATGATGCAATACGGCCCCACCGAAACGTCGGCGCCGAGCTCGGCGGTCGGATCGATCAGCGCCGTCCGATGAATCACTTATCGACCACCATCGCCATCATTTCGGCCTCGGCGACAACCTGACCGTCCACGAACCCGGCTCCCTTCATCTTGCACGTCTTGCCGCGGAATTGCAGCATGTCGAGCTCGAAGCGGATCTGGTCTCCCGGCACGACGGGACGGCGAAACTTCACATTGTCGAGCGACATGAAGTACACGACTTTATTCGCCGTGTCCTGGCCCTCGAAATGGCTCATCAACAGCATGCCGCCCACCTGCGCCATCGCTTCGATGATTAACACGCCGGGCATGATGGGGTGACCCGGGAAATGCCCCTGAAAGAAGGGCTCGTTGATCGTGACATTCTTGATGCCCACGATCCGCTTTTGCCCTTCCACTTCGATGATCCGGTCGACGAGGAGAAACGGATAGCGGTGTGGCAGGTAGTCCATGATTTTGCTGATGTCCATCGCCGGCATGCCCCCCCCGGTGCGCCTCCCTGCGCGCGCGAGCGCCCGGGCCAGCGCGATGTTGCCGCCGTGGCTGGGGCGCGTTGCCACCACATGAGCCTGAATCCGGGCGCCGGTCAGCGCCAGGTCACCCACGATGTCCGCCGCCTTGTGCCGCACGAATTCGTCCGGCCAGCGCAGCTTGCCGCCGTGCACCACGCCGCGATCGTCGAGCAGGATCGCATTCGCTTCCGACGCGCCCTTGATGAGTCCCCGCGCCTGCAGGTCTGCCACTTCATGCGTGAACCCGAAGGTGCGAGCCGGCGCCAGCTCGGTCGCGAAACTCTCCGCCGTCACCTCGTACATGCCGGCCTGTCGCCCGATCAGCGGGTGCGGCCACTCGATCGCCACGGTGAGGCGGAACGTTTTCGCCGGCGCAACGATGTACGCCGCGTCCTTGTCCGTGACCGTGAATGGTGCCGGCACCGTCAACACGGTCGCCTCGCCCCCCACGGAGGCGGGCCCGGCCTTCGTCAACGCGTCGAAGTACGGCTGCACGCTGCCGTCGAGAATCGGCGGCTCCGGACCCGTGAGCTCGATCGTGAGGTCGTCGATGGCGTGCGCGGCGACGGCGGCGAGGAGATGCTCGACCGTATGAATGGTCACGGCGCCGTGGCCGATCGCCGTGCGGCGCTCGACCGCTTCGACTTCGGTGAGCCGCGCGGGCACCTCGGGCTTCCCCGGGAGGTCGGTCCGCCGGAAGACGATTCCCTGCCCGGCCGGCGCCGGCAAGAACGTCGCTTCGGTCGTCGCGCCTGTATGGAGCCCCGTGCCACGCAGCGCGGCCGGGCGCGTGACGGAGCGCCTAGGGTTCTGTGGAGGCACCGGGTTTGGATTGCACGAGTTCTTCGAGATCGTCGACGATCCTGGAGAGACGGTACAGCGCCGCCTGGGCGCGCAGCACCTCACGATGCGGGCGGGCGGGGTAGCCGGACACGGTGGCCTCGGCGGGGATGTCGGCGATGGTGCCGGACTGCACGAGCAGCCGGGCGCCATGCCCGATGGTGATGTGATCCGAGATGCCGGCCTGTCCAGCGATGATCACGTCATCCTCCACCTGACAGCTGCCCGCGACGCCGGCCTGCGCCATGATGAGGCAGCGCGCACCGATCCGCACGTTATGGGCGATGTGGACGAGATTGTCGATCTTCGTCCCCGACCCGATCACCGTGTCGTCGACGCTGCCGCGATCGATACACGTGTTCGCCCCGATTTCGATGTCGTCCCCGATGAGGCAGCGCCCCACGTGCGGGATCTTGCGGTGCGCCTCGCCGCCTTTGCCGGGGATGTACCCGAACCCATCGCTCCCCAGCACGGCGCCGGCATGGACGATGACGCGCTTCCCGAGCGCCGTGCCCGCGTACAGCGTGACACCCGGGTACAGCTGGGTGTCGTCACCCACCGCCACGCCGTCGCCGAGGACGCAGCCGGCGCCGATGCGGACGTTGCGGCCGAGTTGAACGCCCGGGCCGAGAATCGCGTGCGCGCCGATTTCCACCGGCTCCTGCCAGGTGGCGCCCCGTCCGACGACGGCCGTCGGATGGACGCCCGCTTCCCAAACGGCTTGCGGATACAACACGGGAAGCACAACCAGCAGCGCGGCATACGGCTCGGCGACGATGATGCGCGTCTCGGGACCGCCTGCGGCAGTCTCGAACTCGGGCGCCACCAGCACCACCGACGCGCTGGTGCGCTGAAGGTATGGGACGTACCGGGGCGAGGCAAGAAAAGACAGATCGCCGGGACCGGCGCGCTCGAGCGGCGCGATGCCGGCGACTGTGGTTGTGCCCGGCCCTATGAGTCTCCCACCAGTAAGCGCCGCGATCTCACTAGCGGGTAGAGTACGCGTGGGGAGCTCGGGAGCTACTGGGCCTGCGAGAGGCGCTGCAGCACCCGGGCCGTGATGTTGAGCGCGGGGTCCGCCGCGGCGATCAATCCGCCCGCGGCGTCCGCATCCAGAATCAGCGAATAGTTCAGCTCGGCGCGCAGACCCTGGATCACCGACTGCACACGCGCCTGGATCGGCGCCAGCAGCTCCTGCTCCCGCTGTCGCGCCTGATCTTGCAGCTGATTCGTGCGCTGCTCCATGCGCTGCTGCATGGCCTGGAGATCTTTCTGCTTCGCCGCCCGTGCGGCGGGCGAGAGGGCGATCGACTGCTGATCGAACGCCTGGACCGCCGAGTCGAGCTGCTGCTGCAGCTTCTGCACTTCAGTCCGGAAGCCCTCCACCTCTTTCAGGTACGTGGATTCGGCGGCCGCATACCCGGGCGTGCGCTGCAGAATCTCGCGCGAACTGATGAAGGCGATTTTCAACGGCTTCGGCGCGGGCGAGGCGCCCTGTCCGAGCGTGACAGAGGGCGCCGTGGCAATCACGGCGACGGCGGCGAGCGAAACGAGCACAAGACGCTGCATAACGCGGGAACTCCCCGGTAGGACTGTGGGTGTGGCTTAGAAGAAATTGCCGAGCTTGAAGTGCAGCTTCCAACCTGGCTTGGGCCGGCCAAAGCCGTCAACTCGATCGAATCCGTACGCGTAGTCGATGCCGAGGGGCCCGAGCGGCGAGATCACGGCGGCGCCGAGGCCGGCGCCCCGGAACAGCCGGGTCGGATTGTATTGCGACGGGCGCGACCAGACGTTCCCGGCGTCGAAGAAGGCCGAAAGATACAGCATCTGGGAGACGCGCATGCCCAGCTCGCCCGTCATCGTGAAGAAGGCCTTGCCGAAGGCGTCTGGCCTCGCGCCGTTGGCGCTGGCGTTGGGATCGTATCCGAACGGCGTGATCGACGCTTCGTCGTAGCCGCGCAGCGGGATGAAGAATTGGGTGCCGCCGAGCGTGAACAGCTGCTCGAAGAACGGCGAGCTCCCGAACACGAACCCTGACCGCGTCGAAAAACCGAGCACGAACTTCACAGGCGACGTCGCCGGGTTGCCGAGCGTGCCGATTGGGGCGTAAAAGTGCCCCTCCGCGTCCACTCGCTGGAAGTTCCCCGACCCGCCGAGCAGACCGCCGCTCTGCGACAGCCCGAACTGGACCGACGTGCCGGCCGTCGGGAACGGCAGATCGATGCGTGTGTCGCGCAGCAGCGAGGCACCGATGGTCGAGCGCACGCAGTCGTTGCACCGGAAGGCACTCGAGAAGGCCGCATTGGTGGACGAGCCGGTGAAGCTCTGCTGGTCGATCCCGTACGACAGGAACAGCCGCGTGTAGTTGTCGCCAAACACCGGGAAGCCGAACTGCAGGCTGGCGCCGCGGCGCCGGAGCCGGCCGACGTCGGCGATCACGTAGCGCACGCGCGTGTTGTGCAGGCCGATCGTTCCCGAGATACGCGATTCCCGGATCGCGGGATCGGTGAACGACACGTCGAAGTCGTTGATGTTCTTCCCGAACTGCCATTGGAAGCGGCCGCGCTTGCCTTGGCCGAACAGGTTGGGCTCGTCGAGGCCGAGGAAACCGCCGACCCCCGTCCCCTGCCCGACCGATGCACCGAAGTTGACGTTGCCGGTGCGCTTCTCGGAGACGTGGAAGATGACGTCGATGTCACCCTGTTCGTTGGCGGGCCGCGTATCGGGGAACGGCAACGGCTGATTGAAGAAGCCGAGGTTCGACACGCGCTGATAGGAGGCGAGCAGCGCGTCCTGCCGGAAGACATCGCCGGGTACCATGACGATGGCTTCGCGAATCACGCGCTCGTGCGTGACGTCGTTGCCCCGGATCTCGATGTGATTGACGATCGCCGGCTGGCCTTCGGTGATCAGCCAGCGGAGATCCACGACCGGCTTGCCGTCGGGCGCGGTGCGCCGGATGACGTCGGGCCGCACGCTGACGTAAATGTACCCATTGTTGAAATAGAGCGTCTGCAGCTTACGGGTCGCATCCTGCCACTGCTCGTCGTCGAAGTACACCGTCGGCCGTCGCGGGCCGAGCCCCAGCATTCCGGTCCGCCGCTCCTGGTTGAACGGGTAGAACGTGTCCAGCTCTTCGGTCGAGAAACGGCGGTTGCCCACGATCTCGAATGTCCCGATCCGGTACGGCTCGCCTTCGCTCACCTTCGCCACCAGCGTGGCTTTGCCCGTCTGGTCGTGGACGATCAGCGTATCGTCGAGCACCTGGAAGTCCACGAAGCCCTGCTTGCCGTAGAACGCCGGGAGTTTCTGGCGCAGGTCCTCGGCGACCTTGTCGTCGTTGTACTCGCCCGACTGGAACCACCAGAAGCCCTCGGGGCGAGAGCTCATCTGGGCCGCGATCTGCTCGTCCGTGAAATGGCTGTTGCCCTGGATGTCCACATTGGCGATGGCGACGCGGCGGCCTTCCTCGATGTCGAAGATCACGCGCACGACGGTCGAGTCGCGTTCGTAGACGTAGACCGGCTTCGTGCGCGCGAGGTAGTAACCCTGCGCGTGGTACAGCGAATCGATCCGCGCGCGCGAGCGCTCTACCGCCGCAGGATCGAGCGGACGGCCTTCGGTCATCTGCACTTTGTCGCGCACGCCGCCCTCGGCCAGGCGCTGCACGCCGCGGATCGCCCATTTGATGAGCTGCGGCCGCTCGCGCACGCGAATGACGAGGATGTTCTTGCCGGCGGCGGTTTGCGCTTGGGTGATCGCCACGTCGTCGAACTGCCCGCTGGTATAGAGCGCCTGGATGGCGCGCTGCACGTCGCGATAGTTGAGTGGACGGCCGACGATGAGACCGCTGAGCTGGACGACGGCGGTGGCGGTATTCCGCTGGTTGCCCACCACCGCGATCGAGTCGGGCGCCGGCGGCTGCGCGAAGCCCCCCGCGCCGGCCGGAACCTCGCCCTGGGCCATGCACAGGCCCGGGGCAAGGACGGCGAGACTCAAGACGAATGGGAGAGTGAGCCGGCGGATCACGCCTTCGAGCCGGAGAGTGCCCTGAACGCCAGGCGCTCCTTGTCGGGGGCGACGTCCACCTCGATCTCGTCGCCCTTGGCGAAATCCCCGACGAGGATCTTCTCCGACAGCGGGTCCTCGACGTACTTCTGGATCGCGCGCTTGAGCGGCCGTGCGCCGTAGTGCTCATCGTAGCCGTGATCAACGAGGAAGTCGGTCGCGGCCTGCGTGAGCCGCAACGAGAGCTCCTCCTCGCCCAGACGCTTCTGGACGTCGCGCGCCAGGATCGCGACGATCAGGGCGATGTGCTCCCGCGTCAGCGAGTGGAACACGATCACGTCGTCCAGCCGGTTCAGGAATTCCGGATTGAAGACCTTGTTGATCTCTTCCTTCACCTTCTCGGCCATCTTGTCGAATTCGTTGCGGGCGTCGGAGTGCGCGAAGCCGAGCGTCTTGCCCTTGACGACATCGCGGGCGCCGACGTTCGAGGTCATGATCACGACCGTGTTCTTGAAATCGATGAGCCGGCCGTAGTTGTCCGTGAGGTGCCCTTCGTCGAGCACCTGCAGCAGGATATTGAACACGTCGGGATGCGCCTTCTCGATTTCGTCGAGCAGCACCACCGAGTATGGCTTGCGCCGGACCGCCTTGGTGAGCGTGCCGGAGTCTTCGTAGCCCACGTAGCCCGGGGGCGCGCCGATCAGGCGGCTCACGGAGAACTTCTCCATGTATTCCGACATGTCGACGCGAATCAACGCCTGGGCGTCCGCGAACAGGAACCGCGCCAGCGCCCGCGCCAATTCGGTTTTGCCGACGCCCGTGGGGCCGCTGAAGATGAAGGAGCCGATCGGCCGCTTGGGATCCTTGAGGCCCGCCCGGCTGCGGCGAATGGCCCGCGAAATCACCTGGATGGCTTCGTTCTGGCCCACGACGCTCTCGTGCAGCTCGTCTTCCATACGCAGCAGCCGCGCCGTCTCCGCCTCCTGTAGGCGGGTGACCGGAATCCCCGTCCAGCGCGACACGATGAAGGCGACGCCTTCTTCGCTGATCGTGGGCCGCCGCGTCTGCCGCTCGCGTTCCCACTCCTCCTGCTTGCGCCGGATCTCGGCCTGCAGCTCGCGCTCGGAGTCGCGCAGCGAGGCGGCCTTCTCGAAGTTCTGATCGCGCACGGCGGCTTCCTTGTCGCCGTTGATGCCTTCGAGCTTGTCCTTCAGCTCGGCGACCTCGGGCGGCGGCACCTGCGCGGCGAGCCGCGCCCGCGCGCCGGCTTCATCGATCACGTCGATCGCCTTGTCGGGCAGGAACCGGTCGGTGATGTAGCGCTCCGACAGCTTCGCCGCTTCGACCAGCGTCTCGTCGGGAATGATGACGCGATGGTGATCTTCGTAGCGCTTCCGGAGTCCCTTGAGGATCTCGATCGTCTCGTCGACGGTCGGCGGATCGACGATCACGGTCTGGAAGCGCCGCTCCAGCGCGCCGTCCTTCTCGATGTATTTGCGGTACTCGTTGAGCGTCGAGGCGCCGACGCACTGCAGCTCGCCGCGCGCCAGCGCGGGCTTCAGCATGTTGGACGCGTCCACCGCGCCCTCGGCCGCGCCGGCGCCGACGAGCGTGTGCAGCTCGTCGATGAACAGAATGATGTTCTTGTTCTGGGCGATCTCGTTGATCACCGCTTTGAGGCGTTCCTCGAACTGGCCACGGTACTTGGTGCCCGCGATGACGGCGGCCATGTCGAGCGACAGCACGCGGTGATCCTTGAGCGCGTCGGGGCACTGCCCGCCTGCGATCAGCTGCGCGAGGCCTTCGACGATTGCCGTCTTGCCCACGCCCGGCTCACCGATCAGCACCGGGTTGTTCTTCTTGCGGCGTGACAGGATTTCCATCACGCGCTCGATTTCCTTCTGGCGGCCGATCGTGGGATCGAGCGCGCCTTCGGCGGCGAGCTGCGTGAGATCGCGGCAGAAATGGTCGAGCGCCGGTGTTTTGGATTTCTTCTCGCTCTTGGGCGGGGTCGGCTGCGCGCCGGTCCCGCCGCCGGCGGGCGTCGCGGGCATCTCGCTGCCGAGCAGCCGCAGCGTCTCGGCGCGCGCCTGCTCGAGGTTCACGCCCGCGTCCGTCAGGACCTGCGCGGCGATCCCCTTCTCCTCGCGCAGCAGGCCGAGCAGCAGGTGCTCGGTGCCCACGTAGGAGTGATTCAGCTCCCGCGCCTCGCTCATCGCCAGCTCGAGCACCTTCTTGGCGCGCGACGTATAGGGAAGATCGGGTCCGGCCGCGGCCGCGGCTTTTCCCTTCTTGACCGTCTCTTCGATCTTCTGTTGGATCTCTTCGAGATCGACGTTGAGATTGGTCAGGACCGCCGCGGCGACACCCTCGCCCTCGCGGATCAAGCCGAGCAGGATGTGCTCGGTGCCGACGTACTCGTGATGCAGACGCGCCGCTTCTTCCCGCGCCATCTGCAGAACTTTCCGAACTCGATCCGTGAAATTGTAGCCGTTCATCGCGATTCCCAACTCACCCTTTCGCCCTTCAACTGGGTTCCGCTTCGAGCAGGCGCCGCACAAATGCAGCGCGCACCGTCGGCAGTTCGCGGTCGCCGGTAGACCGGCCATCCATCGCTGCCAGGTGCGCGGGCTGGGTGTAGATCAGCAGTTTGTTGAGCGTATATACCCCAGGTCCCGGGAGCAGATTCAGCCCAACGCCCAACCGCACACCGCTCAACAGATTCATCGTCTCTTCAAACGACAGCCGGCGCGCATGTTTCAACAGACCATAGGCGCGCCACGTCTTATCCTCGACTTCCTCGGGTGCCGTCCTCAATAGTACGTCCCGTGCCTGCTCCTCGTACTCGACAACCTGCCGCACGATCTTCCCGAGGTGATCGATGAGCTCGTCTTCTGTCTTCCCCAGGGTTGTTTGGTTGGACAACTGGAAGAAATTCCCGACGACTTCGCTGCCTTCCCCGTACAAGCCCCGAAAGGTTAGTCCAACTTGCGAGAGTCCTTGGAGAACTTTGTTGATTTCCTTGGTCAAAACAAGGCCCGGCAAATGGATAAGCACACTGGCCCGGAGCCCGGTCCCGGCGTTCGTGGGACAGGACGTAAGATAGCCAAATTCAGGATGAAAGGCGAAAGGAACGAGCCGGCCCAACTCGCCATCTACCGCTTCCACAGCGGCATACGCGTCCTCCAAATCGAAACCCGACCACATGCCGTGCAGCCGCAAGTGGTCCTCTTCATTTACCATCACGCCGACCTGGTCCTGCACCAGCAGCGCGGCGCCCGGCCGGGGCCGCGACTCCCGCTCCAGCCCCGCTAACTCCTTGCTGACGAGATGGCGTTCGTGCAGGACCTGCCGTTCGGGCCGCTCCATTAGGTCGAGGTGGAACGCGACCGCTGCGGCGAGATGATCAGACGACGCCGCTGCTTCGCTGACGCGCTCCAGCACGGCGGTGCGATCGGCGTCTTTCGCCCGCTGGCTGAACGGGATGCCGCGCACGTTGCGCGCCAGCCGGATCCGCGTGGACAGGACGATCGTCGATTTGGGACCCGACGCGTCCAGCCAGCGCATGCCCCCATCGGGCAGCAGTGACAGGTCCATTATTCGAGCACTCGAATCCGGTCCCGCAGCTCGGCCGCGAGCTCGAAGTTTTCGCCTTCGACGGCACGACGCAGCTGCGCCTTCAGGTCGAGCAGCCGGCCGCGGGGATCGGACTCGCCACCGGACTCGCCGGCTGTCTCATAACGCTCGCCGACGTGCTGGCTGGAGCCGTGCAGCCGCCGCAGCAGATCCCGCAAATGGGCATCGAACGACACATAGCATTGATCGCAGCCCAGCCGGCCTGAATCGCGGAAATCACGCAGCGTGCTCCCGCACGCCGGGCAGCGCACCCCGTCGGCGGCAGCTGGGACGAGCGCCGCGCCCTTGCCGAGGGCGCCGAGGAAGTTGCCGAGCGGGCTTTTGAGAACGGCGCCGCCCGTTTCCACGCCCTTCTGCTGAGCGCACTGCTCGCACAGGTGGAGCGTGACCTTGGAGTCGTGCTCGACCTGCGTGAGGTTGATGATGGCGTCGCGTTCCTTGCAGTTATCGCAGAGCATCAGGGAATCGCATCGACCGAGCTCACCGTCGTGAGCCGGCCGTCCTCCAGTAAGAGAATCCGGTCCGCCCGTCCGGCGAGCTGGCGGTTGTGCGTGACGACGACGACCGCCGTCTCATACTCCCGCGCCAGCCGGAAAAACATCTCGTGCAGCCGCTCCGCGTTCGCGTGGTCGAGGTTACCTGACGGCTCGTCCGCGAGCACGACGCTCGGATCGTGCACGAGCGCGCGCGCGACCGCGCAGCGTTGCTGCTCGCCGCCGGACAGCTCGGCCGGGCGATGACTCATGCGGCCCGCGAGACCGACCTCGGACAGCACCTCTTCGGCCCGCGAGCGTGCCTTCCGGGGGGAGGCGCCGCCGATCAGGAGGGGCATCATCACGTTTTCCAGCGCCGAGAACTCCCGCAGCAGATGATGAAACTGGAACACAAATCCCAGTTTCCGGTTCCTGAGCTCCGCCGCGCCGCGCGCGTCGAGGTCGGCGTACCGCGAGCCGTCGAGCCAGATATCTCCCGCGGTCGGGCTATCGAGCGCACCCAGCAGGTGAAGCAGCGTGCTCTTGCCTGCCCCAGAGGATCCCACGATCGCCACGAACTCGCCGCGCCGGACCTCCACGTCGATGGCGCGGAGGATCTCGAGCAGCTGCCCGTCTCCACCCGCAAACACGCGGCGGATCGCTCGCGCGACGAGCAGGGCGTTCATTCGTAGCGAATGGCGGCCACCGGATCGAGTCCGGCGGCCTGCACGCTCGGGTAGAGCGGCGCCAGGGTCGCGATGACGATGCTCGCCGCGACGACGGCCAATGCGTCCAGCGGGTTGATCAACACCGGCAGGTGATCGATGAAATAGATCGATGGATCGATCGGGATCAGATGACCGCGGTTGACCAGCGCCCCGAACACCAATCCGAGGGCCGCCCCGAGGGTCGTGCCGGCGAGGCCGATGAAGACGCCCTGGGTCAGAAAGACGCGGCGAATGCGGCCGCGCTGCATACCCATGGCGAGGAGGATGCCGATCTCGCGGGTCTTGTCGCGCACCACCATCGTCAGCGTCCCGACCACATTGAATGCCGCAACGACGCAGATCAGGAATACCACCAGGCCCATCGCCAGCTTTTCGAGCTTCAGCGCGGAGAACAGCCCGCGATTCTGGAGCTGCCAGTCGAGCGCGCGGTAGGGATATCCAAGCTGGTTCTCGATCTGTTGCGCGAACACGTTGGCATGCTCGGGGTCGGCGAGTCGCACCTCGAGACCGGTGACCGCCGCACCGAGTCCAGCGAAATCCTGCGCGGCCGTCCGCGACATCACGACGTAGCTGTTGTCGTAGTCGTACATCCCCGTTTCGAACAATCCGGTCACTTCGTAGCGGCGATACTTGGGCACGAACGCACCCAGACTGCGGTTGAACTGCGAGCCGGCCGGTGCGACCATCGTCACCACGTCGCCCGGGTAGGCGGAGAGCTTGCTCGCCAGCCGCGTGCCGATCGCGATGCCGCCCTCCACACCCGGCTGCGTCGTGTGGAACGTGAGGTCGCCTTTCGTGAAATAACGCGGCAAGCTCGTTACGGCGCGCGTTCCCGTATCGCTTTCGACACCGACCACCGCCACGCCCTCGGCATAGTCATGACCGGCGGAGATCAGTCCTTGCGACAACACGAATGGCGCGACCGCGACCACGCCTCGCGTCCGGCGCACCTTCGCCAGCGCGTCCGGCCAGTCATCGAGCCGGAGTCCCTCACCGTAGGTCAGTACTCGCAAATGCGGGTTCACCACGAGAATCTTCTCGCGCAAGTCGTTCTGCATCCCGTTCATGACGCCGAGCACGAACACCAGGGCCATGACGCCGACGGTGACGCCACCGACCGCGATGATGGTGATGATCGACAACAGACGCGACGAGCGCCGGCTCTTCATGTACCGTATCGCGACGCGCAGATCGAGCGGCGACGGCCAGTTCGTCGCGATCACGAAGACGGCGGTGGCCGCGGCACCGAACAGCAGCACCTTCAACACCACGATGATGATCGGCATCATTCGGGCCGGAGCATCGGGAAGAGAATCACGTCACGAATGTTGGTCTGATCGGCCAGGATCATCGTCAGCCGGTCCACGCCCAGGCCGACGCCGCCGGCCGGCGGCATGCCGTACTCCAACGCACGCAGATAGTCCTCGTCGAGCTGTTGCGCTTCCGCGTCGCCGGCGGCGCGCAGCGCGGCCTGCTGCTCGAAGCGGCGGCGCTGCTCGTCGGGATCGTTCAGCTCGCTGAACGCGTTGGCGAGCTCGCGGTGCTGCACGAACAGCTCCCACCGCTCGACTTTCGCCGGATCGCCGCGCTTAGGCTTGGCGAGCGGCGACAGCGCGACGGGATAGTCGAAGACAAACGTCGGCTGCACGAGCTGCGGCTCGACGCAGGTCTTGAATACTTCATCCACGAGCTTGGGACCGCGCAACGCGTCCACCTCAGCCGGTGGTGCGTTATGGCGTTTGAGGACCGACCGCAGCTCGGCGTCCGTTGTCTTGGTGAGGTCCACTCCGGCGTGCTCG
>Ga0184638_1000085_pt1 | contig 21294 bp, 21 predicted proteins | sample PLM31_50_b2_FD_133141 | JGI IMG/M metagenome (GOLD analysis project Ga0184638, IMG submission 133141) | Groundwater sediment microbial communities from an aquifer in East River, Colorado, USA - PLM3-1_50_b2 | ecosystem: Environmental > Terrestrial > Soil > Riparian zone | place: USA: East River... | reverse complement strand
GCGGAGGTCCACGTGGTCCTGGAACAGCTGGCGCACCAGATTCCGGCCGGAGGCTTGGAGATGGTCCTCCAGCTCCCCGTGGGTCAGCCCCGCAGACTCCTCACCGTCCAGCCACGACACCATCGACTCAAAGCACGCACGCGAGGAGCTGAACGCTGCGGCTGGCGCTTCCAGCGCATAGGCTTCCACTCGGGCTCCTTCTCCACGTTCCGGTCAGACAACCAGGAACGTAGCCGCAAGGAGCCCCTCTTGCTCGCCGTCACGACCCCAACCGGCCCCCACCAGCGCGTTCAGTCACCCTGAGAAGCGCTGCACCCGATTGAATGAGACACCGCCGAGAGAATGGCGCTGAGAGGCCAGACTGAGTGAGACACCTCGCGTGCCTATGACCTGGTCCGCCCTGGTCAGGCAGGCGACGCCGGATCAGATCCAATGAGATGGGACATGTCCGTTGCCATCCAAGGTGAGGCATTGCCAGTTGACGTGAGGCATCCAGTCCTCCCTGCCACCTGATCTGAGCCAGCAGCTGCCCTCGCGCTACCAGGGACCTGCTGCTGGTGGCGCCCAGATCGACGATCGACAACACAACGCCGTGTCGAGATGCCTCAGGTTGGATGAGAACCCCAGCCGGAAGACCGTCTCAGTCAACCTGAGGCACCGCAGGTCACAACCTCGCAATGCCTCACGTCAGCTGAGAACGGACAGCCGCCCTCATCCGCGAGGCCAAGCGGCGCGGCAAATGGGTCCACGTCGGCCGGGTCAACACCTGCGGCGTATCCAGTGGTTCAAGGCCCTGGGGGTCGACTCGATCGACGGCAGCGGGTTTGCCCGCTTCACCCGCGTCCGCCTGCCGATGGGTACGGCCGCGCTGGCCGCCCCGACCCATGTGAGCGGCCGCCGGGCCGCGACGCCGGCCCTCCAGCTCCCGCTGCTGGACGCCGGAGAGGTCGCCGAGACCACCAGCGCTTGCCAGCGCTGGTCACATGACACGCACAGCTGGCGGCGACGGCGCGACGGCGGGTTCGACAAGACCCGCTGGCCGGTCGGCAGGTGGCGGCCCTCGGTCGGTCGGCTGCCGGCATCGTCCTCGTCTTGCCGGACGGCACCAGCCTGGACCGGCGGGGCCTCAGCAAGGTTCGCCGCGGCGAACGCGGCCACGGCTACGTCGAGCGGCGCCTTGCCGGCTTCGGTGTCCCAGTTCGCCGGCGCGGCGAGTCCGGCGAGGCCTACCTGGCCCGGGTGCTGGTGGAGGCCGGGGTGGTCGCCCTGCGCCACGGCGGCTACCGCTACGCGTTCCGGCTTGGGGGTCACCCGCGCCGAGCGGGCCGCCGTGCGCATCGCCCTGCCGGCCGGCCCCTACCCCAAGGCGATCGACGACACCAGCTGGGGGAAGGCGACCCCGCTGGCCGCCCCACGGCTGCGGGTTGCGACACGCCGACGCTGCTGTGAGCGGCACGTCGACCCTGCTGTGAGTGGCGCTGATCTCACTGTGCTGTTGGCTGCCTGCGTCCTCCCAGCGTAGTGCCACCCCGGCCCCTGCAAGGCCGGTCCGTTCCTCCCTCGCTGCGCTCGGTCCGGTACTCCCGTCCCTTCGGGACGCCCTGCGGGGCGGCCTTTCCGGCGCCGGGGACCCCGGCACTTTCCGGCAGAGGACCGGCAGCCCAACCCTAGCGCTGCCCCGCCCACAGGAGGCCGCGATGACCGCAGCGCCTGCATGTGCTCGCGCGCCGCCGCGGTCGGCACCGGCGCCCACCCATCGCCGCCAGCATCGAGCCACCGGCGGTCGCCTGGCCGCACCGAGGAGCCGCGTGGACGACCACCCGTCTCCCCCCAGCAGCAAGGCCGGCCGTCCCGCCCGGCTGTGTCGAGGTTCGCGGCGACGAGGGCGGTGCCTACCTGACCTGCGGCCAGTTCGACTACGTCACCACCTGGCTGCTGTGGGTCGGCTACCGAGGCGAGCGGACCTTGGCGGTGCACGACCGGCTCTACCCGCAGGTCCGCCAGCTGATCCGCGACCTCCTCGAGGAGCTCCGCTCTGAGCTGGCCGAGCTGGACCCACGGTTGACCCTCACCTCCATCAACGACTGAAGGAGCCTTGCATGGCCACCGCCAAGCCCAACATGCAGTACCTGCCCGTCGACGAGATCGCGCCGTCCCCCGACAACCCCCGCATCGCCGCCGGCGGCGACCTCGGCGACCTCACCGAGCTGACCGAGCTGATCAGCGCTCAGGGTGTCCTGCAGAACCTGGTCGTCTGCCCCAAGCGCGACGGCCGCTACCCGCTGGTGTTCGGCGCCCGCCGGCTGGCCGCCGCCAAGCAGGCCGGCCTGACCGAGGTTCCCGCCGAGATCCGCGACTACACCGAGGCCGAGCGGTTCGCGGCCATGTACGGCGAGAACTTCGGCCGTGAGGGCCTCACCCCGCTCCAGGAGGCCTTCGCCTACCAGCTGGCGCTTGACCGCAAGGGCGCCGACGGCAAGAAGCTGTTCACCCAGCGAAGCCTCGCCCAGCGGCTGGGGGTCGGCCAGGCCAAGATCTCCAACTACACCGGCATCTTCAAGCTCCCCGAGCACGTCATCGCCATGCTCAAGGGCGGCGAGCTGACCATCACCGAGGCCATCCACCTGGTGCGCCTGGCCAAGTACCCCGCCAGGGTCGAGGCCGCGCTGGGCGACTTCCACGAGCACCGCGACGTGGACATGGAGACGGCCGTGCGCAAGCAACAGGCCGACCTGGAGCGGGAGGCGAAGGTCGCCCAGACGCTCAAGGAGCTGAAGGCGGCCCGTGTGCGCATCGCCCCCGACGACTGGCGGGAGCAGGGTGCCAAGCGGCTGGGCGACGGCTTCCACGAGCTGGACATGGCGGTCGAGGAGCACGCCTCCGAGCCCTGCCACCACGCGATGGTGACCCACCACGGCGAGGTCGCCTACGTGTGCACCGAGCCGGACCGGCACCGGCCCGCCGAGGAGCCGGTCCCGGCGGCCGACCCGAGCCGGGAGGCTGCCGCTGCCGAGCCGACGGCTGGCGCGCCGGCCGACGACAGCGACCCCCAGCCGGCCAAGGCCGCAGCGGCGCCGGACCGGCGACCCGCGGGCCAGGCCGACGACACCACGGGGGCCCTGGCGGTGGACCCGGCGGCGCCGGAGCCCAGCGCCGAGGAGCTGGCGGCCAGGGCCCGCATGGAGGAGGCCCGGGCCGCCGCCGAGGCCGAGCGGCTGGAGCGGGAGCGGCTCCAGCGGGAGTTCGCCGCCAATCTGGAGGCCGCCTACGAGGCCCGCGCCGGTGCCCTGCGGACCCTGCTGGCCGGTCGGCTGTCGCGCCCGGAGGCGACCCGCCTGCTCGCCAACTTCCTGGTGGGCCTGGCCTACCAGGACGTCTCCTACGACGACAGCTACCTGCGGCACGCACTCAGCCTCGATGAGCACACCGGAGACCGCGAGGAGGCGCCGGTGCTGGCCTTCGCCGCCAAGAGCGACGACGCGCTGCTGCGCGCGGCCGTGGCCGTGGTCGCCGACAATGTCGAGGCACTGCTGGACGCTGGCGACGAGCCGGACTTCACCGACCCGCTGGTGGTCCTGTACTACCGGTTCCTGACCGCGGTGGCGGCCTACAAGCCCTCCGACTTCGAGCGCGCCGAGCTCGCCCAGCACGGCGAGGAACCCGAGCCGGCGGAGGCGACCGAAGCCGACGCCGAGGCCACGCCGGAGGAGGCGGCGACCGCCACCTAGCCCTTCGGCCACGGGGGTCGCCTGGCAGTGGCCGGGCGGCCCCGCTCCTTCCGCCGAGCTGGACCCGCCGAGGCCACATGGCGTCCAAACCCCCCAGCAGGGTTGCCAGCATCGGCGGTTGCTGCCCACCCCCATCCGTCCACGCCTGTGCGGCCGGCCGCGCCGATCTGGCTGGGCCTGGCGCGAGCCCTACCCGCCGAGCACGGCCGTGTAGCGAGTACGTGGCGCTGTCGACCAGCGTGGAAGAGGCCCGGAAGCGGGAGGCCGAGGTCGCCAAGATGGCCGAGAGCTTCTGGACGCTGTTCACCCACCTGGTGATGCGCGCCAACCGTTCCTGGGATGTGAGCAGGAGTGGGTCCTGCCCAGTTGGTCCGCCGAACGGTCTTGCGGACCTGGGTCCCGCTGCTGGTCCACTCGCCGGTGCAGGTCTTCTGCCCGCCGGGCTGCCTGGTCGCCTCATGGGGGCAACGGGATCCGTTCGCTCGGAACTGGCGGATGGGTAGCTCTCTCCACCGGCCCGCCAATGATCAGTCGGCGGGCTGCTTCGATCCTCTGGTCGGGTGCAGTCACACCTCCACCGCCAGCACCGAACGCCGAGACCATAGCAGGGGGGTATGACAGGAACGTCCTCGTGCGCGCTATCGCTCTCTCCGATATCAACGGTTGCCACCCTACGACGGGACGCTGCACATCACCCCGGACAGCTACGCCGGGGAGCGCCTGTCGCTGCTGTTCCGCCACCAGCGGTCAGGCTTCGAGGGCGGGCTGATCTTCCCAGGGCAAGCCGATCAGCGGCGCTGACGCCAGCCGCTGCTGGGCTAACACCACTGACCCGCCGCAGGAAGGAGCACGACTGTGAGGTACCTGCTGACCGGCGACCTTCGCCACCCCGGCAAGATCGAGGTCGAAGCAGCCACGCTCGACCAGGCGCTCGACAGGGCCGACGACGGCGACTTCGAGGTGTTCGACGAGCAGGGCAAGCCGCTCGCGTTCGACTGGGACGGCATCGCCGAGGATGACCCACGGCAACGACGTGAGCGACCAGGCCAGCATCCCCGCCGAGCCGCAGCGTGAGGTCTGGTACGCCTGGAGAGAGCGCCGCGAGGTCGACGGCCGCATGCGGCTGCTGACGCCGTGGTCGAACCCGGAGCAGTACGAGCACCCGTTCGACCTGCTGTTCGTCACCCCGAGGCCGCACGCGTGGCGCGCGAGGAGTACGAGACCGACGACGAGCCGTGGGTGCTGGTGCGGGTGACCTACCAGGTCAGCGCCGCAGCAGGGACGCTGGAAGGCGCCTGGCTGCATGACGCGACCGGCGAGCAGATCGGCGCGCTCAGCGACGTGTCGGTGCGCGAGGGCCGCGTCCCCGACGAGCTGGCCAACGCGCTGCTCGTGATGGTCCTGGACCGCAAGCACCGGGCGTGGCTCACCGAGCATGACCCGACGGCGTTGCGGCAAGCCGAGGCGGCGCTGCGCGCCACCAGCTACCAGAACCGGCTGCCATGACCGGGGAAGAGCCGCGCGAGCTGGTCATCGAGTCGTGGCTGCCGAACTACTAGGAGGAACCAGCATGGCAATGAGCAGCTTCAACGAGCTGGCCGAGCACGTCGGCCATGACGTGGCGGTCGTGACCTACGGCCAGCGAGGGCCGGAGGTGGCAGCAGCCGACAACGTCGCGGTCGAGTGCGTCACCTGCGCCGCGGTGCTGCTGGGCTTCGACAACACCGACACGCCCGACGCCCCGCCTTGCAAGCTGGCCGAGGCGACCCTGTCGGTCCAGCCGCCGCTGGCCGAAGCGCAGTTCCGGCGTCTGGAGGAGCTGATCGGCCGGCAGCCGGAGCGGTTCAAGGACTGGGCGCCGTCGTTCCACTTCAACCTGCCGCTGACCACCGACCCCAACAGCTCGCCGGCAGTGGCCTACGCCCGGGAGCAGGCGCTGCCCCACCAGGTCGAGATCGTCTCGTACTGGCCCTAGCAGCACCCGACCGACAGGAGGGAGCACGCATCCATGACCACCCGTTACGAGGGCGCATCCGCCAGAGACACCGCTGTCGAGGCCGTCCAGCCTGGCACCGAACTGGGCGCCGACACGCTGGCGCAGTCAGCGCTGGTGTTCCGCTCCGACGAGGTGTTCTTCGTCGCCGGCACACCGGCCGAGCTGCTGGCCTTCACCGACCGGGCCAGGGTCGCCGCCGCCTCGCTGTCCGGCGGGGGGGCGGGCGCGCACCGCTTCATCGTCGTGGTCGAGTCCGACCACCTCGACGCCGACGCGATCGTGCAGACCCACGCACTGGCGATGATGGAGGAACTGGACGCCGACGGCCGCACCCGCGGGTCGGTGCACGTCGCCACCGGCGCCGGCGCCGAGGTCGTCGCCTGGGTCCACGACGAGCGCCGGCTGCATCTGAGCCTCGATGACCTGGCCGACCTGCGCGACGGCGCCACCATCAACGTCCCTTACGCCGACGGCGTCGGCGAAGCCGTGCTCATGGGGGAGGAGGACTTCACGCCCGAGGACCTGGAGCGGCTCGCCGCCGGCCAGGAGGTCCTCATCTCGGCCGACGGCGGCCTGGTACGCGTCACCGCCGACACCCGCCCGGCGGGAGGACTGGTCGTTCGGTGAGGGTGTTGCACAGTACGCCGTGACCGACCGGGCCGCGGCTGGCTCGTGAATCGCTGCCGTCGGATTTCAACAAACCACGATTAGGCGTGCTCGGGAGGCTGCCGGAGGAAGGACTCGACCGCCGCCTGCGCTTGCCGCCGGTTGCGATGCGGCACCGCAAAGTAAATGAGCAAGACCATGGCCTCCTTCGCCGGGATCGGGCTCCGCTTACTATTCAGGCGCTCCCAGGCTGCCTGCCAGCCGGATGCGTGGGAGCCCGCGACCCGCTCAGCGTGACGCAGCAGAGCAGCGCATGGGCGATCAGCCTGGCCACCTCGGCGTTGGCGGGTTCCTCGGCTCTTTATCCGGATGAGGATATCGTCGAGGATCTGGCGAACCCGTTCCCTGGAGACCGGAGGGTCAAGCGATGCCGCGACTGCGGCAAGGGTCAACGAGCCGTCGCCGTCGAGGCCGTAGCGGCGAGTGACGATCAAGCGCTGGCCCTCGTTCTTGGCGGCGTCGAGGCATGCGGCGAAGAACAGGTCGGCGAAGGGCGGCGTTCCGTCGGTAATCGCAGGAGCGTTCTGTGCCATCCAATCCACCAAGCCCACTGTCGGTCTTCCGTCGAAGGACAGTATCGCCTCAGGGTCCGACAAACCGCGCAGCTCACCCGGTTGCTATTCCCCATACATGCCTTACAGCTTGATCTTCGCCGTTGGTTGGGCTGGTTGGGTGCCGGATAGGTGTTCAGGGCCGACGCATAGCCCGATGAACGTTTCCTGCCGGTGTTGGACGAGTGGCCGCTGCTATGCGCGCGCCAGGAAAGTGGTCCCGCCCGACGGAACGCTCCAGCATCTTGAGGATAGCTGCTGTTGTCACGGGGCCCTGGACGAAGAAGGGCTCGCCGTCGTATCGGCCAGCAGGACACCGCCCCGTGCGTGGCGTGCGGCATCGACATGACCCTCACCGACGTCAAGGTCGCTCATCACCTCAACGGCGACGTCGACCACGACCTGGACGCCGACCACGTCGCGATTGCGACATCCATCAGCTACGCAGTGCCGACCGAGACCGGCGATTTCGGCGGAATCAGCGCCTGATAGGCGTTCACCGCGGCGGCGGCGGCCGCCGCCGCCGTCGCCGGCCGACGGACCACCGTCAGCGCAACATCCGTGCCCTGCTTTCTGGGGGTTTGTGCCTGCCTGCGTCCTGCCAGCGTAGTGCCACCCCGGCGCCTGCAAGGCCGGTCCGTTCCTCCCTCGCTGCCGCTCGGTCCGGTACTCCCGTCCTTTCGGACGCCCTGCGGGCGGCCTTTCCGGCGCCGGGGGCCCCGGCACTTCCTGGCAGGGGACCGGCAGGCCAACCCGAGGCCTGCCCGACCTTACGGAGGTCCTGCCGATGGCGCGTCCCGGCTCCGGTCCCGACCCCGCCGAGTCGCAGCTGCCCTTGTGGGCAGTAGCATCCGAGCCCGCCGACCAGGCGTCCAGCCAGCCCGATCCCGCGGCGCGCGACCAGGCGCCCGACGATGACCCCACCGTGTCGGCGCCCGAGGCTGCGCCACCGCCGGCGACGCTCGCCCCAGCTCCACCACCGGCTCCCAAGGCCGCGGCGTCGCTGCCGGACCAGGTCGTGCCCACCGAGCACGCCCCAGGCCCACCAGTGCCGCAGCGCCCCGCAGGGCCCCCGCCGCGCAACGGCGGCCGGCCGGGTCTGCGGCTGGGATCCGGGCCCGGCGCTCGTCCTGCGCCTGGGCGGGGCGGCCCGCCGCGGCGAAGCGCATCGGCCGGTGGTCGTGGCCCGCTCACGCTAGCGCGCAGCAACCTCCAGGTCCTGGACGTCCTCGCCCGGCTCGACCCTGACCGGCCGCTCAACGCCGGGCAGCGAGCGGCGTTGGAGCAGTGGGCCGGGTGGGGGCCGATAGCCAAGGCCTTCGACCCCTACGAGCGGACACCGGCCTGGCAGCAGCTCGGCGCGCGGCTGCGTGAGCTGCTCACCCCTGAGGAGGGCACCGCCGCCCAGCAGGCCACCGCGACCAGCTTCTACACCAACCCCACCGTCACCGCCGCCATCTGGCGGGTGCTGGTCGGGCTGGGCTTTGCCGGCGGGCCGGTGCTGGAGCCCGGCTGCGGCAGCGGCCTGTTCATCGCCGCCACCCCCGCGGGCCTGCCGGTCACCTGGACCGGCGTGGAGCGTGACCCAGTGTCGGCGCGGATCGCCGGGCTGCTGCACCCGCACGCGCGGATCATCACCGCGCCGTTGGAGCGGGTGTCGCTGCCGCCGGCCGGGTTCGCCGCGGCCGTGGGCAACGTGCCGTTCGCCGACGTCTGCCCCTACGACCCGACCGCGCCGAAGAAGCTCAGCCTGCACAACTACTTCATCTGGCGGGCCGTGCAGGCCGTGCACCCGGGCGGGCTGGTCGCCGTGGTCACCTCCCGGTTCACTCTGGACGGCGAGGACCCGCGTGCCCGCGAGCTGCTGGCCCGCGACGCCGACCTGATCGGCGCCGTCCGCCTGCCGTCGGGCGCGTTCCGCGAGTACGGCACCAACGTCGTCACCGACATCCTGGTCCTGCGGCGGCGCAGCATCCCACCGACCGAGGGGGCAGCGGCGCTGCTGTGGCTCACCGCCCGACGGCAGCCGGAGCTGCGCACCGCCGTCAGCGCCTATTTCCTCGCCCACCCCGAACAGGTCCTCGGTCGGTTTGAGGCCGCTGGCGGCGCCTACCACGGCCAGGTTCTGGACGTGGTCTTCGACGGCGACCGCGGCAGCGAGCTGGAGGCTGCCATGACCGCCGCCGTCGAGCGGATCGTGGCCGCCGGCGTGCAACAGCACCGCACCTACACGCCGCGCCGCGACCCGACCGCCATCCCCGCCGACGTCGTCTTGGTCGACAAGGCTGGCCGCAAGGACGGCTCCTTCCACCTCGTCAACGGGATCGTCCACCAGGTCGCCAAGGGCCGGCTGGTCCGCGTGGCCCGCGGCGGCGCCGAGCTGGTCGCGCTCATCCAGCTGCGCGACGCGACCCTGGCGCTGCTGGACGCCGAGGCCGACCCCGACACCGCCGACGCGGCCCTGGCGCCGCTGCGGGCGACCCTGAACCGCCGCTACGACCGCTACGTCGCCACCTACGGGCCGCTGAACCGCTGCACGCTCATCCAGGGGCCGCCCGACGAGGACACCGGTCTGCCGACCTGGACCCGCCGGCGCCCGCCGATGGGCGGCTTCCGCGAGGACCCCGACTACGTCACCGTGCTGGCGCTGGAGCTGTACGACGACGACACTCGCACCGCGGCCAAGGCGCCGATCTTTCACCAGCGGGTCAACCGCCGCCCCCAGCGGCCCGAACGCGCCCGCGACGCCGCCGACGCGGTCGCCCTGTGCCTGGACGAGCACGGTCAGCTGGACATCGACACCATCGCCCGGCTGCTGGCCATCAGCCCCCTCGAGGTCCCTGCCGCCCTCGGCGACCTCGCCTACCTGGACCCGGCCGAGCAGCGGTGGGTGCCCGCCGACGAGTACCTGAGCGGCGACGTCCGGGAACGGCTTGACGTCGCCCGAGTCGCCGCCGTCCGCGACCCCGAGCAGTACAGCCGGAACGCCGCGGCACTGGCGGTGGTGCAGCCGGCTGACCTCGGCCCGGAGGAGATCAGGGTCAAGCTCGGCGCTCCCTGGGTCGAGGCCCGCGACATCCAGGCGTTCCTGGTGGAGACCGTCGGCGGCCAGGTCGTCGTCCGCCACGAGCCGCTGACCGCCAGCTGGGAGGTCAAGGTCGACCGCTGGACCGCCGCCAGCGGCTCGGCCACCGCCGAGTGGGGCACCGGCCGCATCGACGCCTACGACCTGGTGCAGCTGGCCTGCAACGGCGGCGCGCCGGTGGTCTACGACGAGCTCGAGCGCGCGGACGGCTCGACCGCCCGGGTCCGCAACGTGCCCGAGACGATGCTCGCCGAGGCCAAGCTGCAGGCCCTCAACGAGCGGTTCGCGACCTGGCTGTGGGAGGACCCCGAGCGGACCGACCGGCTGGTGGCGGTCTACAACCGCCGCTACAACGCCACCGTCCTGCGCCGCTTCGACGGCTCGCACCTGACCTTCCCCGGCCTGGCCGACTGGTTCATCCCCTACCAGGCCCAACGCGACATCACCTACCGGATCGCGGCCACCACGGCCGCGCTGTGCGGCTTCGTGGTCGGTGGTGGCAAGACCGCTGCCATGTTCATGTCCGCCGTCACCCTGCGGCGTCTGGGCCTGGCCGCCAAGCCCATGATCATCTGCCCCAACCACCTGCTCGAGCAGACCGCTCAGGAAGGCAAGCGGCTGTTTCCCAGCGCCAGCATCCTCATGGTCAGCAGGGAGGACCTCAGCAAGGAGCGCCGCAAGCGGTTCGCGGCCCGGTGCGCTGTCGGCGACTGGGACACCGTCGTCATCACCCAGTCGGCGTTCACCGCGCTGGCCGTCCAGCCCGACACCGAGGCCGCCTGGCTCGCCACCCAGATCCAGCTGTACCGGCGCGCGGCCATGGCCCTCGCCGAAGGGGAGGAGCGGCCCAGCCGCACCGTCAAGCAGATCGCCAAGCAGGCCGACCGGCTGGAAGCCCGCCAGCGGGAGCTGCTGGACCACCGCACCGACGACGGTGTCACCTTCGAGCAGCTGGGCGTCGACTACCTGCTAGTCGACGAGGCCCACTACTACAAGCGGCTCGGATTCCCGACCCGCATGGAGGGCTTCAACGTCGAGGGGTCCAAGCGGGCCACCGACCTGGCCCTCAAGCTGTGGTGGCTGCTCGGGCGCAGCGCAGGTGGCCGCTGCGGGGCGTTCTTCACCGGCACCCCGATCAGCAACTCGCTGGCCGAGCTGTTCGTGCTGCTGACCTACCTGACGCCGGAGCGGCTCGCCAAGCGGCGCATCGACAGCTTCGACGGCTTCGCCGGCATGTTCATCGAGTTCCTGACCCAGATCGAGGTCGCGCCCGACGGCGGCTCGTTCCGGCTGCACCGGCGGCCGGCGAAGTTCATGAACGTCCCCGAGCTGCGGATGCTCCTGGGCGAGATCGCCGACATCCGCACCCGTGCCATGCTCGGGCTGGCCACCCCCGACGCCGACTTCGACACCGTGGTGGTGCCCGCCTCCCCGGAACTGCGCGCCTTCGTCGCCAGCCTGGTCGAGCGGGCCGACAGGATCCGCGCCGGCGGCCTGTCCAAGCACGACGACAACATGCTGTCGGTCTGCAACGACGGCCGCCGGGCCGCGCTGGACCTGGAGTTGGTCGGCATCCAGGCCGACGACCCCGGCAAGGTCGGCGCCGTGGTCGAGGAGGTCGCGGCCATCTGGCGACAGACCGCCGACAACCTGTACCCGGGCAAGGACGGGGACCCCTCGCCGGTCCCAGGCGCCCTGCAGGTCGTGTTCTGCGATCTCGGCACGCCCAACCGCAAGTCGGGCACGCAGGTGTACGGCAAGATCCGCCGCGGGCTGATCGCCGCTGGGATTCCCGCCGATCGCATCCGCTTTGTCCACGCGGCCAAGACCGACGCGGCCAAGGCCGCCCTGTTCGCCGACTGCCGCGCCGGCCGCGTGGCGGTGTTGCTCGGCAGCACCGACAAGCTCGGCGTCGGCACCAACATCCAGGACCGCTGCATCGCCATCCACCACGTCGACGCGCCGTGGCGGCCCGCCGATGTCGAGCAGCGGGAAGGCCGTGCGCTGCGCCCCGGCAACCACAACCGCCGCGTGCGGATCATCCGCTACGTCACCGAAGGCAGCTTCGACAGCTACATGTGGCAGACCTTGGAGCGGAAGGCGCGCTTCATCGCCCAGATCCTCACCGGGGAGCTCACCGCCCGCGAGGTCGAGGACGTCGACACAAGCGCGCTGTCCTACGCCGAGGTCAAGGCGCTGGCGACCGGGCAGCCGCTGCTGCTGGAGGCCGCCACGGTCGCCGCCGAGATCGCCCGGCTGCGCAACCTCGCCGTCGGCCACACCCGCGCACAGCGTCGCGTCCAGGACGACACCAGCAAGCTCCTCCGCCAGGCCGAGGCCTTCGAGGAGCAGGCGCGCAGCCTCGACGCGGTCGCCGAGCATGCCGCCCGGCAGGAGCGGGTGTTCAGCCGCTACGGCAGCGGGCCGCTCGCCGACCGGGCCGCGATCGCCAAGGCGCTCGGCGCCGCCGCGGCCGACGCGTTGCAGCGGGGCAGCCCCCAGCACCCGGGGCAGTGGGCGGGGCTGAGCCTGACGATCACCCCGACGCGAGAGTGGCGCGACGCGGCGCTTGAGGTGACCGTGACCGCCGGCTACCGCGACAGCGCCTCCTTCGAGGTGCCCAAGAGCTGGCTGCAGCAGGGCCAGCAGTGGCGCATCGTCGACGCCATCGAGCGGCTCATCGACCAGGCCCCGGGCCGCGCCGGCGAACTCCGCGACGCGGCCGCGACCCACCGCGCCCGAGCCGCCGACAGCCAACTGCTGCTGGGCCGGCCGTTCGAGCACGCCGACAAGCTGAAGGCGGCGCTCGCTCGCCAAGAGGAGATCGACGCGGCCATGCGCGCCGACGCGGAGGCGGCCGCCAACCCGCAGGAGCAGCCGGCGGCCGACGCGCCCTCCGCGGCCGAGGCACCGGCGGCGGCCGGGTGAGCCGGCATGCACCGGCCACCGCCAGCCGGTGCGGACCACCCCGACGCCGCGCCTGATTCCGCGGGAATCGCGGGCGCGGCGCGCACCGCACGTCAGCGGCCGGGGAGTGACCGACCTGGGTCGCGCCGCCGCCGTCCTCACTGCCGAGAAGCGCTCGCGCATGCCCATCACCATCTTCCACGCCGGTCGCCCGCGCACCAGCCACCACGGCGTGGCGCTGGGCACCTGGGAACGCAACGGCTACGACCTCTACACCGCTGTGTGGAACGACCCCGAGCAGCGGGTCGAGGCGGTCGTGTACGCGACCACACGCTGATGGGCGGCGGGTCCGCATCCGGCTCCGCCGTAGGCACCAACCAGGCTCGGGCAGTGCCGCGCGACCTGTGACAGCGGCGCACTTGCACCGGGGATGACGAGCGCCCCGGTGCCTGGCCGCCATCACCGGCCCGGCGTCGGAGGTCGAGCGGCGACGGCAGGGCGGCGCTGCGCGCCGAGTGGTGCCGGCCTGCGGCCGGCCACCCCAGCCGTCCTGCCGGTAGCGCCCCAGCCTGGTGCCACCCCGGGCCCTGCAAGGCCGGTCCGTTCCTCCCTCGCTGCGCTCGGTCCGGTACTCCCGCCACTGCGCGGCCGCCTGCGGCGGGCCTTTCCAGGCCCGAGGCCCCGGCACCGCCCGGCCCCAGACCGGCAGGCCAGCCCAGGCCCTGCCCTGAGCAAAGGGAGGCGCCCATGTTGCCTGGTGAGACGCTCGCCACCGGCTGCCCCGTCCTCTGCCCGGAGTGCCGGGTGGAGGTGCTGCCCCTGCGCGTCCTGCACAGCAGCGCCGGCTACTACATCGGCACCTGCTGCGCCTGCGGGCCCGCCTACACCGTGAGTCGGGGTACTACGCGACCGGGGCGCTGGCCGAGGCCGCCTTGGCCGACCGGTCGTTTGGTCGTGGCGGCATCCTTGCCAGCGCCGTCGCCGTCTACTGGACCGACCGGGTCGACCCGCGGACGTTCCACATCGCCATCCTGCACACCAGCGAGCCGGGCCGACTGCACGGTTTCATGGCCGCCGGCACGCTTGCCCGCGTGTTCGAGTTCCCGGTGCGGGCACGCACCCCCGAGGCGGCCTGCAAGGTCACCTTCGCCGTCGCCAACAGCGAACCGGACAGCCTGTTCTGCGACGCGCGCCACGCCGACCAGGTCGCCGCCTACCGAGCGGCGGGGCTGCGGTCCCTGGCGATCGGCGACGTCCTCCTGGTCGGTGATGACACCGGCGGCGAGACCGCCTGGGTCTGCGGACCGCGCAGCTTCAGGCTGCTGTCGGTCACACCGACCTACCGCACCAGCCCGTAGCCACCGTCAGCGCGGCCGGCCGCGCCGCGCGAACGATTCCCCAGCAATCACGGCCCCCGGGGCCCGCTCAGGGTCGACCGGGTGGGGAGCGCGGCGCTGCGCGCCGAGCGGTGCCGGCCTGCGGCCGGCAGCTTTCCTGCTGTCCCGCCGGGTCCCCCAGCCTAGTGCCACCCCGGGCCCTGCAAGGCCGGTCCGTTCCTCCCTCGCTGCCGCTCGGTCCGGTACTCCCGTCCTGCGGACGCCCTGCAGGCGGCCTTTCCGGGCCCGGGGACCCCGGCACTCTCCGAAGGGTTGCCCAGCGGGTCACAGAGGCCCGCTCGCAGCCCAAGGAGGGCACGTCATGGACCTCAACCTCGTCGCCATCACCGGCCGGCTCGCCGCCGACCCCAGGCTCCACGCCACCGGCGACGGCACCGACGTCACCACCCTGCGGGTCGCGGTCGCTCGGGCCAGGCGCAACGGCGAGCAGTCCGCCGAGGCCGACTTCCTCGACGTGGTCGTGTGGGGCGAGGAGGGCAAGCAGGCCGCCAGGTGGCTGGCGAAGGGCTGTCGGATCGTCATGCGGGGCCACCTGCGGCAGCGCACGTGGACCACCCCGGACGGCGAGCAGCGATCCCGCACGCAGGTGGTCGCCGACCAGCTCCAGTTCACCGACTACAAGCAGCGCCGCGGTGCGACGTCCAGCCCCGCAGCCGCCGGGCCGAACGCCGAGCAGCCGACCCGCGAGCCCCGCGACGACGGTGCGGCGGCGCCCGGCGCCACCGAGGCCGCCGGGGGCAAGGACGCGGCCCAGCCGCCTGCAGAGGGCACGCGGCAGCCGGTCACCGAGGTCGTGGTCTGGACCGACGGCGGCTCCCGCGGCAACCCCGGGCCGGCCGGCTACGGCGTGCTGATCACAACCGCGGCCGGCGACGTAGTGGCCGAACTGGGCGAGGGGATCGGCTGGGCGACCAACAACGTCGCCGAGTACCGGGCGGCCATCGCCGGGCTGCAGCGGGCCGGGGCGCTCGGTGCGCGCCGGGTCCAGGTCCGGGCCGACGCCAAGCTGGTCATCCAGCAGCTCAACGGCACCTACAAGGTGAACAGCCCGGCACTGGTGTCCCTCCACGCCGAGGCCCTACGGCTCGCCGACGGCTTCGACGACGTCAGCTTCGAGCACGTCGCCCGCGAGGCCAACCACCGTGCCGACGCCCTGGCCAACCAGGCGATGGACGCCCAAGGGCCCGTCACCAACCCCATCCAAGAGAAGCCCGAGCAGGCCCCGGAGCCCGCGACCGCTCCCACCTCGTCAGTCGCCACAGGCGACGGCGCACCGGCCAAGTAGCTCGCCGACCAGCAGGCCCCGGTGTCCAGTCGGAGCCGGGGCCTGCTGCGCATCTCGCCGGCCTTCCCGCTTCCCGCCATCGCGTCGGCTCCACGGCGCGGTGGCCGGCAGCAGCGCCGCAACCTGACGCCACGCGCCCGCACCTCACCCCATTTGGCCGTCGCCCACGACTACTCCCCGGCTATGAGGAGCACCGGATGAACGACGAACCCCCGCCCCCAATGCTGTGTGCTCGCTGTCGCCGCCCGCTCGACGGGTGGCGGCGCTACGTCGGAGACCGGCTGGTCGGCGTCGACTACGCCCACCCGGCCATCGTGCTCCCCGAGGACCACGCCCCCGAGCCCATCCCTAACGCGGGGCCGCTGTCGCCGGTCACGGTGTGCGACTTCTGCGCCGCGCCCGGGGCGACCTGGGAGTACCCGGCCCGCTCGTTCGACGTCGCCGAGGTCGAGCGGCTCCTGCCCAGCGGCGGGACCGATACCACTACCCGGCGCTCCGATGGCGCTTGGGGCGCATGCGACCGCTGCCACGATGCGATCGAGGCCGGCGACTGGGACTCGATCATGGACCGGGCGATGCGCCACCACCGCGCCTCGTTGCGCCCGACCATCGAACCCGCGGTGCGTGCCCTGTGGCTCGCGTTCGAACGCCACCGAACCGGCCCGCCCAGGCGGCTATAGAACAGGCAGCGCCGTTCCAGCTCGGGCGACTGGCCAACCCCACGAGCCTCCCACCGGCCGACCCCGGCCGCCGCCAGCGGTGGAGGCGGCGCTGCGCGCCGAGCGGTGCCGGCCTGCGGCCGGCAGCTTCCTGCTGTCCCGCCGGGTCGCCCCAGCGTAGTGCCACCCCGGGCCCTGCAAGGCCGGTCCGTTCCTCCCTCGCTGCGCTCGGTCCGGTACTCCCGCCGCTGCGCGGCCGCCTACGGGCGGGCCTTTCCGGGACCGGGGCCCCAGCACTGGAGGGGTGACACCCGGCGGGTCACAGACGCCCGCTTCGAGCAAGGAGGCCGCGATGGTCGCCATCACCGCCAGCGTCAACGGCAGCGAGGACGAGGCCCACGTGTTCTGCCCAGCCTGCTTCTGGGGCGAGGACGTCCCGGCCCAGGACGCCATGCAGATCGCCACCGAGCACGAGGCCATGTCCGAGCACACCGCGGCCGAACTCGAGGACCAGGACTTCGAGGTCCTCGCCGAGGCGGTCAGGGACGAGCGGGGCTACTAGGCGCCGTCGGGCCACCCCTCCTCCCCGGGGGCGGCCTTCGGCGTTGCCGCGGCCTCCCCTGCTGCCGCCGCACCTGCTGCCGTGCCTGCCGGGCCGCCGAGCCTCGCCCCCCGTCCCGGCACCTGCGAGCCCGGTTCGTTCCTCCCTTCGTCCGGTACTCGGGCCGCTGCGCGGCGGCCTGCGGCCGGGTGTTCCGGCGCCGGACCCCGGGCGCACCGCTCCGGCGACCGGCAACCGCCGACATCTGCCCCATCCCAAGGAGGCCCTCATGGATGCCGACTTCACCTCCCACCCGGCCATGCACCTGCTGCACGGCTGGTGGATCGCCAGCTGCCCCGACTGCGGCTACGAGTTCGCCCGCCGCCGCGACCAGGAGGCCGCGGAGCGGACCGGCGCCCGGCAGCGCTGCCCCATCTGTCAGCCCGCCACCAAGCATGCCCCGGCCGAAGATGTCGCGTGATCCTCCTCGACGACCCCGCCGAACTGGCCTACTGGGGCGGCCGGGAGCGCTATGCGGTCGCCGGCGGCTCGTCTCCACGGCGACCGTGTCGCAGGCACCCTCCGACCGTGGGCCCGGTGTGCTGGTTGGCGAGGCACACGCTTGCATGGTCGCGCTGACGCGCAAGGGGCACCCCAGGGCGACGTCGAGCGGACCGGCTTCGCCGGGTTCGATCCAGCCGACATCGCCCTGGGCTCCTCCAAAGTTCTGGCCGGCAAGGAGCCGGCTTCGCCGGCGCTCGTCTTGTTCCGACCACAACTTTGCCCCGACCCCTTGCGCGTCAGCGTGCTCGTCCATGCGGCCCTGGCCTCGCAACCGCACTCGAGCCCCAAGGAGGGCGCCATGTCCACCGACAACTTCGTCACCGTCGTCGGCAACCTCACCGACGACCCGGAGCTCCGCTTCACCCCCCAGGGGACGGCGGTGGCCAACTTCCGGCTGGCCGTCACCGCTCGCGTTCGCGACGGGGACTCCTGGAAGGACGGGGAGACCTCGTTCTTCCGGGTCAACGTCTGGCGGCAGCTGGCCGAGAACGCGGCCGAGTCGCTGACCAGGGGCACCCGCGCCATCGTGGTTGGGCGGCTGCGGACCCGCTCCTGGGAGACCCCCGAGGGCGACAAGCGGTCGGTCACCGAGATCGAGGCCGACGAGGTCGGCCCCAGCCTCAAGTGGGCCACCGCCAAGGTCGAGCGGGCCAGCAAGTCCAGGTCGGGCGCGTCGCAGGGCGACCAGTTCAACGACGAGCCGCCATTCTGAGGCCTCCACCACAACCCGGGCCCCGGCCGCGGCCGGGGCCCCAGGATGTCCTGTCCCTTTGTCCCTCTGACGCTCCTCACCGTGACTCAACCCTAACACGGCGCTATTCGGCAGCCACAGCGTCCGCACGCTGGTCGCTGCCCGACCTCCCGGGCCGTCGCCGGCGGGAGCACCGCGAGGGTGCTTGGAGGTCGTCGGCGGCTGTGAGGTGCTTGCTGAGCATGCCTGTGAGTCCCGCCAGGGACGCTCACCGGTGTGCTGACCGCGGCCGCTCTGGGCACCGGCACCCGGGCGGCTGACCAGCGCAGCTTTCCAGCCTGTGGCCAAGGAGCACCCTGTGAGTCCAGTCGCCGCCGCCGCGGCCCCCGCCCTGACCTCCGCAAGGCCCGCAAGGTCAGGTGAGCGCCATGGTGGCGAGGATGCGTCAGCGACTGCGGCGGTGACCGCGGCCAGGCCGACCGCCGAAGAGGACGACGAGGGCCGCTTGGCGCGCGCCCACCTCGGCGGCGGCTGGGCCATGGACGATTGCGAGCCGACCGAGGAGGAGCTCGAGTACCGCCAGGAGCGCGCCCGGCATGCCCAACAGGCCAAGCCGCTGTGGCTGCAGCGGCTCACCGCTGTAAGCCGCCTGCCAGCCCTGCACGCGACGTGCTGCACGGCCTCCTCACCACGATCTTGCGGGTCGACGTGCCGGCCGCGCTGCTGCGCATGCCCGAGAACGCTTCTGTGAGGTGCTCCTCGGCGCGGTCGCGCAACTGGTCAAGCTCCTGGCCGCGGTGGGACGCCACGGGCCCGGTCACCGCCACCCTCACACCACCGTCTGAGCAGCCCGAACAACCCTCCCGGCGGCGCAGCCCACGGGGAGGTGGCGTAGCGCATGGCCGGCGAGGCGCGCTCACCGCGCTGTGATCTCCGCGAAATCGCCAGCTCGCTGGCTCCTGGTCGGCCGGGGGTGTGGCGCTCGCCGTCGGTCGCTGGTGGTCCTCACCGGGTGGCCTGTCCGGTCGTCCCATTGTGGGCCACCCCGGGCCGCCGCAAGGTCGTTCGTCCTCGCTTCGCTGCGGGCGCTCCACCTTGCCCCGACCCGGGGCCCCGGCCCGTGGCGAGGAGCCGACCACCCAGGCCACACGCCAGAAGGAGCTGAGCATGGCGCATCACGTCGTCTTCCACCCCGGCCCGGAGTTCGGCTACCTGGAGACCCTTCACCGAGGCGGCGACGTCCACCTGGCCGCGCTGCTCGCCGCTGGCGACCGCTGGGCGCTGGACATCGTCGAGCTTGGCACCGACGCCGGTCACGCGCGATCCCGGGCTGGCGTGCGCCCGTGCGCCGTTGAGGTCGCCGGCCGACTCCTAGAGCAGCCCTCGGGGCAGTTCGCCGACGCGACCCGGCACGTCGGCACGACCTGGCTGTGTGACACCGGGCGACACACGCTCTGCCGGGGCTGGGTCGCGCCCCGCCAGTACGGACGCCGGCCATGCATCTGCACTTGCCACGCCGCAGCGGCCCGCGGTCGCGAGCCCTGGTCGTCGGTGTCGGTCCGGCAGCTGTCCTACCCGTATCCCGAGTCGCCGGCCGCCGGCCGCCGTGGCGGCACCAGCGCGGCCCAGCACCGCCCGGGCTGCGTTCCGGCCGTGCCCGACGCGCCCGGATGTGAGGCGGTCCGGGCCGAGTACGGGATCTGCCCCGACCACGACGGCCTCTGCGCGCCGGGCTGCCCGGTCGGGCACCGGCGATGACACCGGCTGAGGCGGACCGCATGCCGGAGATCGGCGTCTGTCGCCACGAGGCCTGCGGGCAGCACGGGTCACTGCAGCCCGACGGCTACTGCTCGCAGGCCTGCCGTGAGGCCATGGCGGTGCGCCGCCAGCTCGAGGCGATCCGCGCGGGGATGGCGGCCCGCGACGCGTGGATCCGCGAGCAGCTCGCTGGCCTGGCCCCGCTCGCCGGTGCTGAGCGGCTCCGGGAGATCCTCCAGGCCGAGGAGGCCCAGGAGCTCGCCGGAGGCGACCGCCACCTCACGGTCGTCCACGGCTACCTCGAGCGCGACAAGGACGGCGAGCTGCTGGAGCGGCTGCTCGAGGCCATGCGGCCCGGCCGGCGCTGGGCGCGACGGGCACGGGACCAGTCAGAAGCACCAGTTCACCCTGACGGTCGGCCCGCCCGACGCCGACCTGGTCGTCACCCGCCTCGCCGCTCCGGCCCGCGAACTCGCCGAGGAAGCGGCCGCCGCCGGTGGCTGGCGCTGGCAGGTCACGCTCGTCAAGCACCCGCGGGAGCGGTGGTGAGCGGCGCGCTCGCCAGCTCCACAAGGGGCCGCACCTGCCGGTGCTCACCGGGGGTGGGCCTGCCTGGTCGTCCCATTGTGGGCCACCCCGGACCGCGTCAAGGGCGCTCGCTGACGCTCGCGTCGCTTCGCGATGGCCTTCGGCCCCCCATGACCCGGCCCGGGGTCCCCGGCCGGGGGTGGGACGACGACCAGGCAGGCCACACACCCGGAGGGAAGGCCATGCACGGATTCGTCGAGGTCGGGATGTGCCGCAACGACCCCTGCGGGCAGGTCGGGCCGCGGCTGGAGGACGGCTTCTGCTCGGAGGACTGCCGCAGGGAGGCAGTCGGCTGCTCGGTGCCTGGCTGCGGCTGCGGCGGTGTCTGCGACGGCGTCAGCCGGTGCACCGACTGTGAGCGCTACACCTGGGGTGTCGTCGGTGGTCGCTGCCCGGACTGTCGGGTTCCCGCCATCACGACCACGATCGAGGTCGCCTCCGGCGCCGACGCGTGGCGGCTACACCGCGGCAACGCCAGCGTCGACCGTTCGCCCGAGGCCCGGCCATGACCGCCGCCGCCCGCGCCCGCAAGCCGGCGCATCGGGTCGAGTGTCGCTGCGGCTGGGTCGGCTACCGGGTTCACCCGAACTCCCGCGACTGCCCGGCGCGCGGCTGCCCCCGTGAGAAGATCGAGGCCCTCTGGACGGCCGGGCAAGGCCCCCGCAGGTCCATCGTGTACCTGTTGCACTTCCACTGGCCGGTCCGGCTCGTCGACGGCAAGCCCCGGGAGGTCCCCCCGAAGGGCTTCCACGCCTGCCATTACTGCGGCTGGACGACCGACCTTCCCGCTCGTCTCCGCGACCACCTCGCTGGCGTCTACGTACGCGGGGAGAAGACGCGCGGCCGCGGCGCCAGGCTGGTCGCCGCCGCTATCGCCG
>Ga0184638_1000082_pt1 | contig 21495 bp, 25 predicted proteins | sample PLM31_50_b2_FD_133141 | JGI IMG/M metagenome (GOLD analysis project Ga0184638, IMG submission 133141) | Groundwater sediment microbial communities from an aquifer in East River, Colorado, USA - PLM3-1_50_b2 | ecosystem: Environmental > Terrestrial > Soil > Riparian zone | place: USA: East River... | reverse complement strand
GCCAGCAGGTGACCGCGGCGCGGGCCGCCGAACGTCACGGTACGCTGCGCATGCACCGGCCCGTGCGCTTCGCCGCTCGTGAGATCCAGGCCGGTGGGGCCATCGACCGCGACGATTGGCGCGCCATATCCCACCACGCGCTCCGCCAAGACCAGCACGTCCCCCTTGGCGGGACCCGCCGCGCCGGTGCCGAGCAGCGCGTCCACAACGACGGCTGCCTTAGGCCATGCTTCCTCGCGCCCCAGCTCGCGCACGCCATCGAGTCGCGCGAGCGCGCGATTATCGATCGCGTCGTCTGTTTTGGGATCGACGGCGGCAACCCAGACCGGGATGCCGGTGGCGTGCAGCGCCCGGGCGATCACCCAACCGCCGCCGCCGTTGTTGCCCGCGCCCGCGGCTATGAGCACTCCTCCGGTCGTGGCAGCCGGCAGCTCGGCGACGAGCACCTGCGCGACCGCGCGGCCGGCGGTCTCCATCAGCACGCGACTCGGCACGCGGTACTGCGTCCGCGCCGCCGCATCCCACGCCGCCGCTTCGCTCGCCGAGAGAACCGGAATTGGATTCACGGAATCACCACCCCCGCGTACCCCACCACGCGCTCGTTATCGCCGGAGACCCAACCCGAGTGGCGGTAGTCTACTACGTCGCCCTGTTTCGCGCCCAGGGCCCGCGCCGCGGCGAGGACGACGGCTGTCGGGCCGCGCCCACACATCGAGATGCGCTCGCGCTTGCAGCGCGACAGCAGCTCTTCACCATCGAGAGCGCGGATGGCTTCGAGTGCCGCGGCATCTTTCTGCTCGGTCACCGCCGCCGGTTCGTAGTGATTCAGGTCGCTCGAGGCGAGAAGTAGTACCGGCTCGCCGGCCGCTCGGACGAACCGCGCCAGCAGCTCTCCAAGCAGGCGGGCAGGCTCCCACCCGTCCCACGCGATCACTAACGGCACGATGCGCACGTCTGAGCGGAGCATCTGAAGAAACGGCAGCTCGACCTCGACCGCGTGCTCGCCCCGATGCGCGTCGTGGTCCACCTCCACGAGCCCGTTCGACATGTCGCGCAGCGCCTGGGCGGCGCCGGCATCAACCGGGACCTCGCCGAGCGGCGTGCGGAACGCGCCCGCTTCCCACAGCGACACGCCTGACCTGGCGTCGCCCATGCCGGTGTGGTTCGGGGCCAGGATGATGACGAGCGGTGGGATCTCGACGTTGGCGAATACCCGCGCGGCCGTGGGGCCGGAATAGGTGTATCCGGCGTGAGGCGCGATGACGGCGACTGCCGGCCTCTTCCCGCGGGGGCGCGCGTCGGCGAAGAGCGTTGCCACGACCGCCCGCAATTCTGTGGGATCAGCGGGATAGAACCGGCCGCTGACTGCGGGGGGGCGAACCACTATCCCGAAGAGGAGACTCCCGGCCAGCGATAGCCGGCCCCAGCCTTGAACACTTCCGCAAAGTCGTACACGCGCTCGAAGTCCTCGAGCCGGTCGGTGGGTTGCTGCGCCAGCAGGCCGACATCGATCAGCATGAAGACGATCTGGCCGAAGTCGTCCGTCGTCTGAATGCCCCAATGCGTCAGCACGGAGTTGGCGAGCATCCCGAATTGCTCCAGCGCGAAGTCGCGGCACGCCCAGGCCAGCTCGACGCCGCTCAGGTGCCGCCGCGCCGGCAGCCTGGTCTGCGCGAATTCGAGCGCGGCGAGCACGAAGACGTACGCGCGCTCGTTGAACTTGCCGTCGCGGCGGCGGATCTCGGCGAGCGCCGCTTCGAGCGTGGCGACGTCGCTCATCGGCGCACCTCGCCCGGAGGCGGCGGCGCCGGGGGACCGGGGGGCGTCGACGTCACGACGCGAATGCCGCCGGAGCGGCGCTCCTCGGCGGGCACGTCGAGCAGTGCCAATGCGAGCACGTCGTCAATCGTTTTCACGAGCTTGATATCAAGCAACTTCTGTACCTCGTCAGGTAAGTCAATCAGGTCGTTCTTATTCCGTTCGGGAACGAGCACGGATGTGACGCCCGCGCGCGCCGCCGCCGTCAGCTTCTCCTTCAGGCCGCCGATCGGCAGCACCCTTCCCCGCAGCGTCAGCTCGCCCGTCATGGCCACATCGTGCCGCGCGGGCCGGCGGCACAAGAGCGAGGCCAGCGCGGCCGCGATCGTGATGCCGGCCGAGGGACCATCCTTCGGGACCCCCCCGGCCGGCACGTGCAAGTGCACGTCCGACTGGGTAAAGGCCTCGAGGGGAATACCCAGCGCGCTGGCGCGGGCGCGCAGCAGACTCCAGGCGGCCTGCGCCGATTCCTTCATGACGTCGCCCAGCTGGCCCGTGAGCGTGATCTGGCCCTTGCCCGGCATCCGAATCGCCTCGATGAACATGATGTCGCCGCCGGTCGGGGTCCACGCGAGGCCGGTCGCCACGCCGATCTCCGGCTCGCGCCCCGCCACCTCGCTCTGCACCTTGGGCTGACCCGCGTATTTCTCGAGGTTCTTCGACGAGATCTTCACCGTCGTCGACTTCCCTTCGACCACCTCGAGCGCGGCCTTTCTCAGGATGCCCTGGATCTCGCGCTCGAGTTGGCGGACGCCGGCTTCTCGCGTGTATTCGCCGATCAAGCGCTCCATCGCGCCATCGGCGACGTGCGCGCGCTCGGCGACCTCGCCCTTGCCCAGCCCCGTCTCCTTGAGCTGGCGCGGCAGCAGGTAGCGTTTGGCGATCTGCAGCTTCTCCGACGGCGTGTAGCCGACGAGCGTGAGCTGCTCCATACGATCGAGCAACGGATCGGGAATCGGCACCGTGCTGTTCGCGGTCGCGATGAACATCACCGCCGAGAGATCGAACGCGACCTCGAGGTAGTGATCCACGAACGTCGAGTTTTGCGCCGGGTCGAGCACCTCGAGCAGCGCGGCGGTCGGATCGCCGCGCACGTCGGCGCCCATCTTGTCCACTTCGTCGAGCATGAGAACAGGACTGCGTGTTTCACAGCGTTGCAAAGCGTGAATAATGCGTCCCGGGATCGCGCCGACGTAGGTGCGCCGGTGGCCGCGGACCTCGGCTTCATCGCGCACGCCGCCGAGCGACACGCGCGTGAACTTGCGGCCCAGCGCTTCCGCGATGCTCTGGCCCAGCGACGTCTTGCCGACACCCGGCGGCCCGACGAAGCAGAGGATCGAGCCCTTCGCCTCGGGATTCAGCGTCCGGACGGCGAGGTATTCGAGGATGCGTTCCTTGATCGTCTTGAGATCATAGTGATCGCGGTCGAGGATGTCGCGCGCCGCCTTGAGGTCGAGCCGGTCCTGCGTCACGCGACTCCACGGCAGCGCGGCGAACACGTCGAGGTAGGTCCGGGCGACCTGGTACTCGGCGGACTGTGGCGACATCTGGCGCAGGCGCTTCAGCTCGCGATCGGCCACTTTTTTTGCTTCGGCCGAGAGCTGCGCTTCTTCGAGTCGCTTGCCCAGCTCCTCGAGCTCGTCGTCGCCTTCGCCTTCGCCCAGCTCCTGGCGGATGACTTGGAGCTGCTCGCGCAGCACGTACTCACGCTGATTCTGATCGAGCCGCGACTTCACCTTTTCCTGGATCTGCGTCCCGACTTCCAGCACCTGCAGCTCTTGCATGAGAAACTCGGCGAGGCGCTCGAGCCGGCGAGTCACGTCGTCGATCGCGAGCAGCTCGGCCTTTGCGGGCAGGGCGAGGTCGAGGTTGGCGGCGATGAAGTCGGCCAGTTTCCCCGCCTCCGTGATCCCGGCGAGCACCTCGTGGAGCTCGGCGCCGAGGTAGGGGGCGATGTCGATCACGCGCGAGAACTGCGCGATGACGGTGCGCTTCAACGCTTCGGTGCGCGAGTCCTCGAGCAGGTTCTCGACCAGTGTCTCGCAGTCCGCCATCAGCCACTTCTCGCCCTGCGAAATGTCCTTGAGCCGCGCGCGCTCCAGCCCCTGCACCATCACGCGCACCGAGCCGTCACCCAGCTTGAGCATCCGCACGATCGTGCCGAGCGTGCCGACGTCGTAGAGCTGGTGCGGCAGCGTGTTCATGACCGCGCCCTCGGGCGGTTCCATCCCGCCCATGGACCTCACGACGCCGAGCAGCAGACGCTTCTCGCCCTGGATGATCTCGTCGATCAGTTGAACGGCTTTGGGATCTGTGAGGGCCAGCGGGAGGACGACGTGGGGATAGACGACGAGCTGGCCGAGGGGAAGGACCGGCAGCCGTTCCATTAGGTCACCCGCACGGACTGCGCGCCGGATGAGCGCGGCGGTTGCTTGGCGAGCCGGATCTCGAGAAAGCCGTGCTCGTACGTGGCGCGGATCGATGCGGGATCGACGACGACGGGCAGCCGGAACCGGCGCTCGAACGGCCCGATCTGCACTTCCATCGCGTGGTAGTGACGCTTGCCCAGCTGCCGGGCGATGCGCTCGCCCGAGATCTTCAGGATCCCGTCGTCCAGCTCGACGCTGAAGTCGCCCGCCTGCATGCCCGCGATGTCCATGTGGACGATCAGCTCGCCGTCGGTCTCATAGACGTCGCTGCGCGGCTTCCACTTGGGTGACGCGACGAACCCGACGGGCCGGCCGTGGGCGACTTCGTTGAAATAGACGTCGAGCTCGTCGGCGAGGTGCACCGTAAGGGAGCCCGACCCGCGGGAAGGCCGGTTGGGAGAGCCGCTGTCAGCCATGGTCGAATAAGATAATGCGCGGCACGATCAGATGGCGCCATTGCGGAGTCAGAAAGGGACGGCTAGCCTCGCTCATGCCTGAATCCTACGCTCCGCCGACCCTGGCGCCGCGCGACCTTCGGCGTGTCGTCATCGCGGCGGCGGTCGGTAACATCATCGAGTGGTACGATTTCTATGTATTTGGCAGCCTCGCCTCCATCCTCTCCATCAAGTTCTTCGAGCCCACTCACCCCGTGGCGGCGCTGCTCAGCACGATCGCGCTCTTCACCATCGGGTTCTTCATCCGGCCGCTCGGCGCGTTGCTGTTCGGCCGCATCGGCGACCTCGTCGGCCGCAAATACACGTTCCTCATCACGCTGAGCGGCATGGGCATTTCCACGGCGCTCATCGGCGTGGTCCCGACCTACGCCAGCATCGGGCTCGCGGCGGCCATCCTGCTCTTCCTGCTCCGGCTGGTCCAAGGGCTCTGCCTGGGAGGTGAGTACGGGGGAGCCATCACGTATGTCGCCGAGCACGTCTCGGACGAGAAGCGCGGCTACTACACCGGTTGGCTGCAGACCTCGCCCACCCTTGGCATCGTGTTGTCACTTGGGGTCATCATCGGGACGCGGGGCGCGCTCGGGACTGAGGCATTCAACGCCTGGGGCTGGCGCCTCCCGTTCATCGGATCCCTGCTGCTCGTGGCCGTCGCGATCTACATCCGCCTGCGCCTGCAGGAGACGCCGATCTTCCAGGAGATCAAGGCCAAGGGTCAGACGGCGACCAATCCCTGGCGCGAAGCGTTCACCGGCCAAAACCTCAAGTACGTGCTCATCGCCACGATCGTCGTGCTGGGCGAGGGCTGCGTCTGGTACTCCAGCCAGTTCTGGGCGCTCTATTTCCTGCAGACGGTGAACAAGGTGGACGTGCTCAGCTCGAGCGTGATCGTGGGAGCGGCGCTGCTCATCGCGACACCGACCCTGGTGCTGTTCGGCTGGCTGTCGGACCGCATCGGCCGGAAACCGATCATCCTCACGGGCTTCTTCCTCGCGGCCGCTACCTATTACCCGCTGTATTCCGCGCTCGGCAAAGTCGCCGCGCCGGGCGCGATCAACTATCCGCTCGCGATCCTGATCGTTGTCGTACTCGTGTCGTATGTGGGGATGGTCTACGGCCCCATCGCCGCCTTCCTCGCCGAATACTTCCCGAGTCGCATTCGGTATACGTCGGTGTCGGTGCCGTATCACATCGGTAATGGGTGGGGCGGCGGGGCCGTGCCATTCATCACGACGGCGGTATGGGCAGCGACGCACAATCTGGGCGCGACGCTCGCCTACTCGATCGCGCTGCCCGCGGTAGCGTTGTTGTTGTCGCTGTTCCTGATGCCGGAAACCCGGCGGATGAAGATCACGGCGTGAGTCGGCTGGCCTTGACCCAGAACCAATTGTCTGGCAGCCCCAGTCGGCCGTCGCCGCGGATGATTGCGGGATACCCGTATTCCCTGTCGTAGGCGACCTCGAGCACATCGACGCCCTTTGCGCTCTCCTCCACGGCGTCGAACAGCCCCTCAACCGTGTAGCGCGACCACGGCTCCCGTGGCTTGCCCATCGACTTCCCCGCCGTGTCCCAGAGGGCCACCGCAACGCCACGCCGGACTTCGAGAATCGCTGGATTCGACGGCCATGGGCAGAAGCATCCGACCGCAACCTGGATCCGGTAGTCGCCGATCCCACGCGCGCGCCACGCGTCGCGACGCGCGGCGACCTCGCGCAACAGCGAATCGCGCTCGGCTTGAGTCAGCGCCCCCGGGGAATTCCGTGGGGGCAGTACCACGCGTTGCTCGCGCTCGAGGGGCGGCGGCGCCGGCGGGGGCGGCGGCGAGGGAGCGCGTCGCCCGCACGCCACGGCGAGAGCGAGCAGCGTAGCCGTGTATCTCATGCCTCAGTTGCTGACGCCGTAGCCTCGCGCCATCGCTGTCGCGGCCAGGACCATGAACGCGACGAGCGCCGCCTGGATGAAGCTCATGGTCGCAAGCGCCGGTGCGTTGGCCGCATCGACGGTCTCCCCGCGCGCGATGCGCTGCCGCCACTTGATGAACGTGATTATCGGGACGATTTCGAGCAGAAGGATGCTGAGGAACAATCCCATCTTGACCCAGAAATAGTGATTGTGCGTGTAGTAGAGCGTGCCCTTCTCAAAACCGCCGAACGCGCGAGCCAGTCCCGTGCCAAGCCACAGGACCGCCGCGACGCCCCACCACGTGTCCGCGTACAACACCCGCCGCACGCCGGGGAGGTCGAGGGGTGCGTGCAGCGCGCGGGCGCGCGCCCAGATGGCGCCGAGGCCGATGCCCAACGCCAGCAGATGAACGGCGGCAAGGATCCAGCGAATCATCGCGGCTCAAATATACGAGAGGTGCTTGCCGAGCACAGGCCTGAGCATTTACCATAGCAGCATGCGCTCTCTACCAATCATATCGATCGTCGTTCTGGCGGCTGTTGTCGCCTGCGAGAAGCCCGCGGCCAAACCATCGGGTGACGCCGCCGCGGTCCCCGACATTCACAATCCCGCTGATCCCGGGTTCGCCACGCAAGCGCCGGACAGTTTTCGCGCGCGCTTCTCGACGACCAAAGGCGACTTCGTCATCGCGGTCCACCGTGCCTGGGCTCCGCACGGCGCCGACCGGTTCTACAACCTCGTGCGCTCCGGTTACTACGATGGCGTGCGCTTCTTCCGGGTGCTCCCGGGATTCGTCGCGCAATTCGGGATTCATGGCGATACGTCTGTTTCACGAGTCTGGCGCGAGCGCCTGATCCAGGACGATGCGGTGCGCCGCACCAACGTGCGCGGCATGTTGACGTACGCGACCGGTGGCCCCGGCACGCGCACGACGCAGGTGTTCATCAATTTCGGGAGCAACGACGCGCTGGACGCCCAGGGGTTTGCCCCGTTTGGCCAGGTCGTGGAGGGGATGGAAGTGGTGGACGCGTTGTACAGCGGCTACGGCGAAGGGGCGCCGCGGGGCCGCGGCCCCGAGCAGTACCGCCTGCAGGTCGAGGGGGAGAAATACCTGGCGCGCCAGTTCCCCCGCCTCGACAAGATCAACAAAGCTACGGTCGAATAATCTGCCGCAGCCGTCCCTGCGCCTCGCCGTTCGTCGAGTCGCGGCGGATCGCTTCGCGGAACGCGGTGATCGCGCCCGTCGTATCGCCGCGCATCAAGCTGATGTTACCGCGGAACGTCGCGAGGTTCGATGAGGCCGGGAACTGCTCCTCGTTCAGCCGCAGGATCGCGAACGCCTCGTCGTACTTCTTGGCCCGCGCCAGCCGGAACGCCGCGATGTTGAGCGTCGGCTCGCCGAAGTCGTACGCGGCCCGCCCGTAGTAGCGCTCCCGCAGCGCGCGATACACGCGGCTCGCCGAGTCGGCGCCCGCTGCCTGGGCCGTCTCCTGGATCACCTGCTCGAGCGGCATCGGCCGGCTCACGCCGCGATGGCAGGTCTCGCACGTCACCTCGACGTGGCTCGTCATCTTCTCGTGCTCCGGGAGCGTGTCGAGCCGGGCGTTGATCTCCGCGACCATCCGCATCATCTGGCGCGCGGTGAGCTTGGTGCGCTTCTCATCCTTGGCGAAATCGAACTGCGCGAGCGGCATCCCTTCCTGGCCGACGTGACAGAACTGGCAGCGCACGCCGAGCCCGCCCGCGAAGTTGCGCATGATGCCGACCACCTGCATCACGGGAGTGCTCTTGGGAATGACCTTGACGTTGATGAGCGAATCGGGCGGCCAGTGGCCGGGAGCCTGCGAAACAAGGGCGGCAGGGGCGGAAAGGGCGGCAAAGGCGATAATCAGCGGGCGTAGGGTCATGGCGATACAGATACTCCACGATCCTACGCCCCGCTACATCGGTCTCGGAACTCCCACCGATTTCTGACGCTCGCTACAAGCCCTTACTTCTGAGCCACGACAGCGACGCATTCGCCACTTCTCTCCAGCCGCGATCGATCGTGAGCGAATGGCCGCGATCGGGAAACACCTTGTAATCGGTCACGGTCGTGGACTTGCGGTAGAGCTGGTAGGCGGCGCGCGATACGATCTCAGGCACGGTCCGGTCTTTGCCGCCGCCGGTGATGAGCAACGGGCCACGCTGCGCTTTCGTGTTCACCTTGGCCGGCGTATTCGGGAACACATTGGCGAACGCCGCCTCGAACAACGGTTTGCCCGGCGCCGGAATGTGGTACTTGGCGTGCAGCTCGTTGGACTCCTGCTCCGACACCGCATTCGCGAACCCGCTGTGGAACTGCTTCGGCGTCTGCGGCACCGCGCGCTTGTAGTTGAACGGATTGCCGAGGACCGGGAACGCGCTCTTGAGCTGAGCGAGGGGCAACGGCAGCACGCCGCGGATCTGCGCCGGATCGAGGGCGACCGCGGCCGCCGCGACGCCCATCCCCAACAGCTTCTGCGCGACCAACCCACCGAATGAATGCCCAATCACGATCGGTCTTTCCGGCAATGCGCGAATGATTTTGGCGTAGTGCTCGACGACGTCGTCGATGCCGACGTTCGCGAGCCGTTCCGGATGCGCGTTGGATTCAGCGGCGGTCGGCGATTCGCCGGGCCAACCCGGAGCGATCGGATCGTAGCCGGCAGCACGGAACAGCTCGATCCACGGTTTCCAGGAATCGGCGTGGAGCCAGAGTCCATGGATGAACACGACGGGGGTGGCCATCGGTAATCCTTGAAGGAGGTTGACTCGGCAACGATGGCCTGCCGAGGGCGGTTCCGATAGGGCGACTAGAAAAAGAGGCTAATGAGTCACACGAAGGTTGTTGGTTGATTGAATTGCTGTTGACCTGTCCTCATTGATTGTGATTCGTGAGTCCCATGGAAGCAAGTTGATGGTTCTTCCTATTTGTTTTGGACAGGCTAAAGCCTGTGCTCGGCAGGCACTGTCCTAAAGGACAGTTTCAACATGTCAGCGATTCAACTCTTCATTCATCTAGTGTGGACGACACTCGATCGTCTCCCAATGATCAATGCTCCGACCAGGGAGTTTCTCGAAGAGTTCTTCAAAAAAACGGCGGCCCGGCAGGATGTCCAGATAGTCGATCTCGAGATCCTGAAAACACATGTTCACATGGTCGTACGTACGCCCCCACGCATCGATCTTCCCCGGCTAGTCCAGTTCTTCAAGGGAGGAAGCAGCTACGCCGCGAGTCGCCACGCTGGCAATGTGCTCGGCCTACGATGGGCGCCCGAATACTCAGCGACGAGTGTCGGCCCGCGACAATTGGAGAGGGTGCGGCAGTATCTGCGGGACCAATCCGATCATCACCCCGGCGAGGCTATTTGAGACGTCCTTCAGGACAGTGTCTGCCGAGCACACCCTTTAGGGTGTGGACTGCTCGTGAGCCGCCGCGCGATGCGCGTCGCGCTGAAACGCGAGAAACGCGTGAATCGCCGCGATCGCTACCGGATCGCGGCTCGTCATACGGACTTCCCCCCCCTGTGGCCGATCGACCGCGGCGTAGCTGATCGCCGCACGGCGCGCGGTCATGACCGCCGTTCCGGGCACGGTCTGCGCGTGCACCTCGAACGGCCGGGAGAAGTCGCCGGCGCGGAACGCCGCTTCGATGTCGCGCATGTGCGCCCGAATTTTGGTGATGTCGGCAGTGTCGGACGCGTCCGCCCGGTCGAGCACCACGCGGCCGCCGTCGGGAAGATCTTCAAAGACATGCGCGGATGTGTACTGGTTCACGCCCATGACGTGTGCGCCGCGAGATTGCATCGCCGCGAAGTCGTTCTGATCGTTCGAACGCTGGCAGGCACCAACCAAAGCAATGAGTGCTACGCCGACCGATAGCCGATGCGTATCCATAGCACCCATAAGGAAACGTTGAGGAGCAGGCCAAGCCACGGCTGAAACAGCGCGACGACTGTGGCTGTCACGTAGACCGCCAGCCCCAGGTAATACGCTTTGCGTACGCCCGCGACCGTCGCGGCGTTGATCTCCGGTCGCAGCAACCCGCTGTGCACGATCGTGCGGAACAGAAGATTCCACACCAGGCCGTTTACGACGAACGTCCCGCAATAGAACGCGACCGCCGCCTTCGCTTCCGGAGTGCTGAGGTGCTCGGCGAGGACAGCCGTCGGAAACGGCACGAACGTCACCGTGAGCAACAGCAACCCGTTCGCGAAGAGGATCGGATAGTTGACGCGTTGCACCATGCGCAGCAGCTCGTGATGGCTTACCCACATGATCAGCACGACCACAAAGCTCATGAGGAAGGCGATATAGGAGGGCCACAGCGCGAGCAGTCCGGCCCAGAGCCCCCCCGCGTGCTCGGCGTGCGGGACTTTGATCTCGAGAATGAGCAGCGTGATCGCGATGGCGAACACGCCGTCGCTGAAGGCTTCGAGGCGCGTCGGACTTTCAGTCATGCGGTGAGACTAGGTAGATTTGCGGAAACCCTCAAGGCTCTTCTGATGCGTCGCGCTTTTCTTGGACTGCTGATCGCTGTAGCCGCCTGCGGAGGCGACTCGAGCGGCCCCCCCGCGGGCTTTGGATGTCTGGGCGCCCCGCTGCCGACAGCGGCGCCCGCCCTGGTGGCTGTGAACGGGCAGATCCGCGCCAACGCGCTGACTCCGAACGCGCTCAGCGGCGCGATCGTCACCGCACTACGCGTGGGCGCCACGGACACACTCGCGGTGGACACCAGTGACACGCCCGGGATGTACAGCGTGTCGATCACGACCGGCGGCACGCCGGTAAATGGCTACTTGAAGGTGACCCACAGCGGCCAACTCGACACCTACGCGTATCCCGCGGTACCGCTCGCGGACAACCTCACGACCAACGTCCTCATGCCCACGAGCGACGAGCTGGCCTTGCTCGGCGCGGCGGTCGGCGTCACGCAAGCGGCGGGCAACGGGTTCATCGGCGTGATCGTGAAGGATTGTCTCGGCGCGACGGTCGCCGGCGCGACCGTATCGACGACCCCGGCGAGCACAGTGAAGTACAACTCCAGCTCGACGCCGAGCGCGAACGCCACGTCGACATCGAGTGACGGCATCGCCTATGTGTTCAATGTCGCGCCGGGCGACGTAACGGTTCGGGCGAGCGCGAGCGGCTTCCAGCTGCACCAGCATGTGGTCAACGCACGGGCAGGCACTGTGACTCTGACGGAGATTCAGCCCTAGAGCGCCGTTTCAGCGACCACCACCTGCTCCGGGGCTCCATCCACGAGCGGGCCCCGCGCGAAGTCGCCGTAGACCGCACGCACCCGGAATCCGGCGCGCGCCAGCAGGTGTTGCAGCTCGGCGGGCAGGAACCAACGCAGCTCGAAGGCTTGGACGTACCGCTCGCCGTCCACGTAGTAGATCAGCTCAGCCTCGCTCACCTGATCCACCCACCGCACGCGCGCGACGCGGTAAGCGCGCCGGAACGTGCGTCCGTCCGGAAGTCGCTGGTCCGGCGTATCCTCGCGCTCTGCGCCACCTGCGCTCGTCAATACGTCGAAGCGCGGATTGAACACGTCGAAGATGAAACGCCCATCCCGCGCGAGATGACGCGCGACGACGTCGAGGAAGCGCAGTTGATCGTCTACGGTCGTGAGATGCTGGACGACGCGGAAGGGCGCGATGATCAGGGGGTACGTCGCGCCGAGGTCGAAGTCGTGCATGTCGTGCTGATGCAGCGTGACGCGCCCCTGCACCGCCGCCGGCTCGGCAGCGAGCTTCTGGCGACAGCGCGCCAACATTTCAGGAGAGCCGTCGAGTCCGGCGATGGTGCAACCGGCGCGCGCGACCGGCAGCAGGATCCGGCCGGTGCCGCAGCCCAGCTCGAGCACCCTGCCCCGCGCGGCTTTCGCTTCCTCGACGTAGAACGCGACATCGGTGCGCTGCGCGTACAGCGGCACGCTGTCGTACAACAGGCCGAAGTCGGGAATGGCGTCGTAGGAGGAGTCAGCCACTAAGGCTTGATCTTAACCGTCAGCACCCGCCCATCGCGAGACACATCCGCTCTCGCCGCGCGCAGCGAAACGAGCGGAGACTCGATCAGCACGTCGCCCTGGCCGCCGGCCGTGACCTTCACCGTCGAGTCGGCTCCCACCACCGCCCGCAGCGTCTGGGCATTGCGATCCTGCACGACGGGCGTGTTGAACGTCGCCAGGAACGCGTCGCCGACACACGCCTGCAGCCAGCGTGTGTGCAGCAGCACACCAGGCTCAACCTGCAGCAGATTCTGCGGATCGATTCCGCAGAACCCGATGGAGCGGCCTTCGATCGTAACCACGAGCTGGACACCGGGAGAGCGCAGGATGCTGTCGACCTGGGCGCGGCGCACGCGGCGCAGACCGGCGACGCCGGAATCGGCGGCCGTGCGCAACGACCGCATCACGAACGTCGACTCGGCTTGGCGGCGTTGCGCCAGCTCGGTTGCGCGATACCCCGACGCGTCGGCGAGCGCATCCTGTAGGGTGAGATTCTGATTCATGAGGCGCATTTTCCACGCGGGCCCCTCGAGCGCATCGAGCAACGTACCGAGAGCGGGACCCGTCGCGTAATAGCGCAGGCGAATCGAGCGTGTGACGTCCTCCGTGAGCGTGTGAAGGCCAGCCAGCTTGCTCAGGTGCAGTCGCTCGGCGCCCGGGCGATCGGGAAAATCAGGCCGCCGCGCCGCAAGCTGCACCGACCGGATGAGCGTGTACTCCGCGAGGCCCTCGTTCAACTCGGCGAGCTGCTCGAAGTTGGCGAGATCGGCGCCGAGCGCGCGCTGACGCGATTCGCGCACCGCGACGAACTGCCGCGCGAGCACGCGCCGCGCCGTCTGGGTGCGCGCCTGCTCGGCGGCTCCGAGGATGCGGCCCTCGAGCGCCATGCCTGCTTCGTTCGGTGGATCGAAGACCGGATAGCTCATGACCAGGAATGAGTTTTCTCCCTGGCCGAACCGCCTGCCCGGCTTTCGCGAAGCAGTTTGGAAGACGTGGAAGGCCTCGTGCGTTGTCAGACCGACGAGCGAAGCAATGCCCTGCGAATCGACAACGACCTGCGCGGTCGGCCGGCCCGCCAGCTCCGTGCCGGTGCTCGCCGCGCCGCGGTCCGCCGACGATCGCCAGGCGCCCCGGGGCATGGCCCCGGGGCTCGCCACCACGGGACTGAATCCTTGCGGCAGCTCGCCGCGCCAGCCGAGGAGGAGCGTGCCCTTGTCGCGGATCACATAGAGCACCGGGATCGTGTCGGGACGGAAACCGGGCCAGATCGAGTCGCCCATCTCGCGTCCAAGGCGCACGACCCATGCGTGCGCGGTCGCAACCTTGTTCGTGATGTCGCGCGGCGGTTCTTGTGCAATCAGGGCGAGACAGAATGCCGCGGGTACCACGTGATGCCTCCTTTGGGTTTGATCGCAATGCGGAAGTCCGCGCCGTGGTCGCCGCCGCGGATGATGAGCGTGTCGCCGACCTGCACCAGATCGTGCGCGAGGACGGGCGTTCCATCGAGCGTGGCTGCGATGGCGCGACCTTTGTGGATTTCGAGCGCGAAAACCCCGGCGGGATCAGTCGCGTGCACCGTGTAACGCGACGGCCGGGCGACCGGGCCGACAACCGCGAGTACAATCAAAGTTGCGACCATTGACCGGACCGCCGTGCGCGGTTGGCGGACGCAAATGCTCACGACATCGATCACATAGCGCCAGCTTGCACGACCGCCATACAGCTCGGCCAGGTCGCCCTCGATGGCCTCGAGCGTGTTGGGATCGCAGATCCAGCGCAGGATCTTCGTCATGCGTGCCGAGGGATTGGCTGCGCCAGTCGTGAGCGGATGCGGCCCATGTCGCGCAACGCCGTGAGGCCGGGCGCGGTAACCCGGAACATGCGTTTGCGGCGGCCACCGCGTTGCGGCGTCGCTTCACCCCACGCCGAGCGCACATACCCTTTGCGTTCGAGTCGGTCGAGCACCGCGTAGACGGCGCCGAGCGCGACCGCGCCGCCCGTTTCGTGCTCCAGGCGTTGCTGCACGGTGACACCGTAGGCCTCTTCCCCGAGGCTCGCGGTGGCGATGAGCACGAGCTCTTCGAGACCGGCCAGGCGTTTGGGCATGGTCTATATATTCTCAAAAAGCGGAGAAATCAACCCGCCCACTCTGAAGAGTGGGCCCAACAAGGCATTGCGCCTTAGGCGCAGTGATGATGACGGCCACGCGGACCGGTTAGCCGAGGTACGCACTGCCAACCGTGAGGACCAGCGCGATAAACGCCAGCTTGCTCACGCCCGCGATGGCGACCATGAAGGGTCGGCCGGGCGGATCGAAGGCGCCGTGGGCCAACGCATGAGTGCGACGCCGAGCACGATCATGAACAGCGGCAGCAGATAGTTGTTCAGCTCAGCCACCGGCGCGACGACGGTGGTGACGTTGCGGAACATGCCGACGAGTCCGGCGGCGGCCGTGATCACACCCAACCAGCCGATCCAGCGCGCGCGTTGCGCCGACCGCAGCCAGGTGAATGAGGTGAGCAGGAAAAACATGCTGAACGCCAGCTCGCCGAGGAATTCTCCGATGAAGTTGCCGAGGTAGGTGTTGAGTCCGTCGAACGTCGCCGCGATCACCGCCTGCTCAGGTGGTGCCGCCTGCGCGAATGCGAGCGCGAGGTGCCAGTGTACGCTGGGCCACCGCATCAATCCGAGCATCATCGCGACGGCGGCGACGAGAGCACAGAATAGGGCCAGGCGCATCGCGCCGCGGCGCACCGGTGAAAGCGCTTCGAACGCGGCGACACCGGCCGGAATCCAGATCAGCGGCAGGAACGCATAGATCGTCCACACGGCGCGCCCGGTCGTGCCTGTTGCCAGCAAACTGGGCAGCACGGTGGCGGCCGGCCCGTCGAGCACGTCGGGATAGTTGAAGGTCGCCGCGAGATAGGTGAACACGGCGAGGAAGGCGAGCGCGCCGCCCGCGAGGCAGAAACCGCCCAGACGAATGACGCTCCCTACCACGACACGTGTCCGCTGATACCGCCGACGAGGCGCCGTTGCCTCAACCCATCGGCGCTGACGATACGGATCACCGTGCTGTCATAAAACGCTCGTTGGAAGGCGATCTCCGCCCCGTTGGGCGACCATACGGGGAGCCGGTCTTCGCCCCCGGTTGTGTCGGTCAGGCGTCGCCAGTCTCGCCCCTCGGCATTCATGACCCACAACGTCGTGTGGTTGGAAGCATCGACTGAGGCGAAGGCGATCCTCGAGCCGTCGGGTGACCAGGCGGGATCGAACGCCGGCTGTGATTGCCATCCGGTCAAGCTGCGCTGGTCTGTGCCCGATGCATCCATCACCCAAATCTCGTTTTCTCGCGTGTAGGCAATGCGATCGCCGTGCGGTGACCAGTCCGGCTTGCGTTCAAACGCCAAACTCGTAGTCAGGTTGAGCAGTCCCGTTCCGTCGGTGTTGACGACCTGGATTTCTCCCGCATCGAAGGCGAGCCGGCGACCGTCAGGGCTCCACGCGATGTGGGCCGGCGCCCACGAGAAGACAAACCGGATATTCGAGCCATCGGCATTCATGAGGTAGATGCCGAGGTTGGGTCGTTCCGACACGAATGCGATCTGCCGGCGATCGGGAGACCAGCTAGGCCAGATGTCGGTGATCGTGTCGCGCGTCAGGTTCCGCAGCTCGGTGCCGAAAGCGCTTATGGTGAAGATGTCCCAGATGCCGGCGTTGCGCTGGGCGAAGGCGAGTGGGCAACTGACCAGGCAACCGGATCGGAGACGTGGACCGGTCGAGTCTCCGCTGCACGCCCAGCCGAGCAGCGCTGCCGCGAACAGAGCTTTCACGCAGGAATTCCTCGTAGTCATTTTGGCGCGTTCAGCATGAACCGCAAGATCCGCCAGTCATTCCCTTCGCGCCGCCAGATCGTCATGTAGCGACCCGCGCCATGGATGGGCGCGCCGGTTTTGGGCACCTGAATCTCCTCGTAGGTGCCGATGTCGATCGCGTGATCGCCGCGCACGATGAGGTCCTGACGATTGATGTTGAGCGTGGGAATCTTGTACGTGTTCATCTCGCTCGCGAACATGGCGCGCACGCTCTCCATGCCCACGATATCGGGGACACCCGAGATCAGGATGCGGATGTCGTTCGAGACACGGCCCAGCGCCATGGCCGTGTCGCCCTGGAGCCAGGCCTGGCGGTATTGCTCGGAAGCAGCGATCACGGCGTCGCGGTCGGCGGGGGAGTCAGCTTGGTTCCGGCAGGCGGGAATCATCACGACGACCGCTGCAGCCACAATCCATTTCACGTGCGCTCCGATGATGCGTTGAGGGTGGAAAGAGTAACACGCGACTAGGCCGGTCGTCGACAGGCTAAAGCCTGCGCTCGGCAAGCACTGTCCTTAAGGACAGTGTCCGCCGAGCACACCCTTTAGGGTGTGAACTAACGATTCACGACGGTCGCAACCGTCAGGTGCGAGGTCACGTTGAGCGTCGTCTTGAACATGTCGGGAATCGCGTCGACCGCAATCAAGATCCCCGCGCCCTCGGCGGGCAGGCCCAGGTCGACGAGGACGGGGGCGAGCAGGAACAGGCTGGCGCTCGGAATGCCCGGGACGCTGAAACTGATGAGTGTCGCGGTGACGACGAGACCGATCAGCTCCGACCCGCCGAGGTCCACGCCGTAGAGCTTGCCGAGGAACAGCGCGCCGACGACCCACGCGATGGGCACGTTGATGCGAAACACCGACACCGCGAGCGGCAGCACGAAGCCCGTGATCGCCGGCGGCGCGTGGAGCCGCTCGCGGGCACCCGCGATCAGCGCCGGCAACGCCGCGAGCGAGGAACGGGAGCTGAAGGCCACGGCCTGGGCCGGCGCCAGCGCCGCCGCGAACTGCGCAAGCGGCGCTCTCCCAATGATGGCAGCCACACCATAAAGGACGAGCGTGAACAGCAGCAGCACGCCCGAGAGCGTGACCATGTAGAAGACCAGCGCCCCGGCGGCAGCGGCGCCGAGGCGGGCGGCGAGGCCGAGCGCGAGGGCAAAGATGCCAAGCGGCGCGAACGCCAGAACCCAGCGCACCACGACGAGCATCGCGTCGGCAACACTCTCGAACAGGCGGGTTACCGGCTCGCGCCGGGCCGGATCGACACGGGCGAGCGCCACCGCGAAGATCAGCGTGAACACGATCAGCGGGAGCATTGCCGCATCGACCGCGGCACGCACGGGATTGGCGGGCACAATCGCAACGATCCGTTCGATGAGTCCCGGCATTGGCGGCGCCGCGGTGTTGGACGCGCTGCCCTGCAATGACGTCGCGATGCCCTCGCCGATGGACAGGCGGTCGAGCGCGATCGGCGCGAGCAGCAATGCGAACAGCCCGCCGGCAAACAACAGCACTATGAACGTGGGAAGGGCGCGGGTGCCGAGGCGTCCGACGTGGCGAAGGTCGACCGCGCTGGCGACGCCGGTGATCACTAACGCGATCACCAGCGGGATCACGGTCATACGGATCGCGTTGGTCCAGAGCGTGCCGAGTGGCTCGATCCCGGTGGCAATGGCCAGCAGCGCCGGATGCCCTGTCGCGGCGGCGAGCGCGCCGAGAGCGAGCCCAAGGCCAAGCCCCGCCAGGACCCTAATTGCGGTTGCTTTGGTCGATGTCGGCGGCGATCAGCCACGGCCCGCCGGGAGCGCGGCGCAACGCGAGCACGAATTTACCGCCGTCGTTTGCCCCCTCCCCGTAGCGGTATGCCCCCACGATGTAGCCGACGGTATCGGCGACGGCGAACGCCAATGCACGCAGCCGGAGGTCACCCGAGAAGTTTTCGTACGTCTTGCGAATCCCGTCGGTCCCCCGGACCCAGGCGCCGCCCGTTGGGACAAAGCCGTCCGCGGTGAACAGGGCGGCGAGCGCTTGCTCGTCCCCGGCGCGCCAATGGCGCTCGTAATCGCGCAGCACGCGATCGAGTGCCGGCGGCAGCACGATCGAAGGGAGCGGCGCCGGCGGATTCGGTGTTTGCGCGATTGCCGCCGAGGAGATCGCCGCGATCAGCCAGACGACGCAGTAGCCAACACGCATGGTTCCTCCGGTCAGGATACGGGCTCGATCCGCATGATGCGGCCGTCGTTGTCGTCGGTCAGCACGTAGATGCAGCCGTCCGGCCCCTGCACCACCGCGCGGATGCGCTCGCTCATGCCATCGAGCAACCGCTCCTCGGCGCGCACCCGTTCGCCGTCCAGCTCGAGCCGGGCGAGCAGTCGATAGCCGAGCGCGCCAACGAAGACGTTGCCCTTCCAGTTCGGGAAGCGATCGCCCGTGTAGAACATCAGCCCGCTGGGCGCGATGGACGGATCCCAGTAGTGAACCGGCTGCTCCATTCCCTCTTTACGCTGGCCCTCGCCGATGGACGCGCCCGAGTAGTCGCGGCCGTACGTGATCACCGGCCAGCCGTAGTTCTTGCCGGCTTTGGGCGCGTTCAGCTCATCGCCGCCGCGCGCGCCGTGCTCCACGGTCCAGATCTGCCCCGTCTCGGGATGCAGCGCGGCGCCCTGGATGTTGCGATGGCCGTAGGACCAGATCTCGGGCCGCGCGCCCTGGCGATTCACGAATGGGTTGTCACGCGGGATGGCGCCGTCGGGCCGGATGCGGATGACTTTGCCCTGGAGTTTGGAGAGGTCCTGCACGAACTGACGGTTCTGCCGATCGCCGGTGGTGATGAAGAGGTTACCGTCGCGCGCGAACACGAGCCGCGAACCGAAATGCGAGCCGCCCGAGACCTTGGGCTCCTGCCGGAACACCACCTGCACGTTCTCGAGTGCGTTGTCGCCCCCCCCGAGGCGCGCGCGCGCGACGCTGGTGCCCGCGCCACCCCCGTCACCGGGCTCTGAGTAACTCAGATAGATCGTGCGGCTCTGCGCGAAATCGGGTGCGAGGACGACGTCGAGTAGTCCACCCTGCCCGTCCGCGGCGACGGCCGGCACGCCACTGAGCGGCGCGCCGATGGTGCCGTCCTGCTGGACGATGCGCAGCCGGCCGGGCCGCTCGGTGACGAGCATGCGCCCGTCCGGGAGGAACGCGAGGCCCCAGGGATGCTCGAGGTCGTCGGTGAGCGTGACGACGCGGAAGCGGTGGCGTTGCGACTCGAATGTTTGCGGGCCGCTCTGGGTGCAGGCCGCGTTGGGCAACAGGTAGGCGATGGAGAGCAGGACGGCGCGTTTCAGAATGCGATCAGAGGTCATTGGCCGATGGTAACGCGGGCGGGGCGACGACGCGAGCCCTAATGCAAAGACCAATGTTCGTTCACTGGTGCTCGGCACCGTCCCGTTCCCACTCTGAAGAGTGGGCCCAACAAGGCACTGCGCCTCAGGCGCAGTGGTTCAACGGGCCCACTCTTTAGAGTGGGATATCAAACCTGGGACGTTAATTTGCCAGCAGAGGACTCAATTATCGATCTGCGAGCCAACGAAGCAAGCTCGGAACGTAGTCCGGCGCAGTTTCGGGCCATCCACCCGGCCCCGGGGGGAGACGGAACGTGTGATCCGCGGCGGGCAGGATCCGGACCGTGACATCGACATCGGGTGCGTTGCGTTCAACGGTCGCCGCGATGCGAGCCGCGCTCTCCCGCGCCGGAACGCGCTGGTCCCGCTCGCCATAGATGAGGAGGACGGGTACCCGCACCTTCGCCCACCACTCCAGAGGTTGGTACTCCGCGTACAGCTTCGAAAACGCCCAGTACGAGTCCTCCGGCGGTGGTGGCGCGAAGAACCACGGGCGATTGCGCAACACCAGCGCGAGCGAGTCGAGGCGCGGTCGCAGCCGGCCTCGATACGCAACGGCAACGAGCTCGGCGGTGTAGTCACGCGCGTCGGCCGAGTCCTGGGCGGATGTGGCCTCGGGATACACCGCGTTCAGGATGCTGAAGATCTCGACGGAGTCCATCGGCAGGCCGGCTGCGGCTGAGCCAATGACGAACGCGACGTCTGCGGATTGCGCGACGGCCATCGGTGCCAGCGTGCCGCCCTGACTGTGACCGTGAATTCCGATGCGACGCCCATCGATCCGTGGCTCCTGCCGTAGTCGCGCGACCGCTGCCGCGGCGTCGCGCGCCAAATCCTCCGGCGTGGCTTGCCGCCAGTCGCCGGTCGATTGGCCGACGCCGCGCTTGTCGTAGATCAATGCGGCGATCCCATGCGTGGCAAGCTGCGTGGCGAGGAAGCGAGAAGCCCAGCGCCCTTCAGGGCCGGAGCCGTGCAGAAAGACAACGGCGGGGACAGCCGCGCGGCCGCGTGGCAGCAGCAGGCTTCCCGCGAGAGTCACTCCCCCAGCGAAGGTGATGGTCCGTTCGTCGAACACCGGCCGCGACCCTTTCGCGCGGGAAAATGCGAACTCGCCCTCGGTTCCATTGTCACGGAAACGCCCGCTGAGAGAGTCCCCACGGAGCTTGCCGGTGAATGTTGCCGTGGTCCGATCGCCGCGCAGCACCAGCGTGACGTCGCAGCAGCCGCGGAGCTGTGGCTCGTCGAACGGAATGCCGTTCACGCGGAGCCGATCGGAGTCGAACCTGGCCGTGTACTTGCGCGTGGTGGAGTCCCGCTGCACATGCAGCGTCACCGCCATTGTGTCACCAGCTCGCGTCCAGTAGCCCTTCCACGTGCCGGAAAGCCCGACCTGGGCCGCGACGGAGGGGGGAGTAGTTACCAAGAGCATGAGCAGAATCGTAGGCGAACGCATTGCCGTTACAGTAACCCAGCTAGACGAGCACGATCCTCCGCACTGCCTTCCCGATGTACACCGCCGGTGGGCTAACGAACAGCGGGCGACCCGGAATGGTGATGGGACCAACAAGCTTCCCCGGCTGTACCGATCGGATGC
>Ga0184638_1000081_pt1 | contig 21605 bp, 21 predicted proteins | sample PLM31_50_b2_FD_133141 | JGI IMG/M metagenome (GOLD analysis project Ga0184638, IMG submission 133141) | Groundwater sediment microbial communities from an aquifer in East River, Colorado, USA - PLM3-1_50_b2 | ecosystem: Environmental > Terrestrial > Soil > Riparian zone | place: USA: East River... | reverse complement strand
CTAAGTAGTATAGATCTCATATTTGGTATAGCTCTAATATTTAGTATATTTAGTATACAGTAAAATAATTCGATAGTAAACAGTAATAGTACTCTTTTAAATTGGCCCCCCGGAAGCCTTTAGGACGCGCCGGTTAAGTGGGTTCGGGAGGGGGTCCAGCAGGACGGGGCCCCCTCCCGCGTTGGTGGGTTCGGGAGGGGGGTCCAGCAGGACGGGGCCCCCTCCCCGCGTTGATGGGGCCCCGCCATTCTTGACGCCGAATGGTGTAGTTCAGAGCTCTTCGGAATGGATTGTCGGCGCCTCGGAGCGGCGGATCCAGCGAAAGATGCCGTAGGCGAAGCTCAACCAAAACGTCGCGAAGAAGACGCCGAGGAACGAGTCAGCCAGGATCGCCCCCATCTGCTCTTCCGATGGCTGAGTCTCCCCGCTCATCTGCAGCTTCATCAGTTGCACCGCGGGCCAGGTGAGACTCTCCAATCCAAGAAACAGGCAGGCCCAAGCCCAGACGTGGCGAGGGCTGGTCCCCAACCACACGAGCAGCGCGGTGAAGCCAAGCCCCGCCCCGACCGCCAAGGAGACCGAAATGGGATTCCACACCATCGTAAAGCCGATGGTGACGATGATGGCGGCGGTCACCGCATTTAGCTTGGTCTTCCAATCAGGCATCTAAGGTGTTTCAAAGCGCATCATAACAGTGTTGCCTTCAAAATCTGCTAGGGCAGAGTGACAAGTTCACGGCAGGATCGAGAGGCTGGCGGAGTGCCGTTTCAGTCCGGCGTGCTTCTCTCAAGGCGCTTCCAGACCACTAACCGAGTTCCGCCCATCTGAAGCCCGTCCTTCGTATTGAGGATTTCTTCGACTTCATGAACAGAAGCCATTTGCACGACGCCGAGGCCGATGGAGTTTCCTTCGGGGTCTTTTACAATTCTTGCTGAGACAACTGTCCCAAAGTGACGGAATAGGTAGCGGAGTGCCTCGGCGTTGGCATTCGTCGGGAGCCCAAGGACGTGAAGAACACACCTATCCATCCAACTCGTAGCGTGGCACAAAAGACTGGAGAAACGATAACCCTACGTCCGTATAGGTAGGATGTATCAGCCCTGCGGATTGTTAAGGGTGTAAGACCGCCAGCAAGTGTAGGCCCTGAGGATCCTGCTTCTTCACAGACAATGAGATGGTATCTGACGCGTTCTTAAACTTCACCGATAATGTGTCGTTGTCCTCCTGAACGCATACAATGTGATCTAGATTGACATAGTAGTTATCGAGCTTGACGAATTTCATAGCGCCCCCTTTGGTTGAATATACTGAGGGTAACCCGAGGGAGGGGTGAAGTCAAACGGTAGTACCTGGCCGAGTGCCGAATGGAAGAGACGGAGTATAGCGGATGGTGCCGAAGGCGGGATTTGAACCCGCACGGGTTTCCCCACACGCCCCTCAAACGTGCGTGTCTGCCATTCCACCACTTCGGCGCAGCGATTGTGAAGGAATTATAGGTTCCGCCTCCCACACTGTCAATTCGCATGGTCATGGATCAGCCCGACCAACTCTAAAGAGGAACGCCAGCGACATCGGGAAGGTTGACACTGTCTCGACCGGTCAGTAGAATCCGACATTGATTATGGCACCGCGCATCGCTGCTTTCTTTGACCTCGACAACACCATCATTCCGGGCCCGGCAATCGAGCGCGATTATGTCCTGCTGTTATGGCGTCAGGGCCTGGTCGGCGTTCGGGATTTCGCCAAGAGCATCCTTCTCCTCATGCGGGAAGTTCCGCCGTTTTCGTTGGACCCGCTGCGGCGATGCAAGCCGTACCTCGCAGGGAAACCGGTAGCCACCATTGCAGCGCAAGCCCGAGGGTTTTTCTGGGAGCGAGTCTGTCCCCGTATCTCGGAACATGCCCGCTTGGCCATTGAGGAGCATCGCGCGCGGAACCATCGCGTTGTACTCCTTACCGGCGCTCCTGATTTCCTCGTCGAGCCCTTGGCCACGTTACTGAAGATCGACGAGGTGGTGGCCGGACGGCTCAGCCGAGATGGCGATCTCTATACCGGGCGCATGATTGAACCCTACCCCTACCGGGAAGGAAAACGGCTCGTGGCAGAGCAACTGGCCGCGCAGCATGGCTTTGATTTGCGCGGGTGCTATATGTATGGCGATAGTCCCGGCGATCTGCCGGTCCTGGAAGTGGTCGGCAACCCGCGTGTCGTGAATCCGATTCGCGGCATGGCGCGCGTTGCACGGCAGCGCGGCTGGCCCATTCTCCGCTGGCTCTAGCCCGTCCCTCATGCGCATCAACGAAATCTTCTTCAGCATTCAAGGCGAGTCGAGCTACGCCGGACACCCCTGCCTCTTCGTTCGTCTTACCGGCTGCCCTCTACGCTGTAGCTGGTGCGACACGAGCTACGCATTTTATGAGGGAACCGAACGGAGCATTGAGAATATCCTCAGCGAGCTTGAGCGGCATGAATGCCGATTAGTCGAGATCACCGGCGGCGAGCCGTTAGCACAGCCGGAAGTCCATGCGTTGATCACCGCCCTCGCCGATCGTGGGTACACCGTACTGATCGAGACGAGCGGTGCGATGGACATCGCTCCCGTTGATCGTCGAGCGAACATCATTATGGATGTGAAATGTCCGGGGAGCGCAATGGAGGACCGGAACCGATGGACGAACATCCCGCTGTTAAAGCCCCAAGATGAACTGAAGTTTGTCATCAAGGACAGGGGCGACTATGATTGGGCGGTCACGATCGTCCGAAAGTATGCCCTGGCGGATCGTCATACCGTACTCTTCAGCCCAGTCTTCGGTGAAATGGATCCGCAGGCTCTGGCTGAATGGATTCTCGCCGATGATCTTCCTGTCCGGTACCAACTTCAGCTGCACAAATTCATCTGGGGCGCAGCGGTCCGGGGGGTTTAGAAGCTGCGGAACACGATGAAGATTACGGTTAAGACGGGCCGTATTACGGAGGAAGCTGCAGACACTCTCCTGCTTTCTCATTGGGAGGACGAGACAAGATTCGCAGGCCACACAGCCGAGGTGGATGCTGTCCTGCGGGGGCGCTTAGGAGAGCTGCTCAAGACCCAAGAGTTCAGCGGCCGCCATGGACAGATCTCCGTATTGCACGTCGCTCCAGGGGAGCGGCTGCGCGCCAAGCGCATCGTGCTGGTCGGCCTTGGCAAGCGGGCCGAATCTTCCCTGGAAAAAATCCGGCGCGCCATGGGAACCGCCGCCAAAGCGATCCGGGAACTTGGCGCCAAGTCCATTGTCACCCCGGTGCACGGCATGGCCCGCTCGGGGCAATCGCGCCCAAACGGCCCAAAGGAGGCCGGTCGAATTCAGGTGGAGGCTGCGGCGCAAGCCATGGTGGAAGGAGCGCTGCTCGGCCTGTACCAGTTTAACGCTTATCGGACCGAGCGAAACGGTGCAGTGAAGGTGATCACATCCATGACGGTGGTGGTGGATCGCGACTCCATGAAGGCTCAAGCTGAGCACGGCGCGCGTTGGGGGCAGACCATCGCAGAGGCGACCAGTTACGTGCGGGACCTTTGCAACCATCCGGCCAATGTCATGACGCCGAGCTACATCGCCAACGAGTCAAAAATGATGGCCAAGAAACTTCAGATGCGATGCACGGTCTTAGACCGAGCGGACATGGAGCGGCTCGGTATGGGGGCCATGCTGGGTGTGGCGCGCGGGAGCCACGAGCCGCCGAAGTTCATTGTCTTGGAGTATCGAGGCGGCCCCAGCGCCCAGCGTCCGGTCGCGCTGGTGGGCAAAACCGTCACGTTCGACTCGGGCGGGATCTCCATCAAACCAGCCGACAACATGGAGCAGATGAAAGCCGATATGACCGGTGGGGCTGACGTGCTGGCAGCCATCCGCGCCGCCGCCCGGATGAGGCTCCCCTTAAACATCGTCGCGATCATTCCGGCGACTGAGAACATGCCGGGTGGGAGCGCTACCAAACCCGGAGACGTGCTGACGAGCCTCTCAGGAAAGACGATTGAGGTGATCAACACCGACGCCGAAGGCCGGCTGATCCTTGCGGACGGTCTGACCTATGCTATACGGTATCACCCCGAAGTTCTTGTGGACATCGCGACCTTGACCGGCGCCTGTGTGGTCGCGCTCGGCAATGTTGCCATTGGCGTGCTGGGCAACAATCAGCCGCTCATTGAGGAACTGAAAGAGGCGGGCGAGCAGGCCGGCGAGCGGGCCTGGCAATTGCCGTTGTGGGAGGACTACTACGAGCTGATCAAAAGCGACGTGGCCGACGTCAAGAACACCGGCGGACGCCCGGGCGGGACGATCACAGCTGCGGCTTTTCTGAGCAAGTTCGTGGGCAACGCCACGTGGGCACATCTCGATATCGCGAGTACCGACTGGAGCGACAAGGAGAAGGCCTACATTCCAAAGGGCCCGACCGGCGTGGGCGCCCGGTTGCTGATCCAATTTCTCCGAAACCGGGCCCTCGGGAAAGGGCGCGGCTTATCGCGCCCGGGGCGGGTGGGTGTGATTGGGAAAGGGCGCGAATTATCGCGCCCGGGGCGGGCGGGTGTGACCGGGAAAGGGCGCGTGTTATCGCGCCCGGGGCGGGCGGGTGTGAATGACAAGACCCGAATAAGTGGATTGCGGCAAACAGCGGGTGCCAACGGTGGAAAGGCCTCTCGAAAAGTCTCTAAATCGCAGGCTGCGCAAAAAAGAGCGCGTCCAGGGGAAAGGCGGCTGCTTCTGAGCAGACGCAGGCCTGGGCGAAAGAGGCTGTCTCGGCAGCCTCTGGGCGGGAGGGTGCGATAGTGGGTGACAGGGGAAAGGCGGCTGCTTCCGAGCAGACGCAGGCCTCGGGAAAAAAGAGGCTGTCCAGGGGAAAAGCGACTGCGTCTTAGCAGACGCAGGGCGGGCGGGTGAGATGGCAGCCTCGGGGTGGGAGGGTGCCATAGTGGGTGCGATGGCGCGCGGGTGAGAACGTGACATGAACCTGAAAGAAAAAGTGGGCCAACTGTTCATGCTCGGTTTTACAGGCACAGAAGTGTCGAAGGAGCTCCGCGAGCTCTTCCATGCATACCATCCCGGCGGGGTCATTCTGTTCAGCCGAAATCTAGAGGACGCGGCGCAGGCGGCCCATCTCACCAACGCGCTTCAAAAACTTGCGCCGGCGATGCCGCTCTTCGTCTCGATTGATCAGGAAGGCGGCCGCGTCGCGCGGCTTCCAAAAGGGTTTACCGCATTTCCCGGGCAGGGTGCGCTCGGGCGGGCGGGAGCGGTGGACCTCGCCTACTCGTTTGCGGAAGTGACCGCGGCGGAACTTCGGGCAATCGGCGTCAATATGAATCTGACCCCGGTGCTCGATATCAATACCAACCCGCACAACCCGGTCATCGGCGATCGGTCCTTCGGCGATGATCCCCTTCAAGTAGAGACCCTGGGACTGGCGGTCATTGCCGGCCATCAGGACAACAGCGTGATGGCCTGCGGCAAACATTTCCCCGGTCACGGCGATACGGCGGTGGATTCGCACAAGGCCTTGCCCGTCGTTTCACACAGTATCGAGCGGTTGCGCGAGATTGAACTGCGTCCCTTTGTTCACTGCTTTCGGAACGGGCTGGCGGCCGTGATGTCGGCTCATGTGAAATACCCCGCCTTGGATCCCGAGGCTCCCGCGACCCTCTCGCCTGCGATCATGACCGACCTGCTCCGCACCCAGCTTCATTTTGAAGGACTGGCGCTGAGCGATGACCTGGAGATGCGCGCGATCCTGGATCATTACGGGATCGAAGAGGCGGCCGTTCGGTCGGTGCAGGCCGGTGTGAACGTACTGATCATCGGCAAGACCCCGGATGAGCAAGTGGCGGCGATAGACGCGGTGTACCACGCCGTCAAGAAGGGCATCATTTCAGAGCTCCAATTTCAGCACGCGGTGCTGCGGGTGTTGGAAGCGAAGGAGCGATACTTGATTCCGCACAAGCCGGCTGATCCGAAAACCGCTGCGGCCCGTGTCGGGACCCCGCGTCATCGGGAGGTGGCTCAGGCCATCCGAGAAGCGGCCGCTCAGCCTATCGTCTAAGGCAGCTATCGGCATTGCCCGATCTCCGGTCTGAGCCCGTCTCTTCCCGCGAACGACTCGCCTGGTGCCTTTTTGATTTTGCGAATTCCTCGTTCACTACCATCATCATCACCGTCGCGTACAGTCTCTATTTCGTTCAGGTCGTGGCAAAGGGTGACGGCCCTCCAGGGACCGCGGAGGCGCTCTGGGGAAGGGGCTATGCCCTCTCGATGGGCATCGCCGCCCTCCTCTCTCCGATTCTGGGAGCAGTCGCCGACCATTATGCGAAAAAGAAAACATTCCTCGCGGTCGTCACCGCCATCTGCATTACTGCAACGGCCGCCCTCGCTCTAGTCGGACCGGGCGAGGTGGCCTTGGGGCTGCTCCTGTTCGGCATCGCCAATATCGGGTTTGAGCTGGGCTATACCTTCTATAACGCCTTCCTCGTGGAGCTTGTCGAACGGGAGGAAATGGGCCGACTCTCAGGCTACGGCTGGGCCACCGGCTATCTGGGGGGCCTTGCGTCGTTGGCCCTGGCCTACCCATTCGTGAAGGGCGGCCTGGGGTCGGACAATCTGGATCTCTACCGACTGAGCTTCGCCGTGACGGCAGCCTTCTTTCTGGTCGCCAGTGTTCCCACCTTTGTCTATTTGCGCGAACGGGCTGTACCGCAGACGGCCGTGACGGGGATGCGCAGGTGGACGATCGGATTTGCTCGCGTCGCTCACACCTTTCGCGAGATTCGCCGGCACCGCCAGCTCTTTATCTACTTGATCGCGTTCCTCATCTATACCGATGCAATCAATACCGTGGTCATTTTCAGCGGCATTTTCGCGGCCGGGGTGCTCGGGTTCACGCCGAACGATCTCATCATCTTCTTCCTGGTGATGCAGGTCACGGCCGGTCTTGGCGCGTATGCGTTCGGGGTCCTCAGCGATCGCCTCGGGGCGAAGCAGACCATCACCATCACACTTGGATGCTGGATCGGCATCGTGGTCTGGGCCTTTGCGGTGCGAACGGCCGGGGAGTTTTATGCGATCGGATTGATTGCGGGCGCAGCGCTCGGTGCCAATCAGGCTGTGAGCCGCACCCTCCTGGGCCTGTTTACGCCGGTCGGCAGGCAGGCCGAGTTCTTTGGCTTCTTCTCGGTGAGCGCCAAGTTTGCAGCCATCCTCGGGCCCCTGGTATACGGTCAAATCGTGCTCTGGACAGGAAATCAGCGACTGGCGGTCCTGTCCCTTGCTGTATTTTTCCTGATAGGCGGGATCGTGCTACGTTCTGTGGACGAGAAGAAAGGGATCTTGGCGGCTAAATGACACCACACTAGAATTTTATACTGGAAACCCCTCCAGAGAGGGGCTGGCAGTACTCAGGACGGCATATTAGGCTGGGAGAAGTCCAACGATTTCCCGCTTTACCCAGCATTCGAAGACATTATGAATGCCAAAGCGATCTGGATTCTGCTGAGAGACGCTTTTTACTCATGGCTCGATGATAGGGCCCCAGCCCTCGGCGCGGCCTTGGCGTACTACACTGTGTTCGCCCTGGCCCCCTTACTCATTATCGTGATTGCGATCGGCGGCCTGGCATTCGGACAAGAGGCGGCCCAAGGTCAGATTGTAAGTCAGATAGAGGACCTTCTTGGCGAGAACGGCGCGAAGGCGGTTCAAGCCATGCTGGAGAGCGCGCGGCAGCCGACCACAGGCTGGCTTGCCACCATCGTCGGCATCGTCATGTTAGTGCTAGGTTCGACCGGCGTCTTCGCTCAACTTCAGGACTCGCTCAATACCATCTGGAAAGTCGTGCCTAAGGCGGGCCGGGGCATCAGGGGGATTCTTCGCGATCGGCTGTTGACATTTATGATGGTCATTGCGGTCGGTTTTCTGCTGCTGGTCTCCCTGGTCCTCAGCGCGGCATTAGCGGCCTTCGGCAAGTTTTTCAATTATCTGCTGCCGGTTCCTGAAGCCGTGCTGCACGGCATCAACTTTGTGGTGTCGTTCGGGGTAATCACACTGCTGTTCGCCATGATCTATAAGATCCTCCCGGACGTCAAAATCTCGTGGAGCGATGTCTGGATCGGCGCCGCGGTCACTTCCCTGCTGTTCTCATTGGGAAAGTTTCTCATCGGCCTGTATCTCGGCAAGAGCGGTGTGGCCTCTGCCTACGGCGCCGCCGGGTCGTTGGTGGTCATTCTGGTATGGGTCTACTACACCGCTCAGATCCTCCTCTACGGAGCCGAATTCACGGCGGTCTACGCGATCAAGTATGGCTCGCGGATCGTCCCGACTGAGAATGCGGTGTTCCTCAAACAGCAGCTTTGCGCGGTACCAGGAGAGCCGAATTCCATGCCAGAGGAGATGAGCACCAAGACTGCTGCCCCGTCAGCGGAAGAAAAGCCGTCGCGGCTTGAAAGAATCCGCTCTTCATGAAATCCTTCTGAGCATGAAAGGGCTGATTCTAGGCCTCCTGATTCTTCTCCTCTCCGGCGTTTCTGCCGCTGGTCAGGAGATTCCCCCGCCAGCCGCTCCCTTTGAGGAAATCCTGCAGCAACTAAAATTTGATAAGCCCACGCGAATCGTTGGTCGGTTTCGATCATTGGACGGGTATGAGGATGCGATCTGGGTCGACTGGACCCATCGCCACGACGGCACCCGATGGCTACCAGTGCGAAACGAGATGATGTTTAAGCTGCTGCCGCGGGACGCTCGGATGATGGAGTTCTTTCGCGCCCTTAAGCCCGGCATCAGCGTGCACATGACAGTGCAGCAGGATCAGGACGGCAACCGGCACATCTTAGAGCTGGAAGGAGCGTAGCGAGCAAGGCGCCATCGGGGACCCTTTAGCCCTGCATCTCATCCAGATGGCGGCGGATGCCGGATCGGGTGATGATGCCCACCACGTTATCGCCTTGGGTCACGATGAGCCGGCTTCGATCCTCCTGGATCATGCGGTCCATCGCGGCCGCGAGCGGCTCTTGGGCGTGGACGGCGAACTGGGGCGCGGGCGGGATCATGACTTGCCCGACGGTGATCGCGTTCCATGCTTCCCGAGGGACCGCCGTGAGCTCTTTGAGCGAGACCATCCCGACCAGCCGACCATCCTCCATCACCGGAAAGCCGCCGAAGCCATAACGCAGAAAATAGCTGTTGATCGCGTCGTCCACGGTCTGGTTCGCCTCCAGTGCGACCACGTTCGGGGTCATCACGTCACCGACGCTGAGAGCGCTCAATGACTCCTGTAAGAAGGTTTGACGATGACTGTTTTGCGCCGCGACATATAGGAAGCCGGCTACCAGCATGAGCCACATTCCGTTCAAAGCGCTGCCCATAGCAATGGCGACGACCCCCAGCATCACAAGCAGCAGGGAAAACAATTGTCCGGCGCGCGCGGAGAGACGCGTGGCCTTATGAAAGTTTTTGGACCAGGCCCAGATCGCCGCCCGCAACACCCTTCCCCCATCCAGAGGATAGCCGGGCACCAGATTAAAGAGCGCCAGGATCAGGTTGCCGAACTGTATCTGTTCAAAGACGGCAGCGAAAGGATCCGGGACGCCGGGAAGCAAAGTAAGACCCAAGAACGCGAACGAGATCACCAGAGAGACAATCGGTCCGGCAATGGCGATGAGAAATTCAGCCTTCGGCGTGGGGGCCTCACGACGAATCTGCGCCATCCCGCCGAAAATGAAGAGAGTAATCTGACCGATGGGGATATGGTAGCGCATGGCCACAACGCAATGCCCCAGCTCATGAACCAGGACCGACGCAAACAAAAGGAGCGCCGCGAACATCCCGAGTGCCCAGGCTTCCCACACGGGAAGGTTCGGCAGCACATTCGGGAAGTACGACCGCGCCAGAAGCCACGTCACCAGCCCAAATACCAGAAACCAGGACACGTGGACCTTCAACGGGATGCCGAAAATCCGCCCGATCTGCCAGGATTGGCCAATGTTCATAAGTCCACTCGCTTGCTCACCCTCTCCTGCTAGTCTACACTACCTTGATGCCCACTGATACTCTCAAGACAAAGCTGGACCGGCTTTCGGCCTCCCCCGGGGTGTATCTCTTCAAGAGCAATCGAGGAGAGATTCTGTATGTCGGGAAGGCACTGGTCCTGTCCGACCGAGTTCGCTCCTACTTTCAAAAAACGACGGACATCGCTCCGAAAACGCGCCTCATGGTTGGACTCATCGCCGATATCGAGAGCATCATCACAGGGTCCGAACTTGAGGCGCTGATCCTCGAAAGCTCCTTAATCAAGCGGCACCGGCCTCGGTTCAATGTGGTGCTGCGGGACGACAAACAGTATCCCTACTTGCGCTTACCGATCAAAGACCCCTTCCCCCGCTTCAGCATTGTCCGGCGGATTCAAAAGGACGGCGCGCTCTATTACGGCCCGTACGTGCCGGCCGGAGCACTCCGCGAAACGATGCGAATCATCAAAAGCGTGTTCCCGTTGGCAACCTGCACCATTGACATAGACGGCAAGGCCGAGCGCGCCTGCATTGAATATGAGATCAAACGCTGCATGGCGCCCTGCATCGGGAATCAGACCTCGCAGGAGTATCACGAGATCGTGAAGCAGGCGCGGATGTTTCTGGACGGCCGCAATACCGATCTCCTGAGACAGTATAGGGCGCGCATGGAGGCGGCGGCTGAACGGCAAGATTTTGAAGAAGCCGCGCGCACTCGGGACCGGATTTTTAAGATCGAACGGGTGCTGGAGCGCCAGCGCGTGGCGCAGACTGAGAATGTGGATCAGGACGTCATCGGCCTGGCTCGGGACGGCGCGGCCGCCGACATACAGATGCTGTTCGTGCGCGGCGGCTTGCTGGTTGGTCGCAAAGACTTCCACTGGGCCGATGTGCAGGATGTCTCGGACAGCGAGTTGGTCCGCTCAGTCGTGCAGCAGTTCTATAGCAAGGAAATCATCCCGCCGAAGCAGTTGTTGTTGCCGGTGGACCTGCCTGAAACTGATTTGATCAGTACATGGCTGTCCGAGAAAAAATGCGAAAAAGTGCGCGTGCTCGTTCCGGAACGCGGACTCAAGCACCATCTGGTGCAGTTGGCCGAAGAGAATGCCGCGGTCGCGTTAAAGGATCATCAGCGGGACGAAGCCACAGGCCGGGCGGCGACCGAGGAACTGCAGCGCTTGCTGCACCTGCGCAAGATCCCAACGCGCATCGAGGGATTCGACATCTCTAATACTCAGGGGAATCAAGGGGTCGCCTCGATGGTCGTCTGGCAGGCCGGCGAAACGAGGAAATCCGACTATCGCCGGTTCCGCATCAAAACGGTGGAAGGCGCAAACGACTTTGCCAGTATCAAAGAGGTGGTATCGCGGCACTATGTCGGTGTGAAAGCCGAGCAACGCCTGCTCCCTGACCTGATTCTCATTGATGGCGGAATCGGGCAATTAGCGGCGGCCATGGAAGGGCTGCGGGAAGCCGGTCTTTCGGATATTGACATCATGGCGTTGGCGAAAGCCAAGGGGGAGAAGGAGGAGCGTGTCTTTCTTCCTGGCCGCAAGAATCCGGTCATGCTCAATCCATCCTCCCCGGCTACTCATCTCTTGCAGCGAGTGCGGGACGAAGCTCACCGATTCGCCATTAGTTATCATCGCAGGCTGCGCGGCAAGGCCCTCCTCACATCGAAGCTCGACGAGATCCCGGGCGTCGGCCCGGCGAAGCGCCGCGACCTGCTTCGATACTTCGGCTCAGTGGAAGCTTTGAGAGCCGCCAGCGAAGAAGAACTGCAACGCGTCGGCGGGATCGGCCCAAAAACCGCCGCTGAAGTGAGCGCAGCGCTGGCCGACAGTGCGGAGACGATTTCCACGCGTTGACAGGCTTCAAGACCCTGTGCCACAATTCTGCCTTAAACCATGATGGACCGATTCATTACGTTCGGCACGGTGCATACTGCGAGCCGAAAAGGAGCAGGGTCATGGGCGGCCACAGTCACTGGGCGACCACGAAGCGGCACAAGGCGAGCATAGACGCCAAGCGCGGCAAGACCTTCACCAAAATCATTCGAGAAGTCACCATCGCCGCCCGGTTGGGAGGCGGCGACCCGGAAGGGAACCCCCGGCTTCGATTTGCAGTCCTCAAAGCCAAAGACGCGAACATGCCTTCAGACAACATCAAGAAGGCAATCCAACGCGGCACCGGCGAGCTTCCCGGCGTTCACTTCGAAGAATTCCAGCTCGAGGGCTATGGCCCTGGCGGCTGCGCGCTCTTGATTGATCTCACCAGCGACAACCGCAATCGCACCGTGGCGGAGATCCGCAACATCCTTACCAAACAAAATGCGAATCTTGCCGAAGCTGGAGCTGTCTCCTGGCAGTTCCATAAGAAGGGCTTACTGGTGGTCGAACAGGGCAAAGTGGATGAAGACAAACTGATGACCGTCGCTCTGGATGCCGGAGCGGAGGACATCAAGACCGACCCGAAGATCTTTGAAGTCATCACCAGTCCTCATGATTTTGAGAAGGTCAAGAAGGCCCTTGCGGACGCCAAAATCGAAACTTCCCTCGCCGAGATCACGTCCATTCCCGAAAACTACGTCAAATTGGACGAAAAGACGGCCGAGCAGGCGCTTAAGCTTGTGGACACCCTGGAAGACCAGGACGATGTTCAGAAAGTGCACGCGAACTTTGACATTCCCGAGGAGATCATGGAGAAGGTGGCCGCCGCCGGATGATTGCCTCACTGACCGGCCGCCTCGCCTCAAAACTGCCCGGAGGGGTGGTCATTGACGTGCAGGGCGTCGGGTACGATGTGCTCATTCCTCTCAGCACATACTACCGGCTTCCCGATCCTGATGAGCCCATCTCGCTCTTCATTCACACCCACGTCCGCGAAGACGCCATCCAATTGTTCGGCTTCCTGACGGTCCGCGAAAAGGACGCCTTTCTCATGCTGCTGACCGTATCGGGCATCGGGCCGAAACTCGCTCTGAATGTCATCTCCACGCTCAGCGTGGATGATTTGACCATGGCGATCCGAGACGATGATCATAAGATTTTGGCTTCCGTGCCTGGAATAGGAAAGAAATCAGCGGGCCGACTAACTTTAGAATTGAAAGATAAAGTCGAAAAACTATCATCTTATGCGGACATTCGGACTACAAAATCGCAGGAACCTTCCAATCGGTTGATGGACGATGCCCTGTCAGCGCTGGTGAACCTCGGGTATAAAGCGGCCGACGTGAAAGAGGTGGTTAAGCTGGTCCTGGCGGAGCGCAATGGCAGCACCCCGCTACAAGATCTGATCCGTGCCGCGCTCAAAGAGCTGGCGAAATAACATGAGCGAGCCGGTCATCACAGCCCATCAGAACGACGAGGAACGGAGCCTTGAGGCGGCGCTGCGGCCACAAAGCCTTCAAGAATATGTCGGCCAGAGCCGCATGAAGGAGTCCTTGCGCATCTGCATGGAAGCGGCCAGACAGCGCGGCGAAGCTCTGGACCACTGCATCTTCTATGGGCCGCCTGGCGTCGGCAAAACGACGATCGCGAACATTATCGCCAGGGAAATGGGCGTGGCTCTTCGCTCCACTTCCGGAATCGTGCTCAACCACGCGGGCGATCTGGCTGCGATTCTCACCAATCTTCAGCAGGGTGACGTGCTCTTTATTGACGAAATTCACCGCCTGCCGGCTCCTGTTGAAGAGGCCCTCTATCCGGCTATGGAGGATTATCAGCTCGATCTGATCATCGGGCAGGGACCGTCCACACGGACGATTAAGCTCGATCTGCCGCACTTTACCTTGATCGGTGCGACAACCAGAGTGGCATCCCTCACCTCGCCGCTCCGGGAGCGGTTTGGTCTGGGCTATCGGCTGGACTTCTACACCCCGGACGAATTGGAGGTCATTGTGCTGCGCTCCGCCGGCATCTTGAAAATACCAGTCGATCGCTCCGGCGCTGCTGAGATTGCTCGGCGCTCGCGCGGCACGCCCCGAATCGCCAACCGGCTCCTTCGGAGGGTACGGGACTTTGCTCAGGTGAAATGCGACGGGTCGGTGACTCAAGACGTCGCGGACGCCGCGTTGGCCTGGGTTGGCGTGGACACCGCCGGCTTCGACGACAGGGATCGGCAGCTCCTGCACACTCTCATTGAGAAGTTCGGCGGGGGACCGGTCGGCGTCGAATCGCTCGCTACCGCGCTCGGCGAAGAACGGGCCACGCTGGAGGATGTGTACGAGCCCTACCTCATCCAGGCCGGATACCTGGAGCGTACGTCTCGCGGGCGGGTAGCCACCCGCCTGGCCTTTCAACACTTTGGAAAACAAAAAGATCTGCTCGCATAACTGATTACTCCACGCCATTTCACGGACGCGGCAACCAGGGGCTACCCCCTGTTCCCTTTGATTTTGCTTGCAAATTTTCCCTATCCTCCTGTAAAGTTAACTACTTTACGCGAAAGTAACATGAAGGATCCGAAGCAGCCTCTACAAGCCCACCGGAAGGAAATCGACAGGATTGACGATGATATCCTGCGCCTGCTCAATGAGCGCGCCCGCCACGTGATTGAAATCGGCAATCTCAAGAAGGCCGCCGACACCCAAGCGAATCTCCATACCCCTGCACGTGAGGCCGAAATCCTGGAGCGGCTCTGCAAATTGAACCCCGGTCCGTTTCCAAGCGAAGGACTGCGCGCCGTCTATCGGGAGATCATGTCCGGTTCTCTGGCCTTGGAAGGTCCGCTCAAAGTGGCCTACCTGGGTCCTCGTGCCACCTTCACTCATCTGGCGTGTCTCCGGAAATTCGGCTCGTCCGCCCAGTACCTTCCCATGACGTCAATAAAGGACGTTTTTAACGAAGTGGAACGCGGCCGGGCGGACTTCGGCGTGGTCCCCATTGAGAACTCCACAGAAGGCGTGGTGAATCATACGCTGGACATGTTCATTGATTCGAATCTACAAATTTACGGCGAGGTGCTCCAGGAAGTATCCCACCATCTGCTTTCAAAGAACGATTCGCTGGAGGGAATAAAAAAGATCTATTCCCATCCCCATGCAATCGCCCAATGCCGGCAGTGGCTGGAGACGACTCTTCCGGATGTGCCGGTTTCGGAAGTGCACAGCACGGCGCGGGCAGCCGAAATCTGCACCGAAGATGTTTCTGCGGCGGCCATTGCGTCCGAGCTGGCGGGACAAATCTATGGACTCAAGGTCTTGAAAGCGCGCATCGAGGACAACATCAATAACTACACCCGCTTCCTGGTATTGTCCTCGAAAGCACCCGAGCGGACCGGCAAGGACAAGACCTCTGTCATGCTGTCGGTGAAGGACAAGGTGGGCGCTTTGTACGAGCTCTTACGCCCCTTCGCCTCGCACGGAGCCAATTTGACTAAAATCGAGTCGCGCCCCTCTCGTCGGAAAGCATGGGAGTACATCTTCTTTATTGACCTTGAAGGCCACATGGAAGAGGAGCGAGTCAAGCGCGCCCTCAATGAGATCAAGCCTCGCTGCTTGTTTCTCAAGATCCTCGGGTCCTATCCAGCCCACGCGTAACGAGACCTGCCATGGCTATTAGGATCAGCCCAACGATCGCCGGCATTACTCCCTACTCGCCCGGCAAACCCATTGAGGAACTGGAGCGCGAGCTCGGCATCACCGGCTCCATTAAACTGGCGTCGAATGAAAATCCGCGGGGGCCCTCGCCGCGAGCCGTAGCGGTTCTTCATGCCGCGGCGCAAACCTTGCACCGCTATCCGGACGGCGGCGGTCATTACCTGCGGCATGCCCTGGCCGAGCGCTGGAAGGTCACACCCGAGCAGGTCATCCTCGGTAATGGATCGGATGAGATCATTACGTTAGTCACGAAAGCCTTCCTCGAAGCGGGCGACGAAGCGGTCATGGGGGATCCCAGCTTCATCGTGTACAAGATTGATGTCACGGCGGTTCACGCCAAGCCGATCCTCATCCCGTTGAAGGAGCACCGGCATGACTTGTCGGCCATGGCGAAAGCGGTCACTCCCAAGACGCGGCTGGTGTTTATCTGCAATCCGAACAACCCGACCGGCACCTACGTGACCGCCGCCGAAGTCTCGACCTTTCTCCAGTCTATACCCGACGATGTGATCGTGGTGTTCGATGAAGCCTATTATGAATACGTCACGGCGCCGGATTACCCCGATACGTTGGCCCTCCTCGCTGCGGGGCGCAATATCGTGGTGCTCCGCACCTTCTCAAAGATCTACGGCTTGGCGGGCCTGCGGATCGGCTACGGATTGACGACAGGCGAGATTGTGCAGCACCTGAACCGGATCCGTCCGCCGTTCAACACCAACAGCCTGGCGCAGAAGGCCGCGCTCGCCGCCCTTGAAGATGAAGAGCACGTACAGGCGAGCCGGCAGTTGAACATCGAAGGCCGCCAGTACCTGACCGAACGGCTTCAGGCTCTCGGCTTTACGGTCATTCCCACTCAGGCCAATTTTCTGTACTTTGATGCTCACCAGGACGGCAGGACCCTCTTCGAGGCGCTCCTGAGAAAGGGCGTCATCGTGCGCCACTTAGGGGGAACGTCTCTCCGAGTCACGATCGGCCTGCCGCAGGAAAATCATCGGTTCATTGAATCACTGCAGTCAGTGTTGGCTTTGCCACAGAGTAAGGAGAAGGGCCTGCCATGATTATCGTGCTCAAACCACAAGCCACTGAAGCCATGATCGAACATGTGATGGATCGTCTCCGGGAACTCGGCCTGAGCCCGCATCTATCCAAAGGACAAGAGCGTACCATCATCGGAGTCATCGGGGACGACCGCCTGCTGGCTAACCAGCCACTGCGTGCGATTCCCGGCGTGGAGGATGTTGTTCCGATTCTCGCCCCCTGGAAGCTGGCCGGCCGCGAATTCAAGAAAGACAATACGGTCATTGACGTGGGGGGAATCAAGATCGGCGGCAAGCGTGTCGCGATCATGGCCGGCCCTTGCGCCGTGGAGAAGAAGGAGTTGACCATCGGGATCGCGCAGGAGGTCAAGGCGGCCGGCGCCCACATTCTTCGGGGCGGCGCGTACAAGCCGCGCTCCTCGCCCTACGCGTTCCAGGGCCTTGGCAATGAAGGATTGGATTTTCTGGCCGAGGCCAAGAAGCTCACCGGGCTCCCGATCGTCAGTGAAATTTTGGACCCTCGGGACATCGAACTGTTCCTCGAGAAGACGGACATTATTCAGATCGGCGCGCGGAACATGCAGAACTTCGAGCTGCTGAAGGAAGTCGGCGGCTACGACAAGCCGGTCCTGCTGAAGCGCGGATTGTCGGCAACGATCAAAGAATGGTTGTTGTCGGCAGAGTACATCATGTCGCGGGGGAATAAAAACGTGATGCTGTGTGAGCGCGGCATTCGAACCTTTGAATCGCAGTATCGGAACACCTTGGACCTCACGGCTGTTCCCGCGCTGAAAGCACTGACGCACCTGCCGGTCATCGTGGATCCCAGTCATGCGACCGGGAAGTGGGAGCTGGTTGCGCCGATGGCCAAAGCAGCCGTCGCAGCAGGCGCGGACGGGTTGTTGATCGAAGTCCATTCCAACCCGGAGTGCGCGCTGTGCGACGGCGAGGAATCGTTGAAGCCGAATCGCTTCAAAGAATTGATGAAGGATCTAAGACGCATCGCCGAGGCGGTGGACCGCGAGATTGAATGAAACCTATTGCACCCGCTCACCCCTCGGAGACGCTCCCTCTCCCGCTGTTCAAGCAGATGACCATTGTCGGGGTGGGTCTCCTTGGCGGCTCCCTCGGCATGATCTGCAAGCAGCGGGGGGTGGCGAGCACCGTCATCGGGACCAGCCGGCGGGTTGAAAACCTCAAAAAGGCGGTTCAGCTTCAGGCGATTGATCGCTATACCACGGATCTTGCTGAAGCTGCCTCCGGTTCTGATCTGCTGGTCCTCGCCACTCCTGTAGACGCCTTTGAACCAGCTCTCAAAACCTGCGCGTCGCGACTGGCGCCCGGCGCGATCGTCACGGACGTGGGCAGTGTCAAAGGCGCCTTAGTCGCGCGCATGGAAGCATTGGTTCCTGAAGGTATTGCGGTGGTTGGTGCCCATCCGATAGCCGGCAAGGAAAAAACCGGGGTCGAGGAGGCCAGTCTTGACCTGTTCCGCGGCGCACGTTGTATTCTGACCCCAACAACACGAACGAGCCCTGCTGCCCTCGTTAAGATCCGACAGCTCTGGGAAGCCACCGGAGCACAGATCAGCGAAATGGACCCTGAGCTTCACGACCGTGTCTTGGCGGCCGTCAGTCATCTCCCCCACATGGTCGCCTATGCGCTGGTGAACGCGATTGCCTCGATCCAAGAAACGCAGATGCCCACCCTTGATCTGCAATCCCTCTCGGGAGGCGGCTACAAGGACACCACGCGTATTGCTGCTTCCTCGCCTGAAATGTGGCGGGACATTTGTCTCTGGAACCGCGAAAATCTGGTCAGTCAGATCGATACCTATCTATCCTGTCTTGAGAGACTGAAAGCGCTCATCAAAGCCGGCGACGGTGGCGGGTTGTGCCGGGAAATGGAGCGGGCCAAGCAGGTGCGCGAACGGCTCCTGTGATGAATTGTCTCGTGACTCGCCCTTCCGGGCCGCTACGCGGCAGGCTTACTGTTCCAGGCGATAAATCCATCACCCACCGCGCGATCATTCTCGGCGCCCTCGCAGAGGGCGATTCGATGATCAGCAACTACTGCCGCGGCGCTGATTGCCTGCATACCATCGAGGCAGTACAGGCCCTCGGAGTACCGATCGAGATCGGTGAAGGTCATCTACGTATCGCGGGCAAGGGATTGTGGGGCCTCCATGAACCACAAAAGATTTTGGACTGCGGGAACAGCGGCACCGGCATTCGCCTGCTGGCCGGCGTGTTGGCGGGCCAATCGTTCTTCTCGGTACTGGACGGCGATGATGCAGTCAGAAGGCGGCCCATGGGCCGGGTCGTAACGCCATTGCGCCAAATGGGCGCGACCATTGCCGGGCGCCATGGCGGAAACCTTGCACCGCTGGCTATTACCGGTACGAAGCTCCACGGCATCGCCTATCAGTCGCCCATTGCGAGCGCGCAAGTGAAATCGTCCATTCTGCTGGCCGGCCTCCTTGCGCAAGGGACCACCACGATGAGCGAGCCGTCATTGTCCCGGGACCATACCGAGCGGATGCTCACCTATCTGGGAATTCCGCTCTCGCGAGCCGGTCTGACCGTCACGCTCATGGGGCAGCCGTCGTATAAGGCACGAGACATTGTCGTCGCCGGTGACCTGTCTGCCGCCGCGTTCTTTCTGGTTGCCGCGTCCATCGTGCGCGACTCCGACATTACCGTTACGAATGTCGGGATCAATCCAACGCGCCTCGGTGTTCTTGAGTGCCTGCAGGAGATGGGGGGGCGCCTCGAGCTGCTGAACCACCGAGAACAGGCGGGGGAGCCGGTGGCGGACCTTCGAATTCGTTCCGCGCAACTCCACGGAATCCGGATCAGCGTCGAGCGTATCCCAAAGACTATTGATGAGCTCCCGATCCTGTGTGTGGCAGCGGCTTGCGCTGACGGCGAAACAATCATCTCCGGGGCGGCTGAACTCCGGGTCAAGGAGAGCGACCGCATCGCCACCATGGCCACGGAGCTTCGCCGGTTGGGAGCCGAAGTGGAAGAGCGACCGGACGGGCTTCGAATCCTGGGCGGCCGCCCGCTCCGCGGAGCGGTGTGCCAAAGCTACGGTGATCACCGAGTCGCCATGGCGGTGGCTGTTGCCGGCCTGATCGCAAACGGCGAAACCCGGGTTGAAGACACGGGCTGCGTGGCCACCTCATTTCCTGATTTTGATAAGCATTTGAGTGCGTTATTGACACCCTTGAGGCAAGGGTGAATAATACCCTCCTTACTGTGCGAGGGACCCGGTTCTTTCCCCTCGGGCGGGCACGAGCGAGCCGATGATCGTCGCGATCGACGGCCCAGCCGGAGCAGGAAAGAGCACGGTCGCCAAATTGATCGCTGCGAAGCTGGGCTACGCCTACCTCGATACCGGCGCCCTTTACCGAGCACTGGCCTGGAAGGCGCTCGCCGCCGGCATTGATCCGGCTGCATCGGACGCCATGAGCCGGCTCTGCCGAAACACTCGGCTGACTGTCTCCTTGGACCACGGCGACCAGCCGGTTGTGACTGTTGACGGCCGGGTTTTGACGACGGAACTCCGCAAACCGGAGATCAGCGAGGTGGCATCACAGGTCGCAGCGCTGCCGGAGGTTCGTGCCTGGCTACTGCCGATCCAGCAGGCGTTCGCTCGGCAAGCGGGGCTGCGTGGGATTGTGGCGGAAGGGCGAGACATTGGGACAAAGATTTTCCCTAGTGCAGGGGCGAAATTTTTTGTGAACGCCGATCCTGCAGAGCGGGCTCGGCGCCGTCAGCGCGATACAGGCCAATTGGGCCGCGCTGAGGACATGGCTCAGGTTCAGCGAGACCTGGAGGCTCGGGACCGACGTGATAGTACCCGTCACACCGCTCCGCTGGAAGTCGCAGCGGACGCGACCGTCATTGATACCACTCGGCTGCCGGTGGAGCAGGTCGTCGAGCGGATGTTGAAGGTCATTGCCGACAAGGCGGCCGAACACGGCTGATGGTGCTGTATTGGACGCTATGGATCATCGTCAGAGCTCTTGCGCGGCTGTTGTTCCACTTACAAATTGTGGGGCGACAGCACATTCCCAGCACCGGCGGCCTGCTCATTGCGGCGAACCATGCCAGTTATCTCGACATCCCGATTTTGGGATGCGCCCTGCCCCGACGGGTGTCGTTCCTTGGCCGCATGGACCTCTTTTCCGGTCTCGTCGGGGCGGTGCTGCGCTACCTTGGATGGATTCCGATCCGTCGAGAGCGTGTGGACCGGAAGGGGTTCGACGAGGCGGTCCGGCGGCTGAAGGCCGGGCAGGTCGTGGTGCTGTACCCGGAGGGTACCCGCTCCCAGGACGGCCGGCTACAGGCGGGTAAGCCTGGCGTAGGGATGATCCTGGAGGCGGCAGGCTGTCCGGTCATGCCGGCGTTGCTGGACGGAACTTACGAGGCGCTTCCGCCGGAAGCAAAATGGATCCGGTTGCGCCCCATCCGGGTGGTGTTCGGCGCCCCGATGGATTTTTCGCCGGAATTGAAGGCCGCGACCGAGGAGACTAAGAAGGTCGTGTACCAGCAGATCAGTCAAGAGATCATGGACCGGATTGCTGAGTTACGGGACGAGGAGTCCCGCACTCTGCCGGTCCGTCAGCAGTTAACCTTATAACCCTGTGTGTCAGGTTGTGTCGCGGGAGGTCTAGAAACCTTTTATGGAAACACTTGAGAAGATGAAGCTGGGATCGTCCGAAAAAGCCGAGATGGCCTCGCTGTACGAACAGACGTTTCAGAACTTCGAGGAAGGGTCTGTAATCGAAGGCACCGTCGTCTTGGTCAAGAAGGACAAAGTCATCGTGGACATCGGCTACAAATCGGAGGGAATCATTCCTGCCGAAGAGTTCTCACCGCAGGAATTGGCCATGCTCACGCCTGGGACCCGGCTTCCGGTCTACATCGAGGAGCGGGAGGAT
>Ga0184638_1000080_pt1 | contig 21729 bp, 20 predicted proteins | sample PLM31_50_b2_FD_133141 | JGI IMG/M metagenome (GOLD analysis project Ga0184638, IMG submission 133141) | Groundwater sediment microbial communities from an aquifer in East River, Colorado, USA - PLM3-1_50_b2 | ecosystem: Environmental > Terrestrial > Soil > Riparian zone | place: USA: East River... | reverse complement strand
CGCCCATGCGCGTGAAGTGCAGCCAGAGATGCTCTCGCGCGGCGCGCTGCAGGTCCAGCGTGGTCGGCGCCGCGCTCGTCATCCGATCACCGGCATTCGAGTCCCCCAGTCGTAGAGCTGCTTCACCATGTCGAGGTACAGAAACGTCTCCGTCGAGACCACGCCCTCGATCGCGCGCATCCGGTTAGTGAGCTCGAGCAGCTCCCGCCGGTGCGAGGCGACCAGCTCGACCACGAGGTCGTACTGGCCTGCTGTGATCACGACGTAGTCGGCTTCTTCCCAGCTGGCGATCTCGTCCGCCACGGGTTGGGGCGAGCCGGCCGTCTTGACGCCGACGAGCGCCTGCTCGAACCCGAGACCGAGCGGGTTCGTCACTCCGACCACCTGAAGGATGTCGTCGGCGCACAGCCGGGCGTAGCGGGCGCGGATCGTCGCCTCCGAGACGCCGAGCTGGGCCGCGATGCCCCGGAACGATTCCCGCCCGTTCGCCTGGAGGGCTTCGATGATGCGTTGATCGAGCGCGTCGATGCGACGCGGCGCGCTGATCGGTCCCCGGCGGCGCTCGGCTGCGCTGGCCGGTTGAGCGTGAGCTCTGCGCAAAGCGAGGCGATTCGTACCACGCGCCACGCATTTGGTCAATGTAGGTGGCTACTTGAACTCGCATTGCGAATGCGGGATGCTCCCGGCTGCACCCGATCCGGGGAGGAAACGGCATGGCACGAACACCGTTGGCGCAGCGCGTCGAGGAGGCCTACGCCGGCGTCGTCGAGAGCCGGACGACGCGACGCGAGCTGCTCAAGCGAACGACCGCGGCGGGGGTCGCCGTGGCAGGGGCCGGCACGATGGGAAGGTTCGCCAAGGCGGCCTACGGGGCGTCGCTGCCTCGAGTCGCGGTCGTCGGAGCCGGGCTCGCCGGGCTCACCTGTGCGTATCGACTCAAGCAGGCCGGCCTCAGTGCTGAGGTCTATGAGGCCTCGACGCGAATCGGCGGCCGCTGCTGGACGATCGATCAGGAGTTCGCGCCGCTCATCGCCGAGCACGGCGGGGAGTTCATCGACCAGAGCCACACGCACATCCGCCAGCTGGCGCAGGAGCTCGGGTTCAACCTCGACAATCTGCTCCGTGCGCAGCCGAGGGGGACAGAAGACTTCTACTGGGTCAATGGAGGCAAGTACGAGTACTCGAAGCTCGTTGAGGACCTGAACGGCATCTATCAGAAGCTGCACAAGGACGTTTCTGCCGCGAGCTACCCCACGCTCTGGAACCTCTCCACGCCACGCGGTCGGGAGCTCGACAACATGTCGATCATCGAGTGGCTTGACGAGACCGTGCCGAATGGAGGCTCGAAGTCGAACCTTGGCCGCGTGCTCGACATCGCCTACAACATCGAGTACGGCGCCGAGTGCAGCGAGCAGAGCTCGCTCAATCTCCTCTACCTGCTCGGCTACATCGGGCAAGGACAGTTCCGGGTCTTCGGTCCGTCGAACGAGAAGTACCACGTGCGCGGCGGAAACGAGCTCATTCCGAGGCGGTTGGGCGAGGCGCTCGCTGGACAGATCTCGCTCGGGACCGCACTCGCGTCGATCAAAATGAACTCAGGCGGCTCGTTCACGCTGACCTTCATGAAGGACATGGGCACGCTCACGGTCACGGTCGACCACGTCGTCCTCGCACTGCCGTTCTCGCTCCTGCGTTCGGTGAACTACTCGAAGGCGGGATTCGAGCCGTTGAAGGTGACGGCGATCAAGGAGCTGCCGATGGGGACGAACTCGAAGCTGCACGTCGAGTTCAAGGACCGGTTCTGGTACGGCCACGGCAACAACGGGAACAGCTACTCCGAGACGGGCTACCAGAGCGCCTGGGAAGTCTCACGCGCCCAGGGCGGCGTCAAGGGCCTCCTCGTCGACTACACCGGCGGCAAGATCGGCGCGAGCTTCGGGAGCGGCACGCCCCAGGCCCGCGCACTGCAATTCATATCGCAGCTGCAGCCGCTTTATCCGGGTACGGACGTCACAGGGAAGTGGACCGGCAATGCGACGCTGGACTTCTGGACCGCCTACCCGTGGACGAAGGGCTCGTACTCGTACTGGAAGGTCGGGCAATACACGAAGTTCTCCGGGATGGAGAAGGAACGACAGGGCAACTGCCACTTCGCCGGCGAGCACACGTCGCAGGACTTCCAGGGCTACCTGAACGGAGCGGTCGAGACGGGTGGACGCGCCGCGGCCGAGATCCTTGGGGACCTGAAGCACGCCTGATGGCGATCAGAGAACACACAGCGTCTGACAAGGTCCTCGCCGCCCGCGAGCGGTATGTGGCGCGTGGGATCGCGACGCCGCCGCTCGTCGTCGCGCGAGCCGAGGGCGCGCGGGTCTGGGACGTCGACGGCCGCGAATACGTGGACTTTGCCGGCGGTCTCGGCTGCCAGAACACGGGCCACGGTTTCGCGGCCGCCGCGATCCACGAGCAGGTCGACCGCTACCTGCATCAGTGCTTCATGGTCGGGATGTACGAGCCCTACGTCGACGTGTGCCGGCTGCTTGACGAGACCTGGCCCGGCAACGCCGAGACGAAGTCGGTGCTCGTCAACTCGGGAGCGGAGGCGGTCGAGAACGCGGTGAAGATCGCGCGCTGGGCGACGGGGCGTACCGCGGTGATCGTGTTCGACCACGCCTTCCATGGCCGCACGAGCATGACGATGGCCATGACCGCGAAGGTCGTGCCCTACAAGCAGGGCTTCGGGCCCTTCCCCGGTGAGGTCTACCGCGCGCCCGCTCCGTATCCGTATCGCGGCGTCTCGTCCGAGGCCGCGCTTGTGGCTCTGAGCCACTTGTTCAAGCAGGACGTCGACCCCGCCTCCGTGGCTTGCGTCGTGCTCGAGCCCGTGCAGGGCGAGGGCGGCTTCATCCCGATGCCCCTGGACTTCGTCCCGCGCCTGAAGGACATCTGCGAGAGGCACGGGATCCTCTACGTCGACGACGAGGTGCAGGCAGGTGTCGGCCGGACAGGTCCCGTCTGGGCGATCGAGCACTACGGCGTCGAGCCGGACCTGTTGGTCTCGGGGAAATCGCTCGGCGGCGGCCTGCCCCTGGCCGGCGTGACAGGCCCCGCCGAAATCATGGACAGCGTTCCTCCGGGCGGTCTCGGCGGCACCTTCGGTGGCAATCCGGTCGCATGCGCGGCGGCCAAGGCAGTGCTCGAGGAGGTTCGAAGCGAGGGATACCGCGAGCGTGCCGAGCAGGTTGGGAAGCGCGTGAGATCGCGGCTGGAGGACTTAGTGGCTCAGAGCCACTTGCTCGGCGAGGTGCGCGGCCTCGGCTCGATGCTCGCAGTCGAGCTCGCGGAGCCCACGCCCGATCTGGCCAAGGCCGTCACGGCCGCTGCTCGGGAGCGTGGCCTCGTCCTGCTGTCGTGCGGGATCTACGGGAACGTCATCCGCATACTCGTGCCCCTCACGATCGACGACGCGCTGCTCGAGCGCGGCCTCGACCTGCTGGAGGAATCGCTTGGCGACGCAAGCACTGGCTGAGACGCCTCCCGTCTCGGCGAAAATCCCGTCGGCTGTGGACGTTCGGCTACTTGGAGTGCGGAAGACCTATGGCGACGTCGTCGCGGTCGACGGCGTCGATCTGGAGATCGAGGCGGGCGAGTTCTTCACGATCCTCGGCCCGTCCGGCTCGGGGAAGACGACAACGCTCCGCCTCATCGCAGGCTTCGAGCAACCGGACGAGGGACGAATCGAGCTGAAGGGAGTCGACGTCACGAGCCGGCCTCCGTACCAGCGCGACGTGAACACGGTCTTCCAGGACTACGCGCTGTTTCCGCACATGACCGTGGCCGAGAACGTCGAGTACGGGCTGCGGATCAGGAAGGTGCCGCGGGCCGAGCGGCGCGGGCGTGCGGACCGCGCGCTCGAGACCGTGCGGCTGGGCGGACTGGGCAAGCGCAAGCCGGCACAGCTCTCGGGCGGCCAGCGCCAGCGTGTCGCGCTCGCACGCGCGATCGTCAACCAACCGCACGTCCTCCTGCTCGACGAGCCACTCGGCGCCCTCGACCTGAAGCTGCGACAGGAGATGCAGATCGAACTGAAGCGGATCCAGCAGGAACTCGGCATCACGTTCGTCTATGTCACGCACGACCAGGAGGAGGCACTCACCATGAGCGACCGGCTGGCCGTGTTCTCCGAGGGTCGAATCGAGCAGGTCGGGGCGCCCGCGGACGTCTACGAGCATCCAGCGACGGAGTTCGTGGCCGGCTTCGTCGGCGTCTCGAACGTGATCGAACGTGACGGCGCCCGCTTCACCGTGCGGCCCGAGAAGATTCACGTGCGCGCGGAGGGCGATCCCGCGGAGGGCGGGGTCGCATCCGAGACCGGCACGATCCGTGAGGTCGTGTACGTCGGGATGGTCACGCGCTACGTCGTAGAGCTCGACCGGGGGGGCGAGCTGATGGTTGTCAGACAGAATCTCGAGACGTCTTCACAGGACGCGCTCGAAGAACGCGGTCGCCGCGTACGGCTCGAGTGGCGGCCCGAGCACACCTACCGGATCGAGCCCCCCGAGGAGGAAAATAGATGAGCAAAACCCGACTGAGAGGGACCGGCCGCTGGTTGCTCCTGGCCGCCCTTACAGCCGTCCTGTCGTTCTTGGCCGCGGGCTGCGGAGGAGGCGACAGCAGTTCCGAGGGGCCAAAGGCACTCGAGTCGGTCGGAGACGGCGAAGGCCAGGTCAATCTGATCGCGTGGGCCGGCTACGTCGAGAGCGGCCAGACGGATCCGAAGGTCGACTGGGTGACGCCCTTCACGCAGGAGACCGGTTGCAAGGTCAACGTCAAGACCGGCAATACCTCCGACGAGATGGTGACGCTGATGCGTACCGGGAACTACGACGGCGTCTCGGCCTCTGGCGACGCAACCCTCCGCCTGATTGCCGGCGGCGACGTCGCACCCGTCAACACGGATCTGATCCCGAACTACGCCGATGTCTTCGCGGAGCTCAAGGACCAAAAGCACAACTCGGTCGAGGGACAGATGTACGGCATCCCGCACGGCCGCGGTGCCAACCTGCTCATGTGGCGCACCGACATGGTGGAGCCTGCTCCCGACAGCTGGGGAGCGGTCTTCGACCCCAACTCCGCGTACAAGGGCAAGGTAACGGCGTACGACAACCCGATCTACATCGCGGATGCCGCTCTCTACCTGATGAAGACCAAGCCGGACCTCGGAATCGAGAATCCGTACGAGCTCGACGACAAGCAGTTCAACGCAGCCGTCGACCTGCTCAAGCAGCAGCGGACGATCATCGGCGAGTACTGGTCCGACTACACGAAGGAGCAGGCCGCGTTTGCGAGCGGCAACTCCGTAATCGGAACCACATGGCAGGTCATCGCCAACCTGCTCGTGGCGGACAAGGCGAAGGTCCAGACGGTTCTCCCGAAGGAAGGCGCGACGGGCTGGTCCGACACCTGGATGATCTCGTCCACGGCGAAGAACCCGAACTGCATGTACAAGTGGATGAACCACATCGTCTCGCCGAAGGCGAACGCCGAAGTGGCGGAGTGGTTCGGCGAAGCCCCTTCGAACGCTAAGTCCTGTGACCTGACCGCGGCCAAGGACCACTGCGCGGTCTACCACGCAGACGACGAGGCCTACTTCGACCGGGTCTGGTATTGGACGACACCGCAGAAGGACTGCGGAGACGATCGGGGCGAAGTCTGCAAGGACTACTCCGAGTGGGTCCAGGCCTGGACCGAGATCAAGGGGTAGTTGAGCAGCTCGGTAACGCAGTCTGAGACGCCGCCGCGGGAGTCCCCGTGGCGGCGTCTCAGTGCTTTCCTGTTTCGTCACCCGCGAGTGCAGCTCTCGCTGCTGCTTGCGGCGCCGCTCGGCTGGCTCGTCCTGGCCTACATCGGATCGCTCGTCGTGCTTTTCATCGCCGCCTTCTGGCGGCTCGATACTTTCACGGCGGAGATCGTCCACGACTACGGCTTCCAGAACTTCAGGACGCTGTGGGAGAGCGACGTCTACCGCGCGATCACGCAGCGCACGGTCGGCATCGCGGCGGCGGTGACAGTCACTGACGCACTGCTTGCGTTCCCGATCGCGTTCTACATGGCCAAGGTCGCGGGCCCTCGGGCGCGCGGCCTGCTCGTCGTCGCGATCCTGATGCCGCTCTGGTCGAGCTACCTCGTAAAGGTCTACGCGTGGCGGATCATCCTGCAGGAGGACGGCGCACTCAACTGGTCGCTGGGCCCGCTCGGTCTGCACGGCCCCGGCTTCGGCAACGTCGCCACCTGGCTCGTCTTCAGCTACCTCTGGCTGCCATTCATGATCCTGCCGCTCTACGCAGGGCTGGAGCGCATCCCCAACTCGATGCTCGAGGCGTCTGGCGATCTCGGCGGCAGGACATGGATGACTTTCCGACGCGTGATCTTCCCCCTGGCTCTGCCCGCGCTGGTGGCGGGGTCGATCTTCACGTTCTCGCTGACCCTCGGCGACTACATCACGCCACAGCTCGTCTCGAGCACGCAGTTCATCGGAAATGTCGTCTACGCCAATGTCGGGGTCGCGAACAACCTTCCGTTCGCGGCCGCCTTCGCGACCGTCCCCGTGGCGATCATGATCGTGTACCTGTTACTCGCGCGACGCGCCGGAGCGTTCGAGTCGCTGTGACGATCTCGCCGCTCGTCAAGCTCGGCCTGCGCATCGCTACGGGCGTAACGCTTGCGTTCATATACATCCCGCTCGCGATCATCATTCTCTATGCGTTCAACACACGCCGAACGCTGACCTGGCCAATCCCCGGGCTGACGTTCAAGTGGTTCGAGAGGGCGCTCGACAACCCGGGCGTCCGCGACGCGCTCTGGATGTCGCTCAAGGCGGGGCTCGGTGCGACGGCGGTAGCCCTGCTGCTCGGCACGCTCGCGTCGATCGCGGTTTCCCGCTACCGGTTCTTCGGCCGCGAGACGGTCTCGTTCCTCGTCGTCCTCCCCATCGCGCTACCCGGAATCGTGACCGGCATGGCGCTCAACGCGACCTTCAGGACCGTGCTGGAGCCGTTCGGGATCGGTCTTGGCCTCTTCACGATCATCGTCGGCCATGCCACTTTCTGCATCGTCGTCGTCTACAACAACGTGATCGCGCGCCTGCGCCGGACGTCCCGCTCGCTTGAGGAAGCGTCGATGGATCTCGGCGCAGATACCTGGCAGACGTTCCGGTACGTCACCTTTCCTGCCCTCCGGAGCGCGCTGTTCGCCGGCGCGCTGCTCGCCTTCGCGCTGTCCTTCGACGAGGTGATCGTCACGACCTTCACGGCAGGCGCCGACCAGACGCTGCCCATCTGGATCCTGGCGAACCTTTCCCGGCCGAATCAGCTGCCGATCGTCAACGTCGTCGCCGTGCTGGTGATCCTGCTGTCGGCGATTCCCGTCTACTTCGCGCAGCGGTTGAGCCGGGACACCTCCGGCATCGCTGCCCCTGCCACGGCAGCCGCCGGCGCGCGACAATGAACCCATCCACGAAGGAGGAGACGCCGTGAGCGTTGCGGTCACCAAGTACCAGAACTTCATCGGGGGCGAGTGGGTCGACGCCGCCGGTGGCGAGACGATGGAAGTCCTGAACCCGGCCACGGGCGAGACGATCGCCGAGGTGCCGGCGGCAGGCGCGGAGGACATCGACCGCGCTGTCCAGGCCGCGAAGAAGGCGCTGCCGGAATGGCTCGAGACGACGCCCGGCGAGCGGGCCGAGATGCTCCTGAAGCTGGCGGACGTGATCGACGAGCACGCGGACGAGCTCGCTGAGCTCGAATCGCAGAACGTCGGGAAGCCGCTGTCGTACGCCAAGGACGAGATCCCGGTGGCCACGGACAACATCCGCTTCTTCGCCGGTGCGGCCCGGGTGCTCGAAGGCAAGTCGGCGGGCGAGTACATGCGCGGCTACAGCTCGTGGCTCCGCCGGGAGCCGATCGGGATCGTCGGCGGCATCGCGCCGTGGAACTACCCGTTGATGATGGCGGTCTGGAAGCTCGCGCCGGCCCTCGCCGCGGGGAACGTACAGGTGCTGAAGCCGTCCGAGCAGACGCCGCTGACGACGTTGCGCTTCGCGCAGCTGGCAGCAGACATCCTCCCCGCCGGTGTCCTGAACGTCGTGACCGGCGACGGCGTACCGGCCGGCGAGGCGATCGTCAAGCACCCTGACGTGCGGCTCGTCTCGCTCACCGGCGACGTCGAGACCGGCAAGATCATCGCGCGCACCGCTGCGGACAGCCTGAAGCGGGTGCACCTCGAGCTCGGCGGCAAGGCGCCCGTGCTCGTCTTCGACGACGCCGATCCGGCAGCGGTCGCCGAAGGGATCAAGATCGGCGGCTACTGGAACTCCGGTCAGGACTGCACTGCGGCTTCGCGCGTCGTGGCGGGGCCGAAGATCTACGACAGGTTGCTCGAAGCGCTCGTGCCGGCGGTCGAGTCGCTCCATGTGGGCGATCCGGCGGAGGGCGACGAGATCGAGATGGGGCCGGTGATCTCCAAGTCGCAGCAGGAGCGCGTGCTCGGGTTCCTCGACCGGGCGAAAGGCGCGACCATTCTCACGGGCGGCGGGACGAACGGTGACCGCGGCTTCTTCGTGAAGCCGACCGTGGTCGTGGACGTCGGCCAGGAGGACGAGATCGTCCAGCGCGAGGTGTTCGGCCCGGTCGTCACGGTGCAGCGCTTCGCCGACGACGACCAAGCGATCGCGTGGGCGAACGACGTCAACTACGGGCTGGCCGCTTCGGTGTGGACGCGCGACATCGGTCGGGCGCTCAACGCGGCACGCAAGCTCCAATTCGGCACCGTCTGGATCAACGACCACATCCCGCTGGTGAGCGAGATGCCGCACGGCGGCTTCAAACAGTCGGGCTACGGCAAGGACCTCTCGACCTATTCGCTCGAGGACTACACGCAGATCAAGCACGTGATGGCGAAGCTCGATTGACACACACCTCGGTCACACTCTCGTCCCCGTGCCTGGCACCGGGAAAAGAGCCCTCGGTGCAGCAACTTCCCGGGCGGCGTCACAGTTTCGTATCCGTGCCTGGCACCGGGACGTGGCCGAGAGGGCTCCGCGGATGAAGGCGCCTCCGCTCCTGCCCGGTGGGACGATCGGCGTTGCCGCTGCGTCGAGCCCGTTCGAGGAGCGCTCCGAGCTCGACCGCAGCGTTCGCTGGTACGAGGAGCGCGGCTACCGGGTCAAGCTCGCCGAAGGTGTGTACGCCCGCGACGACTTCGTCGCGGGCGACGCCGAGGGGCGGGCGCGCGACGTCAACGCGATGTTCGCCGATCCGGAGGTCGACGTGGTCCAGCTCCTGCGCGGCGGTTACGGCGCTTCGCAGGTGGTGCCACATCTCGACTTCGACCTGATCGCAGCAAACCCGAAGCCCTTCGTCGGCTACTCGGACGTGACGGCACTGCACGTCGCGATCCGCCAGCGGACCGGGCTGGTCACGTTCTACGGGCCGGGCTTCACCGGCATGGGTACTCCCAAGCGCGGCGACTGGTCGAAGGAGCGGTTCATCCGCGCGATGACCGACCCGGAACCGCTCGCCGACGTCCCTGCTCGGCCGGACGACCCCTACATCGGCTCGCTCGGCACGGGACGTGTGACCGCCCCACTCGTCGGGGGTTGCCTCTGGCTCCTGCGCGAGACGCTGTCAACGCCCTGGGAGGTCGAGCTCGACGGCGCGATCCTCTTCTTCGAGGACGTGCACTGCCCGCCGTGGTACGTCGACGGCGTACTCACGCAGCTTCGGAACGCGGGCAAGCTCGACGGCATCAAGGGCATCGTGATCGGGGAGATGTACAAGTGCGAGGAGTGGCGGCAGCCCGAGTCATGGCTGCGCAGCCGCTCGATGGAAGACGTGTTCGAGCATCACCTCGAGCCGCTCGGCGTGCCGCTCGTGCACAACCTCCCGCTCGGCCACGGCGACCACCTCTGCACGATTCCGCTCGGAGTGACCGCGACCGTGGACGCCGATGCTCGTACCCTCAGGGTGGACGAGGCTGCGCTGGAGCCGGCGGCTACGCCCGGACGATCCCCGCGCGACCGGTCCCCATCCGCATCCCGATAACGCCCTCGGCGGCCGACAGGCTCGGCCCGTAACCGGTGACCGCCGAGATGAACGCGTGTCTCTCCAACGCGTACAGCTGGGCGTTGGTCCGCGTCTTGACCGTCGCCGTGCGGGGAACGTCTCGGAGGAGCGCGATCTCGCCGAAGGACTCTCCCGGGCCGAGCGACTGCACCACCCGCCCGTCCACGTAAACGTCGAGCTCTCCCTCCGCCACGAGGTAGAAGCGGTCACCCGGTTCGCCCTGACGGATGACCTCTTCGTCCGCTGGAACGCGCAGCTCTTCGAGTGCCTCGGCCAGCTGCTCGAGCGTCGGCGCGGGCAGCGGCGCGAAGATCGGATTGTCACGCAGAAGCCCGAGCTGCTGTTCAGGAATGTGCCCAGCCCGATCGATCGCGGCTAACCGCGGCCAGACAGGCACAACAAGCAGAGGCAGCAACGCGCCGGCGAAGATCAGCGCACCCCGCGTCCCGAGCCAGGCCAACAGCAGCGGCGCGGCCGCCGCACCAAGACCGACGGTCAACAGAAGCAGACTCTCGAGCACCCCGAAAACGCGGGCGAGGACTTCATCCGGAGCCGCGCGCTGCAGAAGCGTCATCCCGGAAACGTCAACGATCGTGTTGCCGATGCCCACGATGCCTAGCAGCACGAGCGCGAAGATCTGATTGGGCCAGACGGCAACGAGAGCGATAGGCACGCCCCAGATGAAGATCCCGAGACCGAAGTCGGCGGCCAGACGTCGCCTCCCGACGAGTGCGGCCGCGGCGAGCGCTCCGAGGAGACCGCCGATGCCGACCGCCGAATTCAGGAAGCCGACCCCTGCCTGCCCGGTGTCGAGGAGCCTCAGGGCGACCACGACGATCAGGACGTTCAGCATCCCGTCGACGAAGGTCTGCGCCGCGAAGAGGCCGACGAGCAGGCGCAGTCGCCGCTCACGCGCAATCGTGCGAAAACCGGCGAGCAGCTCCTCGGTAATCGAGACCTCGTCCCGCTCCGCGCGGGCAGCGTCGCCGACGGGACGGATACGCATGATCAAAAAGGCCGACCAGAGCAGCAGCGCCGCCGTGACGACGAAGACGGTGCCCGGCCCGCGGGCCGCGAGGAGGATGCCCCCCAGCGCCGGCCCTCCGAAGATCCCGACGCTCTCGATCGTGCTCGCTGCGACGTTGGCGGCGGTCAGCTCCTCCGGCGTGCGGGCCAGCGATGGGATCAGCGCTGCCTCGGCCGGCCGGAACGCCGTCGCGGCGACACCGACGAGAGCCGCAAGCGCGTACACGACGATCGGTCGGGCGCCCGCGAACACAGCGGCCGCCGCGCCCCCGATCAGCACCACGCGTGCGAGATCGGACGCAGCCATTACCCACCGTCGGTCGTACCGATCTCCGAGCAGGGCGGCGAACGGCGAAGCAGCCGCGGCGGCCAGCCAGCGCGCCAGGCCGACGATCCCCACGGCCTTCGCGCCGCCTTGCTCGTACGCGTAGACGACGACCGCGATCCCGTAGGCCCAGGTGCCGAGGATGGAAGCTGCCCAAGCGAGCTCGATCCGTCGCAGGGCGGGGTTGCGAAAGACCCCGCGCAGAGCCCTGCCAGACTCCGCCAGCTGCCCCATGAGACGCCGCATCCGCGGGAGGATCGCACCCCCGCTTGAGTATTTGAAGAGGAGCAGGGAAGATTTGGGTCAGCCAGTCCGTCTAGTTCGCGAATACCGGCAATCCGCCGAGTCACCTTCCGGAAGGAGGAGTTCCATGTCCGATGAGCGCTTCGAGCAGGACGAGCGTGAGGACGAAGAGGTCGACGCCCACAAGAAGAAGAGCGTCATGGCCAACGACGAGCCCGCCTCGGACGACGAGTCCGACGAGGTCGAGGCCCACAAGAAGAAGAGCGTCATGGCCAACGACGAGCCCGCCTCGGACGACGAGTCCGATGAAGTCGAGGCCCACCAACACGTCGCGAAGCACAAGAACCTCTAACTTCGCGGCCGAATGTGTTTGACGAAGCCCGGGCAGTCCCGGGCTTCGTCTTGCTAGAGCAGCTTCTCGAGCTCGACGAGCAGGCGCAGGGCCGAGTCGGGCTCCCCTTCTTCGCGCCGCCGCTCCAGTGCTGCGGCCACCCGGGCCAGGACGTCCAACTCTCCTTCGCCCGCAAGCGCCGCTTGAGCTCGGCGCGCCCGCTGGAGCAGATCCAGGGCGATCGCAGCCTGGTTGGCAAAGAGGCCGAGCAGCTCCATCTCCGCGAGCGTGAACTTCGCGTCCCTCGGCCGGTCTAGCACCTCGAGCACGCCGAGCGCCCGCTCCTCGTAGAGCAACGGCACCGCCATCAGCCCTTTGGGCACGAAGCCCGTGCTCTCGGCCGTCTCGCGCGAGAACCGGGGATCGGCAAGGACATCCTCGATCACGAGCGGCTGTCTGCTGACGAGGACGAAGCCGGCGATCCCGGTGCTCGACGGGAACCGCTGCCCGATGAGCGTTTCGGATCCCTCGCCCGCTACCGCCTCGAAGACGAGCTCGTCGGCGTCCTCGTCCAGCAGAAAGATCGAGGACGCCTTCGCCTTGAAGATCGCGCGGGCCACCTCGACGATCGAACGCAGCAGGGCGCGATAGCCCTCCTCCGCGCCGAGCACAGCCGCGGCCACGGCTCCTCTCAGGTCGTCGCTCATTTACCCCCTCCCACGTTGGTCGCGGTCAGGTAGAGCAGGCTCTTCAGCTGGAAGGGAGTCAGCTCGGGGTGCTTGGACAGGACGAGCGCGGCGATGCCGGCGATGTGCGGCGTCGCGAAGCTGTTGCCGGTGCAGACGAGCCGGCCGCCGCCCACCCAGGCGACCTCGACGTCGACGCCGCGCGCGAAGAACTCGACCGGCGGCTTCGGGTTGTAGTAGTACGCGAAGGGGTCGTCCTGCTCGTGACTCCCCACCGAGATCACGCTCGAGAAGCGCCACGGATAGCTCTCGACAGGCATGTTGTGTGCCGAGGCGACGAGCATGGTCCGGCGGAAGTATGCGCTGTCGGCCAACTCGTGTAGGAGCCCGGCGAACTTCTGCTTCGTCGTCGAGAGGCTCATGTTGATCACGTCGTAGCCCTGCTCGATCGCCCAGCGGAGACCCTCGAGGAGAACGGTGCCGCTGCCGGTGTAGCCGGCGCCGAGGACCCGCACGCTCGCGAGCTCGCATTCGGGCGCGAGGGACCGGATCACCCCGGCACAGGCGGTTCCGTGCCCGCAGAGGTCACCCGCGGTGTCCTTCTCGTCGACGATCACCTCGTCGCCTTCGATCGAGATGGCCACCGACTGCTGCACTTCGCCCACCGACGGATGGTCCGTCTCGACGCCACTGTCCAGGACGCAGATTCGGACGCCTTTGCCGGTGGCTTCGCCCCACGCCCATTCCCGGGTGATCTGCCCCGGCCACAGCTCGGGCAGCGCGATTCGCTCGACCGCTTCGGCGGGGAGGCTCCAGGCTGGGAGAGGTTCTTCTTCGGTGCTCACACGCCAAGCGTACGAGCCTTTGGAAGAAAGCGCTCGTCTCGCCCGTCTTATGAGTGCTGTGTTCCCGCAATCGCCTCAGGACATCGCCCGGGCCCGCCACGCGGATCTCATCCGCGAGGCGACTCAGGAGCGGTTGGCCAGGCACGCCCGGGCAGCGGCACCGGGCGAGCCGCCCAAGGTCCGCGGCGGGGACGGGGCACTTCGGCGGCGGATGATGGCGGTCGTGCGCAGGGTGGGCGTACGACGGCCTGCGGTTCACACCGCCTGATCTACTCCCGTTCCGCTACGTGCCGCCGGCGAATGCAGCGTCGGCGGCACCTGCGGCTTCCTCGGCCAGAGCCCTCGCTCGCACAACCCTTTCGTCCTGGGCGGAGGCGGTCAGGTTGACGGCGATGAGCTCGGCCGCCGCCCGTGCGGCTGCCGCAGCCAGGGCTCCGGCAGCGGCCGCATCCGCCCGTAGGGCTTGATTCCCGTTTTGCGCGACCAGCGCGGCCAGCAGCGCGACGTCGGTCGCCGCCTCGACGATTTGCAGAGGCGGCTCCGCGGCCCTGGCGTGCGCACGCCCGACGTCGAAGTCACGCCGGTCGCCGCGAGCCTCGCCGCTTCCGTCGAGTGAGCGGAGCGCAGCCTCGTATTGCTCCGCATCGATCTGAGCCAGCGGAGCCGCCCGGTCGCGCAAGGCCTCGGCCTGGGCGGCAACGCCCGCGGCCTCGGGCCATTCGTCTCGCGAGGCCCGGGCCACCTTCGTCAGCAGGCCTGCAGCAGCTGCGGTCACGAAGGCGGCGAGCGACCCGCCGCCGGGCGTCCTGCCGACAGCCGCGACCTCGTCGAGGAAGTCCCGCAGCCGGAGGTCGAGCAGGGTCATGCGGGGATTCTCTCCCCGTATGAACGACGGCGCTACTTCGCCTTGAAGCGGAGGCGCAGTGCTTCGACCAGCTGCGGGTCGCGCTCGTAACCCTCAGCCTCGAGCGCGGCTTCCAGATCGGCGACCAGCTGCTGCTGGAAAGCGGCGTCCGCCTCGGCGCGCGCGACGATCTCGTCGAGCTGGGTACGGGCGAGGGGTAGCTCCTGGGCCGCGCGCACCCACCCAACCGGAGCCGGGGGCAAGGCGCGGATCAGGCGCGCGAGACGCTCTTCGTCGTAAAAGGTCATCGCGAACTAGACGCGGGACCGGCGCCGCTTCTTCCCTCCATGAGCTCACGCAGCCGGCCGAGGCAGCGGGAGATGCGGCTGGCAATCGTCCCGGAGGGCAGGTCGAGCGCTTCGCCGATGGTGCGGTAGCTCTCGTCGCGAGCGAAAAACCGGTCCAGGATCTCTCGACAGTGCCCCGGCGTGGCCGCGAGGGCCTCGTGCACCGCCAGCGCCTCGTCGAGCATGGCAAAACTGTCCTCGGCCGCGGCGGTCTCGAGCTCCTCCTCCGTCACCGGGTGCTCACGGGCAGAGGCGCGGAGCCGGTCGATGCAGAGCCGCCTCGTCAACTGCCCGAGCCAGGGGCGAACGGCCGCATCGTCCCGGAGCGTGTCCAGGTGCTGGTAAGCGCGCGCGAATACTTCCTGGAAGACGTCCTCCGCGTCGGCCTCGGGGAGCCGAAACCCCTGGACCGAGATCGCATAGACGTAGCGGGAGAAGCGTTCGACCAGCTCGGCCCACGCCTGCTGGTCTCCCGAGCGGCAGCGGGCGACAAGCTCTCGGTCCGAGATGGCAGCCATCCCGCTGATTCTGACGTAGTGCCGGCTTGGTGCTAGGCGGCCGGTGACTGACCGACGTCCTTGCCGAGCTGCTTAGACCACCACTCCGACTCGCGGCGGTCGAAGTTCTCCTGCAGCTGTGCGACGTAGATCGAGAGGTCGCTCTCGCGGCTGGACAGGCTCGCTTCGAGCTCGGCGCCGGCCTTCTCGCGCTGTTCGAGCCGCTGCTCGCGGACCTCGAACTCCGCTTCGAGCTGCGCCTCGCGAAGGTTGAGTGCGGCATCGCGCTCCTCCAGCTCCTGGGCCCGGCTGGCGAGCACCTTTTCGCGTTCGTCGAGACCCTTCTCCTTGCCTTCGTACCGACTGCGTGAGGCAAGGATCGCCTGCTCGGCCTTGTTCAGTGCCCCCTCGCGCGCAGTCAGCTCGTCGTCTCGCGCCTTCAGGCGGCGCTCTGCGAGCTCGTCCACCTCCGCCGGGCGCGCCTCCGCCGCACGGCGGAGAGTTGCTTCCTGCCGGTGGAACTCGGCCTCGCGCGCGATCAGCTCCGCCTCGCGCTGGTCGATGCTCGCCAGGCGGGCGAGTGCGTCGTTTGCGACTGCGTTCCCCTCCTGCGCCTGGCGCTGGAGCTGCTCCATGCGCGAAGTGAGCTCGCTCGTCCGGGCCGAGAGCTCGAGCTCGCGCTGATCGAGCTCTCGCGCCCGCGCAGCCAGCTGCTCGTCGTCTCTCCCGTTCTCCGCGGTGAGCTCCGCCTCACGCTTGCCGAGCACCTTCTCACGTGCCTCGAGCTGAACCCGTGCCTGCATCAGCCCCTGCTCTGCCGTCGCAAGCGTCGCTTCGCGTTCGGCGAGCGTCTTCTCGAGCGAGCGGGCCTCTGCTTCCGCCTTCCGAGCCTTCTGCTCGCTCTCTTCCAGCTGGCGCACGAGCTTCTCGTGACGCACGTCGGTCTCTTCGCGGCCGGTCTTCAGGCGCGCCTCCGCGTGCGCGATGTCCTTCTCACGCTTCGCAAGATCTTCGACCTTCTCTTTCAGATCCTTCGCCGCGGCTGCGCGCTCCTCGTCAGCCGTCTTCAGCTCATGGACCTTGAGCTCGATCAGCTGCTCGCGCTCGGCGAGTCGAGCCTCGCCGGCAACCAGTTCCTCCTTCGCCTCGAGCGCTGCATCCAACTCGACGAGCCGCTGGTGGATCTGCCGCTCGCGTTCCTCGAGCTCGGCCTCCGTGGCCGCCAGCCCGGTTGCGCGGCGGTCGAGCGCCGCCGACTGCTCCGCAAGCTCCTGCTCTAGCTGGACCTCGCGGCCGGAAACCTCCACCTGCTCGCTGAGCGATGCGCGGAGATCCTGCTCTCGGGCGAGCGAGGCGCTGAGCTCCGATCGCAGCGCTTCGACGTCCGGGCTGTCGGGCCCGACCGCGGCCGCGATCGCCTCGCCGGGCGAGCGAGGCTCGGGAGCGTCCTTTGCTTCGAGCTTCGCGCGAAGACCGGAGCCGAACCCCCCCTCGATGCCGTGGTCAGGGGTCACGCTCGTCCTAGAACTCGAAGATCGTCGACAGGTTGAGGAACGCCGGCCCGAGCACGACGATGAACATCGCGGGGAAGATGAAGAGCACCGTCGGGAACAGCATCTTGATCGGCGCCTTCATCGCCTTCTCCTCGGCGAGCATCTGCCGCTTGAGGCGACTGTCGCCTGCCTGGATCCGAAGGATCCGTCCGAGTGAGATACCGAGCTGGTCGGCCTGGATGATCGAACGGACGAAGCTCGACATTTCCGGCGAGGCGCTGCGGTCGGCCATCTTCTTGAGCGCCTCCTGCCGGCCTTCGCCGATCCGCATCTCTCCGAGGGCGAGCTCGAACTCCTCGATCAGCGGACCCTCCATGTGCTCCGTGAGCTTCTGGACGGCACCGTCGAAACCGAGCCCAGCCTCGACACTGACGGACAGCAGGTCGAGAGCGTCCGGCAGCTCCTGCGCGACCAGCTGCTGCCGGGCCTGCACCTTGCTGTTCAGGAACATGCCGGGACCGAGGAAGCCGAGCATCCCGAGGAGCAGGGCGAAGAGCGGCGCCTTTGCCGGAGAGGCTGCGCTGCCGACCACCAGGCCGGTGAACGCCCCGACCAGCGCGAGGATGCCCTTGGCTGCGATGAAGCTCGTCGGCGAGGCCTTGCGCATCCCGGCCGCCATCATTTTGGCGGCGACCGACGCAGTCGTCGTGCGCGGGTTGATGCGAAGCATGAGCTTCGCGACTTGAGAGACGAACGGTGCGAATGCACGCTCGCGAAAGCGCGGCATTTCCTTTCCCGTGATAGTGCGAACACGACCGTAGTTCGCCGCACGGTGCACGAGCTCGCGGCGGGTCCTCATCGGTGCTGTCGCGAACTCGGCGAAGTAGAAGGCTGCAAACCCGATCGCGGCGATGGCAAGAATTAGCAACATGTGATTAACCTCGGAAGGAGACGATTTTTTTCAGGAGCAGCGAACCGAAGGCCATCATCACGAACGCGACCGCGATGAGCACCTGTCCCTTGCTGGTGAAGTACAACGGGCGCATGTACTCGCGATTCAGCAGCGTGATTGCTCCTGCGATGAAGAACGGGATCCCGATCAGCGTGTAAGCGGACATGCGGCCCATCGCCGTGAGCGCCCGGATCTTGCGTGCGAACTGCTGTCGCTGGCGAACTGTGTCCGCCACCATGTCGAACAGCGTCGCAAGCGATCCGCCGACCTGGCGCTGGATGGTGACGGCCGTGATCGCGAACTCGAAGTTGTTCGAGCCGAGCCGTTCGGCCATATCCGCGAGAGCGTCGTCCATCGGGCGGCCCAGTGACGTTTCCGTGAGCACTCGCCTGATCTCCTCGCTCGCGGGCGGATGGCCCTCGTCGACGACGGCCTGGAGGCCTTGCTTGAACGAGTGGCCGGCCTTGAGCGAGGCTGCGATCGTGATCAGGAGGTCGGGCAGCTGATCCTCGAAGGCACGCAGCCGCTTGCGCATCTTCAACCAGACCCACCCGCAGGGAATCGAACCGGCGATGACGACCACCACGATGAGCAGGACGAGCGAAGCTCCGAAGAGGTACGCGAACATCCCGGCGAGGATCCCCGAGCCGACGACGATCCAGAAGAACTCGACCGTCTTCAGCTGAATGTCCGCGCGCTCCAGCGTGCGGCTGACCCAGTGCCATTGCTTGAGATTCCCGAAGGCGTTCTCGGTGGCCCGAAAAACCGCGGCCAGCGCCTCGGAACGCTTCTGCTTCCGCTTCTGCTTGGTGTTGCCGCGTGCCTCGCCGACGAAAGCGGCGATGCGGCTGCGCACCCACGAACCGCGGAAAGCGGTGAGGAAGAAGAGGCAGGCGAGCAGAACGAGGCCCCCGACTGCGAGCGCAAGCGCGAGCGGGCCGCTCGGCCCGTAGACGTCCTTCGGGACGAGGCTCGAGGGTGGCTTGGCGGCGGTGGCGTTTCCCTCCGCGATCCTGAACGATTTCGCGGCAGAGCCGTCACCGACGACCGACGCCTTCATGCTGATCTTGTCTCCGGGTCGCGCACTCGTCAGATAGGAGAAGCGCCAGGTCTTCTTCAGCGTTTCTGCGATCTTGCCGTACACCGCGGTCAGGTCTTTCGTCGAACCCGCGGCGTAGTATTGGCCGCCGGTGGAGCTGGTGATCTGCTCCAACTGCGTGGACGTGAAGCCCTGGCCCTCGATCCCGATCGCGTAGACCGCCGCGTTCGCATTGCGTGCGGCGACGATCGCAGCCGTCAGCCCGCGCTTGCTTGCGTTGTCGGCGCCGTCGCTGAGAACGATGATGACGCGGCCGGGAAGCGGATTCGCTTCGAGTTGGTCGGCTGCGACGACGATGCCGTCATAGAGCGCGGTCCCTCTCGCGGTGTCGGTCTTCAAACCAGACAGAGCCTCGGCGGCGTAGAGCGGCGCGGGCGAGAACGGCGATAGCGTCGAAACGCGAGCCCCGAAGACGATGACGGCAAGCTCGTCCGCGGCCTGTTTCGCCTGAACGAACGCGCGGGCTGCAGCGGATGCGTCTGCAAGCGGCTTGCCCCGCATCGACTGAGACCGGTCGACCAGCATCGCGATCGCCTTCTTGCGGCCGAGGTTCAGTGCCTCGAACCCCGCCACGGGAAGACCGTTCTCGGTCACGACCGGAATGAAGCGGGCACCCGAGCTCGACACGATCGAGCCGCGCATGGTCGGATACAAGCTTCCGTCCACACCGCTCAACTGCACGGCGGCCGACGCGGCTGCCGGGAGTGCGAGGACGACGATCGCGAGCCCGGCCAGAATCAGCCGGAGGCCTCTCACTGAAACGCTCCCTTGAACTTCGACGCCTGGTGGCCGATGCCGACGGCAGGTGCATCGTTGTCGTCCGTAGTGAAGAAGCTCGGCTGGAGGATGACGCCGTTCGCGGCCATCTTCTCGAGGAAGCTCGGCTTCAGGCCGCTGCAGTTCAGCGGGGTCAGCAACCGGGTGGCCCGGCCACCAGAGGTGTCTGCCTCGTCAGGCGGCTTCGCGAGGAAGACGTCCTGCAGCGTGATGATGTCGGACTCCATGCGCAGGACTTCGGTGACGTGCGTGATCCGGCGGGAGCCGTCCACGAGTCGGGAGATCTGAACGAGCAGGTCGAATGCGCTCGAGATCTGCTCTCGGATCGCCCGCAGCGGCAGCTCGACGCCGGCGGTCAGCACGAGCGTCTCCAGGCGGGAGAGCGCGTCGCGAGGGGAGTTCGCGTGGATCGTGGTCAGCGAGCCCTCGTGGCCGGTGTTCATCGCCTGGAGCATGTCCAGGGTCTCGGCGCCGCGGACCTCACCGACGATGATCCGGTCGGGGCGCATGCGCAGTGCGTTCCGGACGAGCTCACGGATGCGGACCTCGCCCTGACCCTCGATGTTCGGCGGGCGCGACTCGAGCGTGATCACGTGATCCTGCTGGAGCTGAAGCTCGGCCGCGTCCTCGATCGTGACGATGCGCTCGTCGCCGGGGATGAACGCCGACATCGCGTTGAGGGTCGTCGTCTTACCGGTGCCGGTACCGCCGGAGATCAGGATGTTCAGCTTGCCCTTGACGCACGCGGCCAGGAACTGCGCCGCCTTGGGCGAGATCGACCCGAACGAGATGAGGTCGTTCATCGTGTACGGGTCACGTGCGAACTTCCGGATCGTCAGCGTAGGTCCTCTGAGGGCCAGAGGCGGAATGATCGCGTTCACGCGCGAGCCGTCAGGTAGGCGGGCGTCCACCATCGGCGAAGACTCGTCGACACGTCGGCCGATCTGCGAAACGATCTTGTCGATGATGCGCAGCAGGTGCGAGTTGTCGGCGAACGCGGCGTTGGTCCGCTCGAGCTTGCCGAGTCGCTCGATGTAGATCCGGTCGAAAGCGTTCACCATGACCTCCGTGACCGAGTCGTCGCGAAGGAGCGGCTCGAGCGGTCCGTAGCCGAGGATGTCATCGGTGATCTCCCGGATGATCTGGCGCCGTTCGTCGCGAGTCAGGGGCGTCCGGTCCAGCACGAGCTGTTCCGTAACGGCACGCGTGACGCGCTCGTTCAGGTCACCGGTCGTTTCCCGTTTGAAGAGCTCGGCGCCCAGCGTCGAGATGCACGCGTGGTGGATGCGCGTTTTGAGCTCCGCGTACGGGTCAGCCGCGGCGGTGCTCCGCGGTGCCTCGAGCCCCGAGCCGCCGGAGAGCAGCTCGGCGGTCGCGGCAGAGCCGCTCCCGTTGGAGGTTTTTAGGCGGTCGTGGAGGCCCATGGGTTATGACCTCGCCAGTGCCGGCATGAAGCGCCGTTTCTTGCCCTCTTCCTTCGCTACGGGGAAGAGCTCCTTCGCCATCAGCCTGATGGCCTTGGAGACATCTGCGCCCTCCTCGGCGAGCACGACGGGGTTGCCGCGGTTGACCGACAGCGGAACTGCACGGTCGGACGGCACCTCGAAGCGGACCTTCATCCCGAGCGCGCCCTCGACCTCGTTCGGCTTCATGCCGACCTTGGAGTTCGAGCGGTTCAGGACGATGCGGACGCGCTGCTTCGGGAACGAGAGCAGATCGAGCGTCTGCAGCGCTAGGCGCAGGTTCTTCAACGTCGGCACGTCGAGCGAGCACAGAAGCAGCAGCTCATCGGTGCGGTCGAGCGTCGCCAGCATCGGCCCGTGGAAGAACGGGGACGTATCGACGACGATGACGTCGAACGACTGGCGGGCGACTTCGAGCAGTCGGCCGAGCTTGGCCTCGGTCACGAGCTCGGCGTCCTCCGGGCGGAGCGGTGCCGGTAGCACTTCGAGACCGCACGCGTGGTGCGTCGTGTAACCGGCCAGCTTCTCCGTGTCGAGCTCACCTGGGGCAACGACCAGGTCGTAGATCGTCTTCTCAGGCTCGATGCCGAGCATGATTGCGGCGTCGCCGAACTGCAGATCGAGGTCGAGGAGCAGCGTCTTGCGTCCCTCGAACTTCGCGCAGGCAGCGGCGAGGTTCG
>Ga0184638_1000078_pt1 | contig 21835 bp, 17 predicted proteins | sample PLM31_50_b2_FD_133141 | JGI IMG/M metagenome (GOLD analysis project Ga0184638, IMG submission 133141) | Groundwater sediment microbial communities from an aquifer in East River, Colorado, USA - PLM3-1_50_b2 | ecosystem: Environmental > Terrestrial > Soil > Riparian zone | place: USA: East River... | reverse complement strand
CGCGTCTTGCCAATCCCGGCCTCGCCCACGAGGGTGACGACCTGGCACCGCTTGGCGTCACGTGCGTTGGCGAATGCCACTCCCAGGCGCCGCAGTTGTTCTTCGCGGCCGACGAGTGGCGCGTCCAGGCGCCGCGCGTAACCCGACGCGCCCGCGATGAGCTCGTCGAGACGCCAGGCGTCGTCCTCGACAGCTTCCGCTTGCACCGCATCCCGGACCAGCCGGTGTGTCTCGGCGCCGATCAGGATCCCACCGGCTGGAGCCTTTTTCTCCAGCCGCGACGCCATGCTCGCGGCGGCGCCCGAGACGTGCAGTTCTTGGCCCGGCGCGGACAGCACGTGTACCTCTCCCGTGGTCACAGCGATGCGTGCTGCGAGAGTGACGTCCCACTCGGCCTTCGCTTCCTCTCCGAGCTCCAGTAGTCGATCGCGAATGTCGACTGCGGCACGCGTGGCCCGCAGTGCATCGTCTTCATGCAACTCCGGTACGCCGAAGACCGCCATCACCGCGTCGCCGATGAACTTCTCGACCGTGCCACCGTGGCCCTCGATCGGCTTTCGGACGACCTCGAAGTAACGAGAGATCAGGCGCCGGTACACCTCCGGGTCGAGCGACGCGACGAGCTCGGTCGAATCGATGAGGTCGCAGAAGAGCACCGAGACGGTTCGCCGATCCGCTGCGCGTTCCGCCGGATCCTCGACGCGGGTCTCGAGCGCTGCGTCCTGTCGCAGGATCGCTCCTTGCAGTTCGCGTAGCTCTTCACTCGGCTCGAGACCGAGCTCGTCCATCAGCACTCGTCGGGCGTCCTGGTAGGCGGTCAGGGCGTCGGCCTGACGCCCGGCTCGGTAGAGCGCGCGCATCAGCTGCGCGCGAAAGCGCTCGCGCAGCGGGTGTTGCTCGACGAGCACCTCGAGCTCACCGACGAGGTCGTCGCCGGTGCCGAGCTCCAGCTCGGCCGCGATCCGTTCCTCGAGCGCCGTCAGACGTGCTTCTTCGAGCCGGCCGACCTCGTCGCGAACGAACGGCTCGAACGCCAGATCGTCGAGCGCCGGTCCTCTCCAGAGCGCCAGCGCGGCGCGCAATTTCTCGACTCGTTCGCCGGGCGGGGCGCCGCGCGCCTCTGCCGTCAGACGTTCGAAGCGAGCGAGATCGAAGCGCTCGGGGTCGACGCGGAGTACGTAACCCGGCGGCTGCGAGAGGATCAGCTCGCTGCCGAGCGCCTTGCGGAGTCGCGAGACGTAGTTCTGCAGCGACGCCCCCGCCGTCTTCGGCGGCGATGGTCCCCAGACCTCGTCGATCAGGCGGTCACTCGAGACGAGCTCGTTCGCGTGGAGCAGCAGGAAGGCCAGGAGCGCGCGCAGCCGCCGCCGGTCGAGCGGGATTGCACGGCCGTCCTCGACGACCGCCAGAGGTCCGAGAACGCGGAATTCGATGGGAATGTGGCTTTTGTAGCACCTGTTGCGTCCTTCAAACAGACCAGGCGGAAAACACGGGTTAGCACGCGGTTAGAGCCCCGGCACACCCTGGTCGCACCCCGTCAAAACAGGAGGTGGCAAAAATGGGTACAGGCACCAAGTTCCGGCGGTCGGCTGTGATCGCGACAGTCCTGGCCGCCTCCGTCATGGTGCTCGCCGGAGCGGCGGGCGCGGGAGGGCGCTACACGGACAAGACCGGCGACAATGGGGCCGCCCCGGACCTCGCCGGCGTCGACCTGACGAGCGATTCGACCGGTCAGCTGGTCTTCCGGATCAGCGTCGCGAATTTCGCGGGTGACGTGAGCCTCGGTCTCTTCATCGATGCCGACGCCAACGTCGCAACGGGAAGCGTCGACGCACGAGGCGCCGATCACGCGTTCATCATCAACCAGGCCAGCCGTTCGTTCGAGTTCGCCAGTTGGAACGGAATGGACTGGGTCCTTGCCTCGAACTTGACGGTGCGCGTGTCCGGCGACTCGACGGGGATCATGATCTCCGTCAACCGCTCCGAGATTGGCAACACGAGCCAGCTGAACTTCTGGACCGTGACGATTGCTGGTGACGGCGCGGCGGGCAAGGTCGATCTCGCGCCCGACGCCGGGCTCTGGAACTACGACGTCGCTGCAGCGGGCCCAGACATCCGTGAGGTCGTCCTGCAGACGGTTCCTTCTGCGGGCCCGAGAGTCGGCAAGCAGTTCTCGCTCACCGTGACGGGAATCAAGCTTCCGCAGACCGACTCTGTAGACGCGATCCTGCCGGAGAGCTCGACCTGCACCGCGACGCTCGCCGGGAAAAAGCTGGCCGGAATCGGCACGAACGGCTGCACGTTCCGGATCCCGAAGAAGAAGTCGAAGGGCAAGACGCTGCTGGTGACCGTGAAGGTCGCGTACCAGGGCGCCACGAAGTCCGTCCAAGTCCCCTTCCGGGTGAGGAAGTAGGGAGGTTCGGGGGAGACTCGCCGCGGCCGGCGGGTCTCCCCCGAGTCATGCGCGCCATGCGACTGACGACGTGTCTGGCGGGCGCAGTGCTTGCTACAGCGCTCGTTGCCCCGTCGAGTGGGATGACGAGGGCTGCCGCAGAAGAAGAAGTTCCGGCCTTCGCAGCATTCGACGCGCGCGGACCGACCCTGCGCGGGACCGCGCGGCTCGACCGTGGCGGAGCGCGAACGCTGCAGGCCGTCGAGTGGACGGGAGGCTCGTACGTCGTTTCGGGCGGCGAGCGTGTCACCGTCTACATCTCGCCCGCCTACGGTGACGATCCGACGATGGGCCGACGGTGGGCCGACTTCCTCGGCTCCCTCGTTCACGGCTCCGAGCTCGCACTCCTGACCGCCTATGTGGCGTCTATCGCCGAGGTCGAGGAGATCTGCGGCGGCCGTCAGAACGTCTTAGGCTGCTACTTCGGCCAGAGGCTCGTGACTGTGGGCGACTCATCGGCAGGAGTGTCGCCGGAGTCGGTGGCCGCGCATGAATACGGTCACCACGTCGCCGCGAACCGGATCAATGCTCCCTGGATCGCGCTCGACTGGGGCACGAAGCGCTGGGCGAGCCAGACGGGAATCTGTTCGCGCGTGCAAGCAGGCACGGTGTTTCCCGGGGACGAGGGCGTCAACTACTCGTTCAACCCAGGTGAGGCCTTCGCGGAGTCCTACCGCGTCCTGATCGAGACGAAGGGCTCCGCGGTCGGCTACGACTGGCCGATCGTGGATCCCAGCTTCCGGCCGGATCCGCGCAGCCTCGACGCAGTGCGCGAAGACGTGCTGCATCCGTGGGCCGGTTCGAGTACGAAGACGATTGCCGGAAAGTTCCTCCGCCGGAGCCGCACCTGGACCACCCGGGTAGCGACGCCGCTCGACGGGGATCTCCGCATCCGGGTGACGGTCCCGGGCGGCGGAGCCAACGACGTGGCCCTGCTCTCGAGCGACGGGCGGACCGGGCTCGCGAAGAGCTCCTGGGACAGCTCGGGAGCCAAGTCGATCGAGTACCGCGTCTGCGGGGTGCGCTCGGTGAGGGTTCGCGTCATCCGCGGCGGTCGGCCCGCGCGGTTCTCCCTCCGTGTGACGGCTCCCTAGCCGGAGGCAGGCGGCGGGCGCTCGCGGCCGAGCGCCCGCCGCAATGGCGAACTGCTCCCGATTAGTGCGCGGTTGGCGGCCTCCTCCAGGGTGGCTGCGAAAGGAGGACCAGAAATGCGCAGACTGTTTACTACGGCCGGCGTCATCGCCTTGAGTCTTGCGATCGTTACGGGCGTGTGGGCCCGAGCGACCGGGCGGATCGTCGGCTCAGCAAAGAGCGAGGTGCTGAGAGGGACGCAGAAGGCGGATTGGGTCGACGGCCGAGCCGGCAACGACACGCTGTACGGCTTGGCGGGGAAGGACATCCTGATCGGGAGCCAGGGCAACGACAAGCTCGTCGGCGGCCCGGGCAAGGACAACCTCCGTTGTGGCCCGGGCAAGGACACCGCCGTCGCCGATGTGACGGACGTGGTGAGAAGCGATTGCGAGACCGTCAAGGGGTTGCCGGCCCCGCCGCCGGCCGAGCCGACGCCGCCACCGGCGCCTCCCGCGCCTCCGGCCCCGCCTGCACAACAGGCAGTGGCCGGGCACTACTGCGGGTTCACGAACCAGGGCAAGAGCATCTGCTTCGACGTTGCCGCGGGCTCGAGGGTCGGGAACTTCGAGACCACCTCGGACGTCACGTGCGGTGAATTCGGATTCACCATCGGGCTCGGATTCGTCGGGCCAACGACGATCCAGTCGGATCTCACCTTCTCGTACACCTACAACGGCGCGCTCGACTCCGGTGATCCGGAGCTCAAGATCACCACGAGCTACACGGTCAGCGGCAAACTCGATACAGCCGGTAACGCCACCGGAAGCCTGAACCTCAGCCGGCTGTCGTTCGACTACAGGGGAGTGCATGTCGACTGTGCCGCCGCGCCCTACGCGTGGCAGGCCAGGGTCGGGGCGTAGCAACGGCGGGTACTAAGAGGGGGCCGCCGACCTGGCGGCTCCCTCAACGGAGGCTTCGGCCCCGAGGGGAAGCCATTGTGTAGCTTCCTCCGTAGTGGAGGCGAAGCACGACGTCCTCATCGTCGGCGCCGGCTGCGCGGGGATGCGGGCGGCGATCGAGGCGCATGACGCAGGCGCCGACGTTGCGCTTCTTTCGAAGATCCATCCGGTCCGCAGCCACTCCGGCGCGGCCGAAGGCGGGATCAACGCGGCGCTCGGCAATGCTTCCGAGGACAGTCCCGAGGAGCACGCCTACGACACGGTCAAAGGCTCGGACTACCTCGGCGACCAGGACGCGATCGAGATCCTGTGCCAGGAGGCGCCTGACGACGTCTACCAGCTCGAGCACTGGGGCGCCGTCTTCTCGCGCACGGATGACGGGCGGATCGCGCAGCGGCCGTTCGGGGCCGCAGGCGCGCCGCGAACTGCCTATGCGGCCGACATCACCGGCCACGTGCTCGTCCACGTCCTCTATGAGCAGGTGATGAAGCGCGACATCCGGACCTACGAGGAGTTCTTCGCGTGGAAGCTCGTCATGAACGACGACCGCTGCCACGGGGTGATCGCCTGGGATCTCCTCGACGGCGGTCTGAAGTCGATCGGTGCGAAGACGGTCATTTTGACGACGGGCGGGGCGGGCCGGCTGTACGTCGGAACGACGAACGCATATGCCTGTACCGGTGACGGCATGGCACTGGCGCTTCGCGTCGGTGTCCCGCTGAAGGACATGGAGATGATGCAGTTCCATCCGACGACGCTCGCGCCGACGGGCGTTCTCATAACCGAGGGGACCCGCGGTGAGGGGGCGTACCTCCTGAACTCGGAAGGCGAGCGCTTCCTGACGCGCTATGCACCGAACGCGATGGAGCTCGCATCGCGCGACGTCATCTCACGTGCCGAGCAGACGGAGATCGACGAAGGGCGGGGGATCAACGGCAACGTCATGCTCGACCTGCGCCATCTCGGCGCGGAGAAGATCCTGGAGCGCCTGCACGGCACGCGCGAGCTCTCGATGACCTTCGCCGGGGTCGATCCGATCTACGAGCCGATTCCCGTCCGGCCCGGAGCGCACTACCACATGGGCGGTATCGACACCGACGTCTGGGGGCTGACGGAGGTCGAGGGCCTCTACGCCGCGGGGGAATGCGCGTGCGTATCCGTTCACGGCGCGAACCGGCTGGGCGGCAACGCGCTGATGGAAACCATCACGTTTGGGAAGCGCGTCGGTCACCATGCTGCCGACTGGGCGCTCGCCAACACGACGGTCGAGGTTCCGCCGTCGGTCGAGGCCGACGCCGAGCGCGAGCTGAAGGAGCTGCTCGACCGCGGCGAGGGAGAGCGACCCTGGTCGATCCGCGACGAGCTCGCCGAGTCGATGCACGAGAATTTCGGTGTCTTCCGCCGCGAGGACCAGATGCGCAAGCAGGGCGAGATCGTCGAGAGCTTGCGCGAACGTTACGAGCGCGTGATCGTCGAGGACAAGGGCAACGTCTTCAACAACGATCTCACCCAGGCGCTGGAGCTCGGCTTCCTGCTCGAGCTAGCCGCGTGCATGGTTCCGTGCGGCATCGAGCGCAAGGAGAGCCGCGGTGCGCACGCGCGCCCGCACGACTATCCCAACCGCGACGATGAGAACTATCTGCGGCATACGCTGGTCACGATGCAGGACGGCCGGCCGCAAGTGGACTGGAAGCCCGTGACCATGACCAAGTGGCAACCCCAAGAGAGGACTTATTAGTGCACACCGATCTGGCCCCCGCACCAGGATCGACGACGATCGAGGTCGCGCTGAAGATCTGGCGTTACGACGCGGAGACCGGGGAGAAGGAGCTCAAGCGCTACGAGGTCGAGGCGCCCGACTGGGTGACACTCCTCGACGTCCTCGACATCATCAAGGACAAGCACGACGGCACGCTCGCGTATCGCAAGAGCTGCCGGATGATGATCTGCGGCTCATGTGGGATGCGTATGGACGGTGCCGCCGTTCTCGCGTGCAAGACGCGCATGTACGACATTGCGAAGTCCGGGCATGTGCCGGTGATCTCGTCGATGGGGAACATGCCGGTGATCAAGGATCTCGTCGTCGACATGGAGCCCTTCTGGGGGAAGATCCGGAGGATGAAGCCCTGGCTCGATCCCGGCTACGAGGAGCCGCTCGAGAAGGAGCGCATCGTCTCGCAAAAGCAGATGAACGTGATCCACAAGGAGGCGCTCTGCATCATGTGCGGCTGCTGCGTCTCGGAGTGCAACTCCATGGAGTCCGACCCTGAGTTCTTCGGGCCGGCGGCGCTCGCAAAGGGAATGCGCTTCGTCGGCGACGTGCGAGACCAGGCCGATGTCGCACGCCTGAACGACTACAACGAAGAGCACGGCATCTGGGACTGCACGCGCTGCTACTTCTGCAACGAGCGCTGCCCGAAGGGTGTCGACCCACGTGACGCGATCGCGAAGCTCGGCGCGGAGTCGATCAAGCAGGGCGTCGACCACGACATGGGCGCGAAGCACGCGAAATGGTTCGTTACCTCCGCCAGGACGACCGGCTGGCTACGCGAGACCGAGCTCGTCCCGAAGACGCAGGGAGTCGTGTCGGCGATCAAGCAGACGAAGTTCGCGCTGAAGCTCGCGCGGCGCGGCAAGGTGCCGCCGCCGGTCCCGCCACACGTCGCCGACCGCGTCCATGAGTCGCGCCGGCTCTACCACCTCGTGAAGGAGCAGGGACGCGACGGCGCCCTTGGAATCGTCCAGGGCGAGCACGCACTCGGCCGGATCGAGTTCGCGGAGCAGGCCGGCGCGAAGACGAGCGATCCGGAGGTTCGACCCGGCGTGGAGCCGCCGCCCGCAGCAGGATGAAGCGCGTCGCGTACTACAAGGGGTGCCTGGCGTCGCTCTCCGCGAAGGAGCTCGACTCCTCCACGAAGGCGCTTGCCCCGAAGGTGGGCCTCGAGCTCGTCGAGTTGAACGCGGTCACGTGCTGCGGCGCAGGTGACATCCACGAGGCCGAGCCGGACTACTACCTGCATCTGAACGCGCGAATCCTCGCGTACGCGGAAGCAGAGGGCTGCGACATGCTCCTGACGGTCTGCAACGTCTGCACGCTCAATCTCAGGCAGGCAAATTGGCAGCTGAAGAACGACGAAGAGCTGCGCGACCGGGTGAGCAAGAACCTGCAACGCGTCGGTGCACCTCCGTACAGCGGAGGCGTGGAGGTCCGGCACCTGCTCTGGGAGATCGCGGAGGGCGAGGGGTACGAGCTGCTCAAGAAGTCGGCCCACCGCGGCCTCAAGGGCTTGAAGATCGCGCCCTTTTACGGCTGTCAGATCCTCCGACCGTCGAAGCTCCTCGGCTTCGAGGACCCCGACCGCCCGTGGTCGCTGGAGCGGATCATCGAGGCCTGCGGCGGCGAGGCGATCGACTACCCCGCCAAGGTGAAATGCTGCGGGTTCCCGATCATCCAGGCTCGCGAGGAGACCGCGCTCGGCGAGCTGATCCAGCCGATCGAGCAGGCGAAGGAAGCCGGAGCCGACGCACTTGTGACGCCGTGTCCGCTCTGCCACCTCTCCCTTGACGCGTGGCAATCGAAGCTGAAGGAGTCGACCGGCAAGGACTTCCAGATGCCGATCCTCCACCTCTCTCAGCTGGTGGGCGTCGCGGCGGGGCTCGACGAATCCGAGCTGAAGTTCAAGCGCCACGTCGTCCCCGTGACGCCTGTGCTCGAGAAGCTCGAAGTCTGACGCGCGCCGAGCAGCAAGATCGCCGGAGCGATGATCTCTAAGTCTCGCGCCGGAACCATGTTGTGCGGCGTCGCGGGTGCCGCCGTCGGCTGGGGGTGGTTCGAGGCCGGCTGGGTGCGGCTGCAGACGCTCGACGTCCTGCTCCCGCGCCTGCCGCAGAAGCTCGAGGGACTGCGCGTCGCTCATCTCTCCGACTTCCATCTCGGGTTGCCGTCTCGCGGCGAGCGCGCAGTCGAGCGGGCCGTCGAATGGGTGGCCGAACGGCAACCCGACCTCGTCGTGATCACCGGTGACCTCGTCTCACGCCCGCGCGGGGAGCCGGCCCTCCGTCAGTTCCTGGAACGTCTAGGCCCGTCCTTCGCAGTGCTCGGCAATCACGACGTCGAGCACACGAGGGATCCCTTCTCGCGCGCCGCAGGGCTGGACGACCTCGGGCCGACACGCTTGCTCGTCGACGACACAGAGACGATCGAACTGCGCGGCCGCCGCGTGCAGGTCGTCGGGGTCGACCCACGCGCGTACCGGCAGCGACGCTCCGAGCCGTGGACCCTCGTCGACGAAAGCGCCGACCTCCGCATCCTCCTGTGCCACTTCCCGTACGTCCTCGACTTCCTACCGCCAGGAGCGTTCGACCTGATCCTCGCCGGGCACATGCACGACGGTCAGATCTCATTGCCGCTGGGGCGGCAGCGAAGGTACCGCTTCGCGCACCCGAACACGCACTACGCGGCCGGTCTCTATGAGCGGCCGGGCGGGACGCTGCACGTCTCGCCCGGGCTCGGCACGACCTTCGTTCCGTTCCGGTTCTTCGCACGCCCCGAAGCGACGGAGCTGGTGCTAAAACGAAGCCGTTGATGGCCACGATCTCGAGCGACATCCTCGCCAGCTACGCCGCCGACGCGGCGCGCGAGGTCGACGGCGTAAGAGGGCTCGTGGAGAGCACGCTGCACCGGCACAGGGGCGTGCGCGTCGCAGAGGAAGATGGTCGCGTGCGTGTCGAGCTGCATCTCGCGATCGACTGGGGTGCCTCCATCCCCGACGTGGGGCGAGAGGTGCAGCGCCGAGTGGCCGCCTACCTCGCGCGGATGGCCAGCGTGGCGCCGGAGTCGGTGGACGTGATCGTCGACGAGATCGGCCCGGCGCGGGCGGACAGCTGACCAGAAACAACTCCGGTCTTTCGTCTAGTGACGGATCGGCCCGATGGGCGCAGACTTTGAGGGAATAGTCGTGGCGACCGTAGAGAGAGCACCGCGATCCGTCGAGGCCATGGGCCAGGTTCTTTCGTACCTGGTGATCGAGCGGCAGGAGCTTCGCTCTCGCGGCGCCGACAGGATAGAGCTCGAAGCGAACCGCCAGGCCATCGTCGCGATGCAGTGGCAGCTCGGCCGGGCGTTGGGCGAGCAGCACGGCCCACGCCTGCGAGCGGGGGGCGACGCTCGTCCGGTCTAGCCGCTTCGAGAGGAGCGGCCACCTGCTAGAACCCCTCCGTGAGCGGGCCGAAGATGAACGGCCTTACGGGGCTGACTCTCCAGGACACGCCGGGCGTGTGTCACGGGTGCGTCTGGTGGCAGTCGCCGGTAGGTCGTGATGTCGACAAGCGGAAGTGGATCGCGAAGGCCGAGACGGAGTGGGGGCCGTGGGGCACCGTGTACTACGACAGCGACGGCCGGGTGCTCGGTTCGATGCAGTGTGGCCCTGCGGAGCTCTTCCCACGCGCGGCAGAGCTGCCGGCGGGCCCACCGTCCAGTGACGCCGTGCTCGTCACGTGTGCTTACCTCGTCGAGACGTCCAGCCCCTGGGTGATGCAGTCCCTCTTCCTGGCTGCGATCGGAGACGCCAGGGACCGGGGCGCCAAGGCCCTCGAGACGTTCTCCTACCGGTACCGCGAGGCGGAGTCTCAGTACGAGCGTTTCCAGGTGCACAAGACCATCTTCCCTGCCGACTTCCTCGCGGACTTCGGGTTCCGGACCCTCCGCCGCGCCGGCCACGTCGAGCTCGCGCGGCTCGACTTCGGCGGGCTGCAAATGGCGGTCGAAGGCCGTCGCGAAAAGGTGATCCGGGTCGTGAAAGAAGCCTTTGCGCCTGCACCAGCACCCGTTCCGCCCACGTAGCTCTCGGCTCGGCTGCAGCCTTTTCGAAGGCCGTGCCCGCGAAACCTACCTGGCTTCCGCCGCGGCCTCGATTCCGAGCATGCGCCGGAGCCCATCCTCAAGCCCAACCTCCGGCTCCCAGCCCAGGAGTTGTCGAGCGCGGCTGATATCGGGCCGGCGGACTTGCGGGTCGTCAATCGGAAGCGCTTCATGGACGATCTCGCTTTTCGATCCCGTCACGGCGATGACCATTTCCGCCAACTCGAGGAGTGTGAACTCGTCGGGATTCCCGATATTCACGGGAAAATGCTCACCCGATTCAGCTAGGGCCACGAGGCCACGGACCAAGTCGTCGACGTAGCAGAAGCTTCGCGTCTGCCGCCCGTCGCCGAAGACAGTCAGCGGCTGGTCTGCCACCGCCTGGCGAACGAAGGTGGGAATTGCCCGACCGTCGTGGGGGCGCATCCTCGGCCCGTAGGTGTTGAAGATCCGCACAATGCAGGTGTCCACCCCCTGTTGGCGGTGGTACGCCATGGTCAACGCCTCGGCGTATCGCTTCGCCTCGTCATAGACGCCGCGGGGACCGATCGGATTGACGTTTCCCCAATAGCCCTCCGGCTGAGGGTGAACCTCCGGATCCCCGTAGACCTCGCTCGTGGACGCCAGGAGGTAGCGAGCGCGTCTGAACTTTGCCAGTCCGAGCGCGTTATGCGTTCCGTACGACCCGACCTTGAGGGTCTGGAGAGGCAGGCGGGCGTAGTCGATCGGACTCGCTGGGCTCGCCAGGTGGTACACGAAGTCGATCGGCTCGTCGATCTCGAGGTGTGCGGTCATGTCGTGATTCACAAACGTGAAAAAGTCACCGCGCAGGTGCTCGACGTTCTGAAGGGTCCCCGTCTCGAGGTTGTCGACGCAGATCACGCGATCTCCACGGGCGACGAGATAGTCGCAGAGGTGCGAGCCGAGGAACCCGGCTCCTCCACTGACGAGTGCTGTGCTCACGGCGTACTCATCGTGCCTCATAACCGAGGTTTCGACAACCACCCGTGCCGGATCTTCCTCCCTGCCTTCACTCCGCTCGTCGCCGTAGCGGTACTCTTAGGGAGCCGTGCCTCTCTCTGTTAATCCCCCGATCGGGTTATCGGAGGCGAAGCGATAAGAGCTACCTTGGGGGCGAGGGAGAGCCGCGTTTGGAACCTATCGAAAGTTCTTTGTACGTGCGTATGAGCGAGAGAGGCGCCGTTCGGCGGCCATACGCCGACCCCTACTCATCTTTCGCATGCGCCGAGCTATGGGACGAGCGGAGCCATGGAAGTTAATGAGATCGCGCGCCGGATTTTCGGCCAACATGTGGGTGTAATTCTTGGCTTTGTGCTCATCGGCCTCCTCTCGGGGTTTCTGTTTCACGCTGGGGCTGCGAAGACCTACACCGCATCGGCACGGTTAGTACTCGACACGCCCGATCCGAAGTCCCGCGCCGAGGCCACCTCGATCGCGGACACTGCACAGGCGATCGCGACGAGCCCGTCGCAGGTCCGAGGCGCCCTTAGTGACGCTCACGTAACCGGGCGGGACCCGCTCGACGTCGCCAAGCAGCATGTCTCGATCCGAGGGTTGGGAACGTCCGCAGTCTTGCAGCTCTCCGTCAGCGATCAGGACCGTCGAGTCGCTGCAGCGGTCGCCAATGCACTTGCTGAACGCGTGATTCGCACGCGGCTGGAGGTCAGTCGGGGAGAGCTGCAGAACGTTCTCCCAAAGCTCGATGAACGAATCGACTCCCTGAGCCGCAGGATCGCAAGCCTCGACGGCGAGATCGATTCGGTGGGCGCCGCAGCTGCGAGTAGGACACTCCGTGTCAGGCGTGACGCTCTTGCGCAGCAGCGTGGAGTCCTTGAGTCCGAACGAGTGAGCCTTCTTTCGGCCGGCGCCCTTCGGCCCCAGCCGTCGATCATCAGCCGGGCTGCGGTGCCAACGCACTCGGACCCGTCGCGCTGGCTTGCCGACGCGGTAATCGGCGCGCTGCTCGGCTTCATCTTGGCGATCGGGGTCGCCGCGCTGATCGAAACGCTGCGGCCGACGGTGGTCGGAGGCGAAAGCCTGGCCCGCGAGTTGGACGCGCCTCTCCTCGGCACTCTCTCGGTGGCACCCGATGAGTACGGTCAGCAGGATCTGATTCCACTGGATCTGCTGCCGCTGAAAACCAGACTCCGCCTAGCAGGAGAGGCGGCAGGGTTTGACGAGATCGGCCTGCTTGCCACCGACCGGTCCGTCGATCTCCGTCACCTCGCGAGACGGCTCGAGGCTATCTCTGCGGCTCGCCCTGCGGATTCCCCCGACAGGGAGACTGTGCGAGCGGGCCACGGCGAGACACGGCCTTCCAAGAACAAGCCAGGATTCGGTTCAAGCGAGAGTTTCCGGGAGACAACCACTGATCGGGTCTATCCGGAGGTGCAAATTCGACCTTTGAATCTCGAGTATCCCGCCCCGCACGATCGAGACGGCGTCGGCGTCGTGGTGGTCTCGCCCACAGCCCTCAGGAGAGCGGAGCTCGTTGACGTCATGCAGCTATTGAGGCTGACGTCATTTCCTCTGCTTGGTTTGATCACGTACGGGTCTTCGCGGTTCAAACCCTGGCTTTGGCTGAGGTCGGACAATCCCTAGCCTCGGCAAACTCACGGCTGGCTAGAGTCGGACCGTGGCTCGTTCCGTCCGGTGGTTTCGAATTTCCGCCGCGGTCGTGGTCATCGTCGCCCTTTCATTGTGGCTCAGCCCAAGGTGGTCCGGGTCCAGGGCCGAAGCCCCGGCCGTATCCCGCTCCGTGACCGTTGCTCCGCATACGCCTCGTTACCGCTTCATGTTCAGCTCTGAATCGGCGCCGGTGGCCGTTGCTTCCGCGGGCTGGAACCTTCTCGACGTCGGCTCGAAGTGGGATGCGGACAGGTTGCCGCCGAGGACCAGGGGGCTTGTCTGGCTCGGGGACTACGACAACTCCTCCTGTGCGTGGGAGATCTCCGACGTGGAGCTCAGCAGCAAGCTCCCGCCTATGGCGGGAGACTCGAAGGTGGCGGGCTATTTCTTCTCGGACGAGCCGGATCCATACGCCTGTCCGAAGGCCCCCGAGGAGCATCGGGGTCGGTCGAGCCTGATCCACAAGCTCAGTCCGGGCAAGTTCACGGTCATGGTCTCCGACTCCAATCGGGGCCGCGCGAGCATCGAGCAGATCCCGCGGTGGCGAAGTGCGGCCGACTACGTCGGGCTCAACCCGTATCCGTGCTACCGCAGCAAGCCCTGTGACTACGCCTGGATCAGGACGATCATCGCGGCGGCAGACCGCGCCGGGCTCCGCTACTGGGGCGCGGTACAAGCGTTCGCCGACTCGGAGTGGCGGTGGCCGACACCCTCGGAGGAGAAGCGGATGCTCTCTGAGTGGGCGCAGTCACGCCAGCAGGGATACATGACCTTCGCCTGGACGTGGGCGGGACACTCGTTGAGAAGCCGGCCGCGTCTACTCGCCGTGCTGAGGCGTTTCAACGGGGGATCCGTCAAACGTCGTACGCAGTCGAGGACAGCCCAGCCGAGGACAGTCGACGAGGTCCACTACACCTTCACCAGTCCGACGTCCGTCGCTTTCGACTGGCGGGGCACACCCAGAACGCTTCGCTAGGGACAGACCTCGAAGTAAGGAAGGAAGGCGCGTGCCCGGACCGCGCGCCCGGCGCCGTCCTCCTCGCGCGGACCACTTTGGGAGGTCAAAGCTCGCCGGCCTGAGGGCGCGGGACCACGTATCACTACTCGATGGGCGGCGGCCCCCAACCAGACGTTCGCCACGGCCCCGACCGGGAGTTTCCGCTTCGACGTCGAGGCTGACATGGAGCCGGAAGGCTACGTACATTCCGGCCTGGGGAAACCACGAATGGGGCGACCCCGACGATCTGCGGAACTACAAGGGGCGGTTCGCGATCCCACATGGCCGAGCCTCGCCAGGGGCACGGAGCAAAGGCTGCCGTGGCGAGGCCTGGGGCGGTTCGCGCCGGCGTGGCAGCCGCCCAGTCGAATCCGCGGGTCCGCTTCATCGTCACCTTCGGCCACCATCCTCAATTTCAACGGGCACTCGCACAACTACGAGCGGTTCGTGCCGATCCATCGGGTCGTGCACATTACCGCGGCAGGAGGCGGCTCGTCACTCGAGACGCCGTGGCGGACCAGAGATCCGCGCACCGTTTTTCGCGCGATGCACCTGGCACCTGCGTGTGGGCGTCACCCCGGTCGTCTTCTGATTCAGGCTCTTTGCGGACCGTCCAGTTCGGCCGACGAACTGGCCTGCCGGGGTCGGCAGCGTGATCGATTCGCACACCCATCACGGCTCCCGCATAGCTAGCTGCCGTGGAAGGGAAGCGGAGGGGCGGTCACCGCACCTTGATTCGGTGCTTCACCGTCGCAGACAGCCCGACGGTGTCCCTGACCGTGACCGTGACGTCGTAGGTTCCGGGGGCGGTGTACGTGTGCGTCGCCTTCGGTCCAGGCTGGGGGCCGACCGGTGCGGAGCCGTCGCCGAAATTGAAGGTGTAGCTCGCGATCGGCGTAGCATCGGTATCCGTTGAGGCCGAGGCGTCGACTGTCACGGGGAGCGGCGCGACGCCGTTGTTGGGTGTGAGCTTGATGCTCGGGACCGGCGCAGCGTCGGTCACGGTCACCTGCGAGGTCGCCTCCGATGCGAGGCCCGCCGTATCCCGCACAGTCATTCTCACGGTAAATGTTCCGGTGACGGTGTAGGTGTGACTGGCGGTGGCGCCCGGCTGAGGGCCTACCAACGGCGACCCGTCGCCGAAGTCGAACGTGTAGCTCGAGATCGGCGTTGCGTCCGTGTCGCTCGACGCCGAGGCATCGGCAGTGACAGTCAGGTTAAACGTTCCGGACGAGGGAGTCAGGGTCAGCGCTGCCGCCGGCGGGGCTTCAATCGGCGCTGTTGAGACCTGGACGGTAGCGGTCGCGGTCGACGATAGGTCGGCCGTGTCTGTCACCGTGACGGTCACCGTGTACGTGCCGGAGGCGGAATACGTATGCGTGGCCGTCGCTCCAGCTTGCGGTCCGACCGGCGCTGATCCGTCCCCGAAGTCGAAGCTGTACGTGGCGATCGCGGTCGCGTCTGTGTCGGTCGAGGCCGACGCGTCGGCGGCAACCGCAAGCGGTGCCGGCCCCGAGGCCGGCGTCACGGCGAGATTCGCGGCTGGTGCTGCGTCTACCCCGGTGGTGACCTGCACTGCCGCCACCGCCGTGGCGGAGAGGCCGGCGGTGTCTGTCACGGTGACGGTGACGGTGTAGGTTCCGGCCGCGGAATACGTGTGGGCCGCTGTCGGGTTCGGCTGAGGGCCTGTTGCCTGTGACCCGTCCCCGAAGTCGAAGCTGTACGTGGCGATCGCGGTCGCGTCGGGGTCCGTGGAGGCCGAGGCATCGGCCGCCACGGTCAGCGGTGCGTTGCCCGACGGCGGAGAAACAATGAGCCGCGCTGCGGGTGGCGCCTCGGGCGGCGGCGATCCTCCCTGGAACTCGTACGCCCCGCGGTCATCGTAGGTGCGCGGACCTTCGCCCGTGTTGGGAGTCGAAGGATCGTCCACGCGGAGGTTGCCCTCCACGTCGACGCTCGGTTGACCGCTGGCCGCGGAGTTGGCGGAATCGATCGCGGGTGAGCCGGCGAGGAGGTGGAAATCGCCGCCCGTCGGGCTGTTCCACTTCGGGTCGGCCTGGATGCCATGCGCCTCCTGTCCGCTGGCGGCCTGGAAGGCCGAGAGTGACGTGTAGCTCACCGAGTTCCAGATCAGGAGCGTGTCCGGACGCGTCAGGTAGACAAGGTTGTAGTCCATCGTCGTGCCAGCGGTTGAACCGGACTCGACCCGGATGTTGCTGTGCGTGCGCGGGCTGGCGATGCCGTTGTCGACACTGATGTTGTTCGCGACCGTCGCTCCGATGGACTGGCCCTCCACCTGTATGCCGGCCGTGACGTTGTTGTAGACGGTGTTGGCGATGATCCGCGCGCCAGGCGCGAAAGAGTCGTCGATGCCGTGGTCGCCGTTGTTGTACGCGACGTTGTTGTAGACGAGGCAGTTGTTCGAGCCGGGATAGCAGTTGATGCCGGAGTCCTCATTGTCATGCGTGATGTTGCCGGCAACCGTGTTTCCCGGTGCCGCGTAGAGGTGAATTCCGGCGGCGGCCCGCTGGTATCCCTGCGCGTTGCTGAAGCTGTGGTTCCCCAGCACTTCGTTGCGGGTCGACCCGCTGACAAGGCCAATTCCGGCGTTGGTGTTGTGGTCGACGGTGTTGTCCATTACCAGGGAGTCTGTGACGTTGTTGAGGCGGATCCCGTACTTCGTTAGTCCGCTGACCGGCTGGCCGGAGTAGCTCACGTGGTTGTTCGAGAGCGTGATGTGAGAGGAAGTGTTCACTGCTATGCCGTAGTCGGTCGTGTTGATGACGCTGAAGCCGGTGATGGTGATCCAGCTCCTGCTCGAGATGTAGAAACCATTGGCCTGGCCGCTCAGCGCCACGCTTGCTCCCGGGGCGGCGCTGAACACGATCGGCGCCGCAGCGGCACCCGAGCTAGCGATGACGACCCGCTCGGGGTAGGTGCCGGCGGCGACCTGCACCGTCTGTCCGGCGCTCACTCTGGCCGCGGCCGCGCCGATCGTGCAGAACGGCTGCTCAGCCGTTCCCGAGCCTGCGTCCGAGCAGGAAGAACTGGCCCTATCGACGTAGAGAATCGGGCCCGGAGCTGCGCTGAGAGCGCCGGGCAGGGAGCCGATGGCCAGGCTCACCAAGGCCGACACCAGAATGGGCCGCAGAATCCGCTTGAGTCTCACTTCTCCTCTGCTCTGACGAGCATCTCCCCGCACGCTGTCACTCTCGCACTCCTCGCGCTCACGCGCCAGTGGGACGAGGGACCCATCTTTGCGGACAATGCTCGCATCCGATGCATCGATGGGGTGTCTGGACTAAAGGATAGCTTCCGCTGAAAAGGCCATTGGGCCTATTGACAGCCTCCTCGGTCGCGATAAGGTGGCGTGTCTGGGAGCGGTTCGGGGCACACTCGTCCGCTCGCCAATTTTGCGACACCGAGTTTTGCGGCACCGGCTCCGCGAGATTTGCGGCACCGGCTCTGCCGGGGAGAGGGGAGAATACCTGTGGCTGCGGCCCCGCAGGGTCTACGACTGCATCTTTACGAGACGACGCAGCGTGCGATCGAGCGCGCCGGCGCGTGCTTGCTTCACGCATTCTCCCTGGCTCTGGTAGCCGCGAATTGCGTCAGCCTGTCTGAAACGCGACGTGAATCGACGGCGGGCGAATGAGCAGCACGCCTCTCGTCTACAGTGAGTACCCCGACGAACCGGCCAGGCCGCATGCGGGGTCGCTAGCGACAGGGCGTGAACACATCGTCGTGGCCCTCGACCGTGTTGCCGTAGTCCTGGTCCCGGTCGCTGCCGTCCTCGTAGTGTCCGGGCTGAGCTCGAGGAAGCTCTTCGCGATTGCGGTTGCTGCCACTCTCTGGTTCATCGCTCTCCGGATCAGCTACAGCGGCCCACGGCTGTCGGCGTTGGCGCTCGGAACCGGCGTAGTCACCGCGGTCGGGACGGGGAGCGGTCTCGCGGCAGTCTCCCTCCTCGACTTCTGGCTCCCTGGTCTTGAGTTGAGCACGGGCCAGCTCCTCCTCATGGCGGGAGGCGTGTTCCTCGCCTCGTCCCTCTTTGAAGCGCGAACGCAGAGTCCGACTTCCCGTCGTCGGTTGCTCCTCGTAGGCGCCGACGAGGGAATCCAAGAGCTAGTGAACGAACTTGCGCGGCATCCGCGGCTTCCGTTCGAGTTGATAGGAATCGTGGAGGACGAGCCAGTCGGCGGCGTCGCCGGCACACGGCGGCTCGGGACGACCAGCGAGCTCGGGACAATCCTGCAAGACGAGCGGCCCGATCTGGTCGTGATTGGCCCCGAAACTTGCCGTGCCGAAGCCCTTTCTCAGCTGCTCGATGTCGCGTCTCTCGACGTTCGGTTGGTAACTGTTCATCAGTTCAATGAGCATGCCTTTGGGAAGGTGCCCGTTCAGCATCTTTCCCCAGTGTGGTTCATGAGCGTGCTCCACCTCTACCAGCGACCGTATTCCCGGGTCGTCAAGCGGACGTTCGATCTGCTCGTCGCGAGCGCAGCGCTCCTCGTCACGGCACCGCTCTTGGTCGCCGTGTGTTTGATCATGCGCGCCTCAGGCTCCGGGCCGATCTTCTTCCGCCAGCGGAGGCTTGGCGAAGGGGGGAAGGTCTTCGAGATTCTGAAGTTCCGAACCATGGTCGAAGGCGCCGAAAAACCTGGTGTCGCTGTGTGGGCGGAGGAAGATGACTCGCGTGTGACGCCGGTTGGCCGGATCCTGCGACGCACGCGGCTCGATGAGCTTCCTCAGCTCTGGAACGTGCTTCGTGGAGAAATGAGCATCGTAGGACCGCGGCCCGAGCGGCCCGAGTTCCTGGAACTGCTCCGCGAGACGGTCCCGTTCTGGACGCGGCGGCACCTCGTCAAGCCGGGGATCACGGGCTGGGCGCAGGTGCGGCGCGGCTACACCTCAGACGCCATGGGCACCGCCGACAAGCTGGCGTATGACCTCTACTACCTCAAGCATCGCAGTCTCTTGTTTGATCTCGCGATCGCGTCACGGACTGTAGGCACCGTGCTCTCGGGCTTCGGCTCCCGCTGAGCCGGACGGACGGTAGGACGTGCACGTCGCTGCTCACTCTGAAGGCCGGGCCACGCCGTGGCTCTCCATCGCTGCGACGAGCTCGCCGGCCGTCGACCACCGAAAGTCGCCGAGCAACGAGCCAAAGCGGCGTTCGCAGGTCTCGAGGCCGACGTAATGGCGGAACCGGTAACCCCGCGAGAGCTCCTCGACGCGAGGCTGGCCGGGGTCGATCTCCCAGGGATGAATGTAGAACACGTACGGCTGGCCGGAGCGGAGGATGCGCTCGACGCCGCGGCGGAAGAGCGGGTACGGGATCAGCCGGAAGTACCCGCCGCCGCCCCACGGAAGGCCGCGAGATCCCACCATGAGACAGGAGACGCAGACCTCGTGGAACCCCGGTCGCAGCTCGACGACGGCCTGTCCGGCGGTCATCCCGGTGAGCCGCCCGTAGCGGTCGTGTGCGAGCGTCGGGAACGACGACGAGTCGTAGGTGAAGCCGAGGTCCTCGAGGATCGGGAGCGCCCAGTCCTTGATCGAGAACGCCGGAGCCCGATAGCCCAGGACCTCGGTGGCCGTCAGGTCCTCGAGCACATGCTTCGACCGCTCGACGTCGGCTCGGAACTCTTTGGGCGAGAGGCTGTCCAGCAGCTCGTGCCCGTACCCGTGCGACGCCACCTCGTGGCCCTCGGCGGCGATCCGACTGACCAGCGCCGGGCACCTGTCTGCGATCCAGCCGAGTACGAAGCACGTGGAGCGGACGCCCCGGTCGGCCATCAGCTCGAGCATCCGGTCCATATTCCGCTCAACCCGGAGCTGGCGTGCGTTCCACGTGTCGCGCCGCACGGCCCCCTTCAGGTTCTCGACCTGAAACCAGTCCTCCACGTCGATCGACATGACGCCACGCGGCGGCAGGGCGTAAACCGTGTCCACAGCGGGGACGATAGCGTCGTCGCGTCCGGCAGAGGCCCCTTTCGAGCTCTTTCGGAAACGCACCGAGCGGGCGTAACCCGTCCACCCAGTAGGCCGTTCGGCCCATTGACGTTCCCTGGCCCATCGGGCAGCATGTCTGGCAACCGCGGGGGGCACTGGCGGCCAGTGGTGTTACTCCCGCGTGAATGCGGCAACCGGTCTGGCCGGAGCATCACGAATGGGGGAGAGCAGTTTTGAACCGATCCCTCGAGGATCAGCGCACGAGCGCCAAGACGGTCGGCGCCGAGCTCGCCAGGAGCTCGGACGGTCGACGCCCTTTCCCGCACTTGGCGGGCGCCCTCTGCCTGGTCCTCTTTGGGCTCGTCCTGGCGCTGCCGGCTGCCCTTTACTCCGCGGTCGGGGACCCCACGCTGTACGTCGACAAGGGGAATCCGAATTGCTCCGACAGCGGGTCCGGAACAGCCGCGCAGCCCTTCTGCACGATCAAGCCCGCCGCGTCGCGCGTCGTAGCGGGTCAAACGGTGCTCGTCTACTCCGGTACCTACAACGAAGCAGTTACCGTCTCGAGCTCAGGCACCGCCGTCTCCCCGATCAGCTTCGTCGCGGCTCCCGGGGCTACCGTGACCATCTCCGGGGGTGTCAACGGCTTCTACATGTCGGGACGGAGCTACGTCACCGTCCAGGGATTCAAAGTCACCCAGACCTCTGGCGAAGGAATCGTCCTAAAGAATTCCTCGAACATCACGCTTCGGAACAATCAGGTCTCTTACTGTGGCCAGCCGGTGAACGGCAAAACGTCCAAGGGGATCCGCGTCGAGGGCACAACGGACTCGGTGCTCTCGGGGAACACGGTCGACCACAACACGAGTTATGGGATCTATCTCGCCTTGGGGTCAACGCGCAACCTCCTTCAGGCCAATGTCACGTTCAGCAACGCCTTCGTCTATCAGCGCGCGGCGACCGGGATCCGCGTTCTCAACTCCCCCGGCAACACGGTCTCGTCGAACATCAGCCACAACAATGAGGACTCAGGGATCGAGTTCGACAAGGCCAACAACAACCTGGCTGTCAACAACATCACCTACGACAACGGTGACCACGGTATCGACAACACCAACGGCTCGATCGGCACGCGAATCATCGCCAACACCGTCTACAAGAACGTGACCGCCGGAATCAATGTCGAGGGAACCTCGACTGGCGTGATGATCTCCAACAACATCAGCGTCGATAACGGCATCGCCAGCCCGCGTACACACAGCAACATCCGGGTTGAGTCCGGTTCGACATCCGGTACGACGATGAACCACGATTTGGTCTATCTGGGCGTGGCCGACACGCTCTTGATCTGGAACTCCGTCGCCTACACGTCGCTGGCTGCTTTTAGGGCCGCGACGGGCCAAGAGGTGCAGGGCGTTCAGGCCGATCCGCGATTCAGCGATCAGAGTGCTCGCGACTTTCACCTCGTGACTGGCTCGCCAGCGATCGACTCAGCCAACTCCGGCGCCAGCGGGCAGGCGACCACCGATGCGGAGGGAAATCCACGCGTCGATGACCCAGCGACTCCGAACACCGGCGCGGGACCCCGTGCGTACGACGATCGAGGGGCGTACGAGTTCGGTGGTGTCGTCCTCGATCACATCGTGATCAGCCCTTCGAGCGCCTCGATCGCTGCGGGTGCTTCCCAGACGTACACGGCGCAAGGATTCGATACCAGCGGCAACTCATTCGACGTGACCTCCTCCACTGTTTTCTCCATCTCTCCAGGTGGGTCATGTATCGGCAACGTTTGCACCGCGACGGCGGCCGGGCCGCACACGGTGACCGGCAACGACGCTGGAAAGACGAGCACGGCGTCGCTGACGGTGACGGTGGGGGCGCTCGACCACCTG
>Ga0184638_1000077_pt1 | contig 22077 bp, 20 predicted proteins | sample PLM31_50_b2_FD_133141 | JGI IMG/M metagenome (GOLD analysis project Ga0184638, IMG submission 133141) | Groundwater sediment microbial communities from an aquifer in East River, Colorado, USA - PLM3-1_50_b2 | ecosystem: Environmental > Terrestrial > Soil > Riparian zone | place: USA: East River... | reverse complement strand
GCGATCGTCGCCGGCGGCGCCGACCCGGCCGCGGCGGTGCGCCCCACCCGCGTGGTGGGGCTGGACGTGCTCCCTGCCACCGTGCGGCTGGCCCGTATCGCCCGGGCCCTGGCCGCCGACGCCGCCCGCATCGCCGGGGCGCTGGGGCGGCTGCGGCCTCGCTACGACGCGATGGTGCTGGACCTGCCGTCCAGCCTCAGCCGGCTGACCGTTGCGGCGTTGGCGGCCGCCGACGGGATCGTGGTCCCGGTCACCGCCAGCGTGGCCGGGTTGCACGGGCTGGGCGGCTTTCGCGACTGGCTGGCCAGCGTCCGCGGCGACCGCGGCATCACCGCGCCGGTGTGGGGGGTGCTGCTCACCCAGGCCGACCTGGACACCCAGGGGCGGATGGGGACCCGGGTGGGCCGCGAGGTGCGGGACGCCCTGGCCGACTTTCGGGTCACTGGCGCGCGGCTGCTGCCGGTGCTGGTGCCCCGCCGGGTCGGTGTGGAGGACCTGGTGTCCCAGCGGTTGCTGCTGGGTGACCCGGCGGCCCATGCCGGGCCGGGCCGAGACGTGGTCGACGCCTACGCCCGGCTGGTCGACCACCTGCTGGAACGGGTACCCGCAGCCGCGGGGCCCGCAGCCGCTGGGCCCGCGCGGTGAGCGCCGAGCACCGGCGGGTGGTCACCACCGACATGTTCACCAGCGACGACCGCGCTGCGAAGCCCCCGAGCTGCTCCGCGCCGTCAAGGCGTGACATGGCAGGTAGCCTGGAGCTGTACGCCTCGCCCCTGGAGCCAGGCCGGTCATGCGCGCCCCCCCGCCCCGGATCACCAACCTCGCCCTGCTGGCGGTGCTGCTGGTCGCGTTCGCCAGCGGCGTCGGGGCGGTCGCCGCCGGGACGAAGTCGGGGCGCTGGGTGGCGGTCGCCCACGGAATCGTCGGCGTGGCGGTGGTGCTGCTGGTCCCGTGGAAGTCGATGATCGTCCGTCGCGGCCTACGCCGCGCCCGCCGCAGCCGCTGGGCGTCGCTGCTGCTCGCCGCGCTCGCGGTCACCGCGCTGGTCACCGGTCTCGGCTCCGCCAGCGGTCTGCTGCGGTCGGTGGGCGGCTTCCACGGCATCTGGCTCCACGTCGCGGCCGCCCTCGCGCTGGTACCACTGGTGGTCTGGCACGTGCTCGCGCGTCCGGCTCACCCCCACCGGACCGACCTGTCCAGGCGCACCCTGCTGCGGGCGGGCACGCTCGGCGTGGCCGCCGCCGGCGTCTATGTCGCCATCACCGCAGTGGTCCGGGCTGCCGGGCTGCCGGGGGCGAGCCGGCGCTTCACCGGCTCCTACGAGGCCGGCTCGTTCGACCCGGCCGCGATGCCGACCACGAGCTGGATCGACGACGTGCCGCCCGAGGTCGACCCGGCTAGCTGGCGCCTAGTCGTCGCCGACGCCGACGGCGAGCGCGAGCTCTCGCTCCGAGAGCTCTCCGGCCACGACGCCCGCCTGCAGGCGACCCTGGACTGCACCAGCGGCTGGTACGCCCACCAGGACTGGGAGGGCGTGCCGGTCGCGGCGCTGGTCCGCAACATCGGCGCCGCCCGGAGCCTGCACGTCCACTCCAGCACCGGCTACTGGATCCAGTTCCCGATCGGTGACCTCGACCGGCTGCTGCTCGCCACCCGCGCCGGTGGCGCCCCGCTCTCGGTCGGGCACGGCTTCCCGGCCCGCCTGGGCGCTCCCGGCCGCCGCGGCTTCTGGTGGGTCAAGTGGGTCGACCGCATCGAGCTCCGGTCGACCCCGTGGTGGTGGCAGCCACCGTTCCCGATCACGTGAGGAGGCCGCCGGCGCCGCCCGTGCGGCGGTCGGCGCCTCTAAGCCGCAACGTTCGGCTCGGCCATGCCGATGGTGATGGGGGAGGGCTTGAAGCCCTTGACGACCAGCCAGTTGTCGCGCTCGATGTGGAGGCCCGGGCTCGGCGCTGGGGGAGGCTCGTCCTCGTCCTCCTCGAGCGCCTGGCGCTCGGCTGCCGCTGCCTCCTGGGCGGTCAGCTCGGCCAGTGGGTCGGCCTCCAGCCGCTCGTCGGGGATCGGCTGGCCGCTGCGCAGGGAATGGCCGTAGCTGCCGGCGGCAAGCCGGGCCTCAGCCCGCTGCAGCGCCGCCCACCGTGCTCGCAGGAGCTGGTCGACGGCCAGGCCGGTCTGCTCGGCGTTGCGCCGGTCGGCGTCGTCGACCTCGTCGCCCAGGTCGGCCGCCGGCGGTTCCCCGGCCGCAGCCTGGAGCAGCCGCTGGAGCCGGGCTCGCTCGGCGGCCAGCAGCGCTCGCGCCTGGGCCTGGTCCATCATGGCTCCTCCGGTCGGCCGGCTCAGGGCTGCTCGGGTACGGGAAGCTGCAGATACGCCAGGCCGCGCAGGTCCAGCCAGGCGCGTCCGGGACCACGCACCAGCCGCGCCAGGACCTGGCCGCACCCTGGGCAGCGGGCGACCACGCCGGGGGCGTGGTCGAACACCCGGGCCTCGGCCATCGGCCCTTCACGCCCACAGTTGGTGCAGCGTCCGATGGCGGTGGTGACCTCGACGCAGAAGACGTCGTGGAAGGGGCCGGCGAGGGCATTGCCGTCGCTCCACAGGTCCGAGCTGGTCATCGCTGCCTCCGTCTCAGTCGCCCCAGAACCGCTGCTCCTGCCAGGGGTCGCCGTAGTTGTGGTAGCCGAGACTTTCCCAGAAGCCTGGCTCGTCCTGGTCCAGCAGCCGGATCCCACGGACCCACTTGGCGCTCTTCCACAAATACAGGTGGGGGACCAGCAGCCGCGCCGGGCCGCCATGCTCGGGCTCCAACTCCTGGCCGTCGTAGCGGAACGCGATCCAGGCCTTGCCGTCGGTCAGGTCCTCCAGCGGCAGGTTGGTGGTGTAGCCGCCATAGGAGGTGACCAGCGCGAAGCTGGCGCTGGTGTCCAGGCCGTCGAGCAGGGTGTCCAGTGACACTCCCTCCCAGGTGGTGCCCAGCTTGGACCAGTGGGTGACGCAGTGGAGGTCGACGGTGACCGGCTCGCTGGGCAGGGCGCGGAAGGCGGCCCAGTCCCAACGCCGTTGCTCGTCGGTCTCGCTGGTGATGGTGAGCTCCCAGTCCTCCAGCTCGATGCTGGGTGTCGGTCCCGCCGACAGGACGGGGAAGTCCTCGACCAGGTACTGGCCCGGGGGGAGCTCGGCGGTGGGGCGCCGCCGGCCCCGGAACCCACGCGACACGGTGCTCATCGTGGCGCTCCTCTCTGCTTCCAGGGCTTAGCCGAAGGTGAAGGCGTAGGCCTGGACGCCAGGATCCAGGAAGGTGATCTCGAAGGTGCGCTCGCTGACCGGGCCCGGCTGGCGGACGAGCTGGTACAGCCGCGGGTCGGTGAGGGTGCCGTTGCCCTGGTCGTCCAGATCAGTTCCGTGAGCGGCGCCCGGCGGCTGCCCATCGAGGCCCACCCGGAACCGCACCGAGGTCCCCGGTGCCAGCGGAGCCATGACCATGTGCAGGTCCCGGGCGTGGAAGCGGTAGGCGATCCGCCCCCCGGCCTGGTTGAGCACGATCGCCTGCCGCCCCACCGTCCAGTTGCCGGCCAGGGCCCACTGGTTGAGGGCCAACCGCGCGGGGGCGGCATAGCCGTGCGGGGTGTCCAGGACCGCGCCATTGGAGGAGGCGAGGTTCTCAGTACGCCCATAGCCGAGGTAGTTTTCCGGCGACCACAGGCTGTCCCAGTCGGCGGCGGCTTCCACCCCACCGGCATCGACCAAAACCAGCTCGTGCCCGATGCGGCCGATCCCGGCCTCGGTCAGCAGTCGCTGAATGATCGCTTCTGACTGCTCGTAGTCGCCCTCGCCGAAGCGATGGTGCCGGATCCGCCCCTGGGCGTCGACGAAGTAGAGCGCCGGCCAGTACCGGTTGCCAAAGGCATCCCAGATCACGTAGTCGTTGTCGATCACGACCGGATAGTCGACCCGAAGGTCCTTGACGGCTCGGCGGACGTTGTCCAGGTCGCGTTCGACGTCGAACTCGGGCGTGTGGACGCCGAGTACCACCAGCCCGTCGCCCCGGTACCTCTCGGCCCAGGCACGGACGTAGGGAAGCTGGCGGAGCCAGTTGATGCAGGTGTAGGTCCAGAAGTTGACCAGGACGACCCGGCCGCGCAGACCGGCCGCCGTGAGCGGTGGCGAGTTCAGCCAGCCGGTGGCGCCAGAGAGCGACGGCAGCTGACCCTCGACCGGCAGGTCGACCGCGGGTCGGGTCGGTTCCATGGCTAGCCGGCCGTGGCGGCGGCTGGCCGGGCAACGGCCGCGGCTGCGGTCAAGATGACGTCCGCGACCGCTCCCGGCTGGGACACCATGATCACGTGCGAGCCCTCGACCTCGGTAATGGTGGCACCGGCGCGCTCGGCCATGGAACGGATCACGTCGGTGCCGGCCGCCTTGTCCCCGGTGGCGACCACGGCCCAGGCGGGCGCGGACTTCCAGGCGGGCGGGCCCGACGGCTCCGAGAACGCCAACTCCGCGACCGGGCGCTGGGTCGCGGCCATCACGGCGGTCTGGGCGGGTGGCAGGTCGGCGGCGAACGCATCGTGGAACTTGGTGGGATCGATCGCGAACTCAACCGCCGCCTCCGAGTCCTGACCGGTCGGATACTGCCGCGGGGCCAGCGCCGTCATCAGCACGCTGTCCTTGGAGCCGCTCTCTACGTCACCCAGCCGCTCGCCTTCGTCGGGGGCGAAGGCGGCGACGAAGACCAGCCCGACGACGTTAGCGGTGTCGGTCGCGGCGTTCGAGATCACCGCACCTCCGTAGGAGTGGCCCACGGCAAGGACGGGCCCGGGAATCTGGTTGAGGACGCTGGCGATGTAGGCAGCGTCGGTGGCGATGCCGCGCAGCGGGTTCGCGGGCGCCGTCACCTGGATCCCGGCCGCCTGCAGGCGCTCGATGACACCGCTCCAGCTGGAGGCATCGGCAAAGGCGCCGTGGATGAGTACGACGGTGAGCGGGGCATCGTCGGTGGTTGCCGGTGGCATGACAGCTCCTTCGCTAGGAGGTGGCGACCTGGATGACGGCGTCGGCGAACGCCTCCGGGGCTTCCTGGGGAAGGTTGTGCCCGACGCCGCCCTCGATGGTCCGGTGCGAATAGGTGCCTGAGAACTTCTCGGTATAGGAGCTCGGGTCCGGATGCGGGGCGCCATTGGCGTCGCCTTCCAGGGTGATGGTAGGCACGCCGATCACCGGACCTCGGGCGAGCCGCTGCTCCAGCTCCTCGTAGTCCGCCTCGCCGTCGGCCAGGCCCAGTCGCCAGCGGTAGTTGTGGATCACGATCTCGACGTGATCGGGGTTGTCAAAGGCGGCGCCGCTGCGATCGAAGGTGACGTCGTCGAAGCTCCACTTGGGCGAGGCGGTCCGCCAGATCAGCTTGGCGAAGTCGCGCCGGTTGCGGTCGTACCCGACCCGGCCGCGTTCGGTCGCGAAGTAGTACTGGTACCACCATTGCAGCTCAGCGGCAGGCGGCAATGGAACCTTGCCGGCTTCCTGGCTCCCGATCAGATACCCGCTCACCGAGACGAGCCCCGTGCAGCGTTCCGGCCAGAGCGCCGCGACGATGTCGGCCGTCCGCGCTCCCCAATCGAAGCCGGCAAGGACCGCCCGCTCGATCTCGAGGGCATCCAGCAACGCGATCACGTCAAGGGCGAGCACGGCTTGCTCCCCGTTGCGCATCGTCGCATCCGACAGGAAGCGGGTCGTGCCAAAGCCACGCAGGTAGGGGACGACCACTCGATAGCCAGCCGCCGCCAACAGCGGAGCGACGTCGACGTAGCTGTGAATGTCGTACGGCCAGCCGTGCAGCAGAACGGCCACCCGACCATCGGCCGGGCCGATGTCGGCGTAGCCAACCCTCAGCAGGCCAGCGTCGACCTGGCTCAGGGGGCCAAAGGCGGGGTGATGGTTCGTGGCTTCGACCATTCGGCTCTCCGCGTGAAGTGGAGGCGGACGGCACGCACAAGCTGCGCGCCGCCCCCACCGTGCCGACTACCGGAGTGATCTGAACGCCGCTCGGACCTCCTCGGAGAACAGCTCGGGTTCTTCCCAGGCGGCGAAGTGGCCGCCCTTGGTGGCGTCGTTGAAGTAGCTGAGGTTGGGGTAGGCCTGCTCGACCCAGCTGCGCGGGGCGGCGAAGATCTCGTCGGGGAAGGTGGTGAAGCCGACCGGCACCTGGACCGGCGGAGGCGCCTGGCCGGCGGCGAGGGCTTGGGCTCGTCCGCTCTCCCAGTACGCCCGGGCCGCCGAGGCCCCGGTGCCGGTCAGCCAGTACAGGGTGATGTTGTCGAGGATCCGGTCCGGGGTGAGCTGGCCGGCGGGCTGGCCGTCGAGCACGGCGCGGGAGATCTTCTGGTAGCTGTCGGTGTCGTGGTCCAGCATCCAGGCGGCCAGGGCGACGGGGGAATCCAGCAGGGCGTAGCCGATCGTCTGGGGCCGTGTGGCCTGCTCCAGGAAGTAGCCAAAGCCGGTCGCACGGAAGGTGGCAAGCGCCTCGGCCGCGGCGCGTTCCTGCTCGGATTCGGTCGGCTGGGGGCCGGCCAGCGCCGTCACCAGCAAGTTGGTGTGGATGCCGACCAGCCCCTGGGGTGCCTGGCGGCCCATCGCGTCGGTGACGACGGCGCCCACATCCCCGCCCTGGGCGACATAGCGGCTGTAGCCGAGGCGCCCCATCAGCTCCGCCCAGGCACGCGCGACGCGGCCGGGGTCCCAGCCGACCTCGGTCGGCTCGCCGGAGAAGCCGTAGCCGGGCAGCGACGGCAGCACCAGGTGAAAGGCGTCCTCGGCCCCTCCGCCGTGGGCGGTCGGGTCGGTGAGGGGGCTGACGACCTCGAGCAGCTCGATGACCGAGCCGGGCCAGCCGTGGGTCATGATCAGCGGCAACGCGTGCTCGTGCGGCGACTCCACGTGGAGGAAGTGGATGTTGACGCCGTCGATCTCGGTCGTGAACTGCGGCAGCGCGTTCAGCGTGGCCTTGATTCTCCGGAGGTCGTAGTCGCTGGCCCAGTAGCGGGCCAGCTCCTGCAGGGTGGCCAGCTGCACGCCCTGCGAGCGATCTGTGACCAGCTCCCGGGAGGGCCAGCGCGTTGCGGCGATGCGCCGCCGAACGTCGTCCAGGGCCTGGTCTGGAACCTCCACGCGGAAGGGGCGGACGGTAGTGTCCTGGGTTGCTGGGCCTGGCTCGGCGGGCCGGGGGCGGGTCTCGGTCATGGCCGCTTCCTCTCATCGCTGCGGGGACAACCGATGGGCACCCGTCGATCGTCCAGAACCCCGCGGCTGAACTGCTGCGTCGACACGGTGCCGGCGGCCCACCAAGTCTCGTTGGCGCCGGTTGGCGTTCGCATCCGCCAGTGGCCAGCGCGACTGGCCAGTCGCGGCCTGGCGACGGGGCACCTGGGATGCCCGACGCCCCGCGGGCTACGCGAATCGCGCCGCTCAGGAGGCGCAACGTGATCGTCTCAGTGCGCGCTGCCTTCGAGGGTGCGCCAGCGGCGTAGCCACCGGGTCAGGTCCGAGGGGGTGATGATCCCTACCACCTCGCCATCCTGGACCACCAGCACCCGTCCGGCGTCGCCGTCCTGGAGCTTGCTGAGCACGCCGTCCATCCGGGCATGCGGCGCCACCACGACCTGGTCGCCGAGGGGGACCATGTGGTCCCGGACCCGGCGGGTCGGCCACTGCTCCCGGGGTACCCGTCGGACCGCCCGCAGGGTCAGCAGGCCGATCGTGCGTCCCTGCGCCTCCACCGGGAACCCGCCGTGGTCATAGCGCATGAAGTAGTCGTCCACCGCCTCCTGCCGCGACAGCTCCGGGGGGATCCGTACCAGGTCGGCGGCCATCACCTCCTCGGCCTCCACCCCGCGCAGCAGCTGCTGCAGCTGGAGGTCCTGGTAGGAGGAACGGGCGGCCTGGACCAGGAACCAGCCGATGAACGCGAACCAGATCCCACCGGCCAGGTCCCCGGCCAGCAGCCAGCCCACCCCGCCGGCGACCAGCAGCCACCCCACCCCCTGGCCCGCCACCGAGGCGACCCGGGTCGCCCGGGCCAGGCTGCCGGTCGCCTTCCAGATGGCCGCCCGCAGCAGCCGCCCCCCGTCCAGCGGGAAGCCCGGGACCAGGTTGAACCCGGCCAACACCAGGTTGGTCCAGGCGAGATACCCCAACGTCCCCACCAACGGCCTGGACAGCACCTCGCGGCCCAGGCCGGCAACGATCCCGAACAGCCCAGCCAGCAGGCCGCTGGTGAGCGGCCCCACCAGCGCGATCAGGAACTCATCGCCCGGTCCGCGGGACTCCACCCTGGCCCGGGTGGCCCCACCGAACAAGAACAGCGTGATGTCCTGGACCCGGATCCCCCGGGCCTGGGAGACCAGCGCATGCGCCAGCTCGTGGACCAGCACCGACCCGAAGAACAGCACCGTCGCCAGGACCCCGATCCCGACCGCTTCCCCGCCCGAGATGTCCCGGTACACCTGGGAGACCTGCAGGTACATGCTGTAGGTGATGAGCAGGGCGATCACCACCCAGGAACTGTCCACCCGGATCTCGATCCCGGCGATCCTGCCCACCCGCCACGATGCTCCGAACATCGCCGTCAGCTCCCCTCAGTCGCTCCTGGCATGGTGAACCGACCAGGGGCCAGCCCTGGCGAGCAGCTCCATGACCTGCTCGGCCATGAAGCCGCGCTCGTGGTGGTCGGCTAGGCGGCGGAACTCGTCCAGCAGGGCGTCGGTGACCTCGAGCGGGACCACCCCGAGGACCTCCGAGCCGATGATGGCCAGCGGTGCTGGACCCGGGGGCAGGAACCAGTGGTGCAGCAGGTCGATACCGACCTCGTTGACGCTGCGGCGGCCTCCGGTCCAGCCGGCCACCTCGTGGGCGAAGAACGCCTGGTTGCGCTCGGCCAAGGCGTCCACCAGGGCCGTTGGGGACCGCCCGGTGAGGTCGTCGTTGAACAGCCGCGAGGTCGGGAGGTGCCCGGCAGGCTCGACGACCTCGCCGGCGTCGTAGGCGACCAGGTCGCCGTCGCGGCTGGCCACGGCGGTCACCCGGCGCAGCGGAGCGCCCGGCTCCTGGTACAGGAGCCCGGTCAGGAACAGCCGATAGCGCCGGAAGCCGAGCGCGGTGACCAGCTCGGCCAGCCTTGAGTGCTGAGCGAACCGCTCGGTCGGCTGAGGCGGCCGGGTCATCTAGTCCCTGCTGCCGCTGAAGAGCGACAGCAGCAGCAGGAACACGTTGAGGATGTCGAGGAAGATCGAGGCCGCGAGCAACGGGGCGGTCCGGAGGTCCTGGCTGCGGCGCAGGCGCTGGAAGTCGAAGGCCGTCAAGCCGGCGAAGATCACCAAGCCGAGGACCGCATAGATCAGCGCACCGTTGGGGATCTGGACGAAGATCGTCACGATGCCGAACACGATCAGCCCGATCAGGGCCCAGAAGAGGATGCGGGCGAGCCCAGAGAGGTCGCGCCGGGTCGCATAACCGGCGGCCCCGAACCCGGCGATGAACAGCGCCGTGGCTGCGCCCGCCTGCCAGACCGCCTGCGGGTCGGCGCTGGCGTAGTAGCTGAGCGTCGGCGCGGTCGCCACTCCGATGAGCAGGCCGAAGCCGAACAAGAGGGTGACGGCGAGCCCCTCCGATCGCTGGACGGCCACGTTCATGGCGATGAGGCAGCCGAAGGCGGCGGTGAACAGCAGCCAGCCCCACGGGGAGGCGAGGTTGCGGCCGAGGTAGGCGCCGACCGCGAACAGGGCCGCGGTGACCGCGACCAGCCCCATGGTCTGCCCGAGCAAGGTCCCCGCCGCATCACGGGTCATCGGCGCCCGAAGCGGAACGCTGTCGGAACTCATCGGTCGCTCCCTTGTGCGTCCTCGGAGACGATCCGTCCCCGGTCTAGCCGAAGGTGAAGGCGTAGGCCCGCACGCCAGGGTCGAGGAAGGTGATCTCGAAGGTGCGGTCGGTGACGGGGCCGGGCTGGCGGACGAGCTGGTAGAGCCGCGGGTCGGCGACGGTGCCGTTGCCCTGGTCATCGACATCGGTGCCGTGGGCGCCGCCCGGGGGCTGGCCGTCGAGGTGCACCCGGAACCTTGCCGGCGTCCCTGGCCCGGCCGGTCCCATGACCAGGTGCAGGTCGCGGGCCTGGAAGCGGTAGAGGATCCGCCCCCCGGCCTGGTTGAGCGCGACGGCCTGTCGCTTGACGGTCCAGTCACCCGAGAGGGCCCAGTGGTTGAGTCGCAACCGAGTCGGGGCGGCATAGGCGTACGGCGTATCCAGGATGGAACCATTTGGTGAGACGAAGTTCTGGGTGCGCTCGTCGCCGAGGTAGTTCTCGGGCGACCGCAGGCTGGCCCAGTCGGCGCCCGCTTCCACCCCACGGGCGTTGACCGAGGTCAGTTCCTGGTCGGTGCCGCCGCTTCCGGCCTCGGTCAGGAGCTGTTGCAGGATCATCTCGGACATTTCATAGTCGCCCTCGCCGAAGCGGTGATGCCGGATCTGCCCTTGGGCGTCGACGAAGTAGAGCGCCGGCCAGTAGAGGTTGGTAAAGGCGGTCCAGATGGCGTAGTCGTTGTCGATCGCGACCGGGTAGTCGACCCGCAGATCCTTGACCTCTCGGCGGACGTTGTCGAGGTCGTGCTCGAAGTCGAACTCGGGGGTGTGGACGCCGATCACGGTCAGGCCGTGGTCGGTGTACCGGTCGGCCCATGCCCGTACATACGGAAGCGTACGGAGCCAGTTGATGCAGGTGTAGGTCCAGAAGTTGACCACGACGACCCGGCCGCAGAGCTCGGCCGCCGTCAGTGGCGGCGAGTTCAGCCAGCCGGTCGCGCCGTCCAGCGAGGGCATCCTTCCTTCGACGGGCAACTGGGCCGCGGGGTGGGTGGCGGAGCGGACGAGCTGGTTGGCTCTTGTGAGGAACCTGGCCCATTCGCTTGGCTGGCCAGACCGGGCGCTCATGAGAGAACTCCAACCTGGTAGGGGGCCAGGAACGCGGTCAGCGCCGCCAGCAGCTCCTCGGGCGCCTGCTCGGCGACCCAGTGGCCGGTGCCGAGGATGATCAGGGTCTGCACGTCGTCTGCGACGAGCTGCATCGTGTCCCCGACCATCGCACCAGAGCTCTCCGCGCCGCCGATCGCCAGCACGGGCACGGTCGCCGCCGTTCCTTGCGCTGCTGGTTCTGGGCGATCGTGGTGTGGATGGCGCGGTACCACGCGAAGCTGCCGTGGAGGGCCTCCGGGTTGGAGGCGAGGCGGCCGACGTAGTAGCTGACGGTGTCGATGTAGCGGCTGGCGAAGGTGTCGGTAAACCCGGCCGGGAGGTTCGGCGCCCCCGAGACCGAGCCGGGACCGTCCGGGGTGGGCAGGTTGGTGGAAGCTGCGCTCATGAGGATCCCCTTCACAGCACGCGGCAGCTGGACCGCCCGCATCTCGGCGTTCTCCGCCAAGTCTGGTTCGCGTCGGCCGGGGTTCGCATCCGCCAGTGGCCAGCGCGACTGGCCAGTCAGGGCCCGCAGCGCGCCGACGGTCGGCGGAGCTACAGCTGGAGCGGCCGGGTGGCGGCCGGGTCGCTGGCCAGGGTGCGGTCGAGCTGGCTACGGGAGCTGATGGCGAGCTTGGTGAAGACCTTGCCCAGGTGGTACTGGACCGTGCGCGCGCTGATGGACATTCGGGTGCCGATCTCCGGATTCGACAGCCCCGCGCAGGCGAGCCGCGCGATCACGGCCTCCTGGGCGGTCAGCGCCTCACGGGTCGCGGCGGTGCGCTTGCGGGCGGTCTCGCCGGTGGCCTGCAGCTCGCGGCTGGCCCGCTCGGCGAATGCCTCGACGCCCATCGCCTCCAGCTGGCCGTGGGCGGTACGCACCTGCGCCCGGGCGTCGAGGCGACGGCCCTGGCGGCGCAGCCACTCCCCGTAGAGCAGATGGGCGCGGGCGAGCTGCGCGCGGACGCGGGTCCGGCCGAGCCGGTCGATGGACTCGCGGTAGCAGCGCTCGGCGGCGTCGCCCTCGCTGAGCAGGGCACGGACGCGAGCTTCGATGCCCAGCGCCCACTCCGACGGTGCCGCCCGCGTGCGTTCCGACAGCCACTGGAGCGCGGCCCTGACGAGCGCGACCTCACCGGTCCTGGCCGCCGCCTCAGCCAGCTCGGGCACGACCAAGGGCCCGAGTCCGAGCTGGTCGCGCTCGAACGCTCGCCAGGCGGCATCGCGCGCCGCGTCGTGGCGACCCAGGCCGTTGTAGAGCACCGAGCGCGCATAGTTCGCCGTGTTGACCAGCCGGCCCATCCCCAACCGGGTCGCCTCCCGCGAGGTGACCTCGATCAGCTCCGACGCCGCTGGCTCCCGGCCCCGCCAGGCCTCGAGCATCATCGCGGCATACCGAGCCGGCGGGTTCCCAGTCACCTCGGCGATCAGGCGATCCTCTTCGAGCAGCCGTGCCGCCGTGGCCAACTCCCCAGCGAGCAGGTAGATCGTAGCGAGGGAGTTGAGCGCGTACTGCAGATATACGGGAGCGCCGGTGGCGCGGGCGAATCGAACCTGGCGAGCGGCCAGGGCATGGGAGGACTCGGCGTCCCACAGCTCGAGGGCAGCGATGGCGCTGGCTCTTCCGGTGGCGAGCCAGCGCCAGCGGTCGACCTCGTCGTCGGCGACGTCCAGCGCGAGCCCCAGATCGACCGCTCGAGTCAGGGGCGCCGCGGCCGCCGCAAAGCCCTCGGTCAACCGCAGCGCGAACCCATCCAGCAGGAGGTCAACCGCACGCGGCGGGTCGGGAGCAGGAGGCGCGGCGCGGGCGGCCTCAGCGGCCGCCCGTAGGACGCCGGGGCTGTCCAGATCGTCGGCCCAGATCGCGGCTCCGAGCGCCTCCAGGTACATCTCGCGAGGCAGGGAAGCATTCAGGGACGCCAGATGCCTGGCCGCGCTCAGGAGCTGCCGGGCCCCCTCGCCGGCGCCCCGCTGCACGAACGTGATCAGCCCGCGCAGGTGCTCCACCTCAGCGGTCCGCAGCGGGTCAGGCGTGCTGGCCTCGACGGCGACCAGCAGCCCAAGTGCGGCGTCCAGGGCGCCGGCGGCGCGCTTGGCCCTCGCGGCCGCGAGCAGGCGCCGAGCACGCCGACCGTGCTCGGGAGTGAGCAGGGCCGCGCGTTCCAGGAACGCCGCCGCCGCGGCCAGGCCCCCACGCGCCTGGACACGGCCGGCCGAGCGCTCCAGCTCCTCAGCGATCTTCTCGTCGGGCCCGGGCGCGGCCTGGGCGCGGTGCCAAGCACGACGATCAGGATCAAGCTGCGCATCGGTGACCTCCGCCAGCGCGCCATGCACCGCGCGTCGTTGCTCGGTCGAGGCCGACCGGTAGGCCGCCGAACGCACCAGCGGATGCCGAAACAGAACGCGGGTGCCGACCTCGACCAGGCCGGCGTCGGCTGCCGGCATCGCCGCCTCCGTGACGATCCCGAGCCGCGCGGCTGCCCGCCACATCAGCACCGGGTCGCCGACCGGATCGGCCGCCGCCAACTGGACCAGCACGCGGGTGTCGTCCGGAAGCGCGTCCAGCCGCCGCCGGAAGCTCGCCTCGATCCGCCCTGAGAGTGGGATCGCGTCGGGGAGCGCGAATCCGCCCGCCAGCCCCGCCGGCGGCAGCCCGCGTGGCAGCTCCAGCAGCGCCAGCGGGTTGCCGCGGGCCTCGGCCATCATCCGGTCCCGGACCTGGGCGTCCAGCGGCCCGGTCAGCGTCGCCCCCAGCAGCGCCCGGGCATCGGCCTCCTGCAGCCCCTCGACCACCAGCTCCGGCAACCCCGCCAGCTCGCCGCCCGGGACACGAGCTGCGAAGACCAAGCCGACCGACTCCGCGGCCAGGCGACGGGCCACAAATCCAAGGACCTGGGCTGACGCCTGGTCCAGCCACTGCTCGTCATCCACGAGACAGACCAGCGGGTGCTCCTCGGCCGCGCCGGCCAGCAGGCCGAGGGTGGCCAGCCCGACCAGGAAGCGGTCCGCCACCAACCCGGAACCGAGGCCGAACGCGGTCCGCAACGCGGCCCGCTGTGGAGCCGGCAGACGCTGGAGGCGGTCCAGCATCGGCGCGCACAACTGGTGCACCCCGGCGAACGCAAGCTCTATCTCCGCCTCGATACCGGCGACGCGCACCACCCGGCAGCCTGAGGCGTGCTCGGCTAGGTACTCCAGCAGCGCCGTCTTGCCCACGCCCGGTTGGCCGCGCACCACCAGGGTGCGGCCCTCGCCTCCGCGTACCGCGTCCAGGAGCCGGTCCAGCACGTCGCATTCGCGGCGCCGGCCCCGCAACTCCGCGGCGCCCTCCCGCTGACGGGACGGTCGGTGTCTGTCCGGGACCGCCACTACGCCCGTCTCCAGCACGCCGCGGTATGACCCGCCGCTCGGCGCAGCTGCTCCGCGATCTCGATCGAGGCCTCGATGGGCAATCTCCTGATCGAGGGACAACCAAAGTAGCCTGAACCCAACAAACCAGGCAGTCAAGCAACTCTTGGTGAACCCGCCTTTCGTCTGGCGCTGTCCACGGGCGCGGCTGCGGCCCCGATCGTCGGCTGGCTGCGACCGGCGCCGTGGCTCCTGGTGTTGCTGCTGGTGGCGATCCTCTCTGCGGTCTGGTCCTTTGCCGTCAGTCGTTCCTGCACGACGACGCCTGGGGCGAACCATGACCGGCGCGCTCACTGGCGAGTGCTGCGGGCCGAGGGATGAAGCGATAGTGTGCCCGTCGAGCGCGGCCACGTTGACAGCTGAACCGTACCGTTCCTCCAGGATTGGGCGGATTCCGGACCGGGTGTTGCGACCTCTTCCGTGGCCAACCGCTCGGGATACCCGGGCCGCCGCGGCAGCCATTTGGGCTGCGGGGACGCCGCTGCCTCGAAAGGACGGCCGGCCGTGCTGCTTGCGGCCTGGAACCAGCGATACGAACCAGTCGCCGACAACCTCGCCCTGTCGGCCCTCGTGGCGGCGTTGCCGGTCGTCGTCCTGCTCGGACTGCTCGGGCTGTTGAGGGTCAGGGCCCACTACGCCGCGCTGGCCGGTTTGGCCACCGCCTTGCTGGTCGCGCTGCTGGTGTACGGGATGCCGGCACCGATGGCGACGGCGGCGCTGGTCAACGGGGCGCTGTTCGGGTTGTTCCCCATCGGCTGGATCGTGCTCACGGCGATGTTCGTGTACGACATCACCGTCGCGACCGGCGCGTTCGAGGTGGTCAAGGGCTCGATCGCCGGGATGGCGTCCGACCGGCGCATCCAGGTCCTGTTGATCGCGTTCTGCTTCGGTGCCTTCCTGGAGGGCTCAGCCGGGTTCGGCACCCCGGTCGCGATTAGTGCGGCCATGCTGATCGGGCTCGGCTTCCGGCCCGTGCCCGCGGCCGGGCTGTCGCTGATCGGCAACACCGCCCCGGTCGCGTTTGGGGCCATCGGCACCCCGGTCCTCACCCTGGCCGGGGTGACCAACCTGCCGGTCGACACCCTGAGCGCGATGGTCGGCCGCCAACTGCCGTTCTTCGCCCTGATCGTGCCCTTCTGGCTGGTCTGGGCGCTCGCCGGACGCAAGGCCACCCTCGAGGTCTGGCCGGCCGCGCTCACCGCCGGCGCCTCCTTCGGTCTGGTCCAGTTCCTGGTCTCCAACTTCATCGGCCCGGAGCTGGTCGACATCCTGGCCTCGCTGGTCTCGATCGGGTCACTGCTGCTCCTGGTCCGGTTCTGGCAACCACGGTCGATCTGGCGCTTCGAACACGAGCGCGACGACGCCCCGTCGACGGCCACCCAGCGGCCGGAGGGCCCGGGCGCCGCCACTCGCCGCAGCCCGACCGACACACCTGCCCTCGCCCGGCAGGACAAGCGACGGGCCTGGGTGCCGTGGGTGATGCTCGGCGCGAGCGTCTTGCTCTGGGGACTGCCGCAGGTCAAGGGCTTCCTGAACGACATCTACAGCGCCAGCGTCAGCGTCCCCTTCCTCGACATGGAGGTCGTCAGGGTCCCACCGGTAGTTGCCAAACCCTCACCGACCGCCGCCGTGTTCGCCTGGGCTCCGCTCTCGGCGACCGGGACCGCTCTGCTGTTCACCGCGATTGGCGCCGCGCTGTACCTGCGGCTGCGGCCGGGCGAGGTCGGGCGGATCCTCCTCGGCACCCTGAACCGGGTGAAGACCTCGCTGCTGACCATCGCGGCCATGCTGGCCATCGCCTACACCAGCCGCTTCGCCGGGCTCGACGCCTCCATGGGGCTGGCGTTCGCCTCTACCGGGGCGCTGTTCGCCTTCTTCTCGCCCCTGCTCGGCTGGCTCGGCGTGGCCCTGACCGGCAGCGACACGTCGTCCAATGCCCTGTTCGGCAACCTGCAGCAGATCACTGCTCAGCAGGCGGGGCTGAGCCCGGTCCTCACCACAGCCGCGAACTCCAGCGGCGGAGTGATGGCCAAGATGATCGACGCCCAGAGCATTGTCGTGGCCGGAGTCGCCACTGGGCAGCAGAGCAGCGAGGGTGAGATTCTGCGCTACGGCTTCTGGCATGCGGTCGCGCTCGGCTGCCTTATGGGCGTGCTGGTGTTCCTGCAGTCCAACTTGCTTTCCTGGATGATCCCCGGGTAGCTGCCCGACCGCCCGACGTGGACCGATGGGTGGAACACGAGGTGATCCCGAGCTCCGGGCCCTTGACGTGGGCTCACGACCGGGCAGACTGGCAACGACGGTAGCAGAGCGAGATCGATAGTCGATCAAGATCCTCATCCACTACGAGGACCTCGGCTCGGGAGCGCCAACAGCAGCGACAGGGCCCGCGCTGGTGAGACACAGCAGCTTGCAGTGGGTGGCGTCTCGCCTCGGTGGTGACGATGTCCAGAAGTGATCTAGGGCCACGGCTGCGTGGCCGGCGCAACGAGTGCGCGGCGCTGGATCGGCTGGTGGAGAATGTGCGGGGGGGTCAGAGCCGGGTGCTTGTCCTGCGCGGCGAGGCGGGGGTCGGCAAGACCGCGTTGTTGGAGTATCTGCAGGGGCGCGCGTCAGGCTGTCGCATCGCGCGTGCGGCGGGGGTCGAATCCGAGATGGAGCTCCCGTTCGCCGGGCTGCATCAGCTCTGCGCACCGATGCTGCATCGTCTGGGGCATCTGCCGGGACCACAGAGCGATGCACTCGGCGCGGCGTTCGGGCTGCGCGAGGGGGACGCCCCGGATCGCTTCCTAGTCGGCCTGGCCGTCCTGAGCCTCCTGTCCGACGTCGCCGAGGAGTACCCCCTGGTGTGCGTGGTGGACGATGCCCAATGGCTCGACCGGGCCTCGGCGCAGGCGCTCGCCTTCGTGACCCGCCGTCTGGTAGCGGAGTCGGTCGCCGTGGTCTTCGCGGTGCGCGAGTCAGGCGACGAACAGGACCTGACGGGCTTACCGGAGCTCCTGGTCCACGGCCTGGCCGACCCTGATGCGCGGGCGCTCCTTGCGTCGGTGATCACCGGCCCGCTGGACGAGCGGGTGCGCGACCGGATCGTCGCCGAGACCCGAGGCAACCCCCTGGCACTGCTGGAGCTGCCACGGGGCTTGACGCCCGCGGAGCTGGCGGGTGGGTTCGGGTTGCCCGACGCTCCGGCACTGCTGGGCCGGATCGAGGAGAGCTTCGGGCGGCGGTTGACGCCGCTTCCATCGGCGACGCGGCTGCTGCTGCTGGTCGCCGCGGCTGAGCCGGTCGGTGACCCGGTGCTGGTGTGGCGGGCGGCCGAGCACATCGGAGTCGGGGTCGGGGCCGCGGCACCGGCGGCCGCGGCCGGCCTGCTGGAGGTCGGCGGCCGGGTGCGGTTCCGGCATCCGCTGGTCCGCTCGGCGGTCTACCGCTCAGCCCCGGCGGAGGCGCGCCATCGGGTGCACCAGGCACTTGCCAAAGCGACCGATCCTGACCTCGACCCGGACCGGCGCGCTTGGCATCGCGCTCACGCGACAGCGGCGCTCGATGAGGACGTCGCCGCCGAGCTCGAGCGCTCGGCCGGCCGCGCCCAGGCCCGAGGCGGCCTGGCCGCGGCCGCCGCCTTCCTCCAGCGCGCCGCCGAGCTGACGCCCGAGCCGACGCGCCGGGCTCAGCGTACGCTGGCCGCAGCGCAGAGCAAGCACCAGGCCGGCGCACCCGACACGGCGCTGGACCTGCTGGCTATAGCGGAGGCCGGACCGCTCGATGATCTCCAGCGAGCCCGCGCGGAGCTGCTACGCGCCCAGGTCACGTTCGCCGTGAACCGGGGCCGTGACGCACCCCCGCTGCTGCTCGCGGCGGCCAAGCGGCTCGAGCCGCTCGACGCCACGCTGGCGCGCGAAACCTACCTCGACGCGTTCTCCGCCGCGCTGTTCGCCGGCCGCCTGGCTCGCGGCGGCGGGGTCCGCGAGGTCGCCGAGGCAGTCCTCGCGGCGGACTGGGGAGACTCCACTCGGCGGTCCCCGCTCGCCTTCGATCTCCTCCTGGACGGGCTGGCCGTGCTGACCACGCAGGGCTACGCCGCCGCGGCGACGACGCTGAAGCGGGCGCTGCGCGCCTTCCGAGACGAGCCCATGTCCGATGAGGACACGCTCCGCTGGCTCTGGCTCGCCTGCCGCATCGCCCGGGCCTTGGGCGACGACGCGAGCTGGGACGAGCTGACCGACCGCCAAGTGCAGCTCGCCCGCAAGGCCGGCGCGCTCTCCCTGCTCCCCATCGCCCTGATCGAACGCTTCGGCGTGCAGCTGTTCGTCGGCGACCTGGATGCGGCGGCGTCGCTGGTCGCCGAGGCGGAGGCGGTCGTCGAGGCGACCGGCAGCCAGCTGGCGCCCCAGGGCGCCATCGCGCTGGCCGCCTGGCGAGGTCGTGAAGCCGAGGCCTCCGCATTGATCGAGGCCAGCCGGCAGGACGTGGAGCGCCGTGGTGAGGGGCTGTGGCTGATCGCCACCGAGTGGGCCAGCGCGGTGCTCTTCAACGGTCTCGGCCGCTACGAGGAAGCCCTCGCCGCCGCCGAGCAGGCCGCGGAGGACCCGCACGAGCTGGGACTGTCGACCTGGGTGCCGACCGAGATCATCGAGGCCGCCGTCCGGAGCGGCGACCGCGAGCGAGCCGCCGGCCCGCTCCGGCGGCTCCAGGAGATCAGCCGCGCCAGTGGCACGGACTGGGCGCTGGGGGTCGAGGCGCGTTCGCGAGCGTTGCTGAGCGAGGGCGAGGCGGCCGAACGCCTTTACCTCGAGGCGATCGAGCGGCTCGGCCGCACCCGCATCCGTGTGGCGCTCGCCCGCGCCCATCTGCTCTACGGCGAATGGCTGCGCCGCCAACATCAGCGCGTGGACGCCCGCGAGCAACTGCGCATCGCGCACCAGCTGTACAGCTCGATGGGCATGGAGGGGTTCGCCGAGCGGGCCCGGCGCGAACTGCTGGCCACTGGCGAGACGGTGCGCAAACGCTCCGTCACGACACGCGACGAGCTCACCGCGCAGGAGATGCAGATCGCCCGGCTCGCCAAGAACGGCCTGTCCAATCCGGAGATCGCCGCCCGGCTGTTCATCAGCGCGCGCACGGTCCAGTACCACCTGGGCAAGGTCTTCACCAAGCTCGCGATCAGCTCACGTGGCCAGCTCGACCGTGTCCTGCCCAGTGAGCCAACCACCGCCCAGGCGGAGTAGCTCACCACTTCCCAGCCCCGTTGCCGTCGATGGCAACAGAGTCACGGCGCAGGAGGTCCGGGCTGTTGCGGGAACCGGGCGACCGGTGAGGCCGAGCGCAGGCGTGGGCCTCGTCGAAGACGATCAAGTCCCAATCGGCGGACAGGATCTCGCCCGGGTGACGCTTGGCGTAGTCGATAGACACCACGACGAACGGGTACGCGTGCCACACCGACTGACCGGGCATGAGCTGCCGTTCGAGGGACCGGAGAAGGTGGCCGGCCACGATGATGGCGTCGAGGTGGAAGAAGTGGCTACGACGTCGTGTCGCTCGGTTTGGGTTGGTATGGCACAAGGCGTACGACAGCCGCGCTAACCGGGCTGCGCTGCGGCGACGCGGGATCACCTCGCGAGTCGCGCGGCGCGGAGTCGAATCCTCGCAGCGGCTTGGCCCCCACCGCTGGCGCATCGAGCGGTCGCTGTCGTGGCTTGGCTGTTGGCGGCGCCTGCAGGTGCGCTGGGATCGGGACTCCGGGCGGTTCTTCGCCTTCGCGCTGGTCGCCTGCGCGCTCGTGTGCTTCATCCAGCTCGAACCAGCCAACCGGAGCGACGTAGGTCTTCGGTAGCACGCAGGCTCCTCGAGCCTAGACTTGCTGGCATGCGGATCGGCGTCGTCGTGCCCATGGCTGTGTCCGACGGGCCCGGCCAGATGCCCACCTGGCCGCAGGTACGCACCTTTGGCCAACACGCCGAGGCGGTCGGCCTGCACTCGGTCTGGGTCTGCGACCACCTCCTCGCCGGTCCACCCGACGACAGCGCCGACGGTATCCACGAGGGCTGGACGATCCTGGCCGCGCTGGCCGCGTCGACGCGCAGCGTGGAGCTGGGCCAGCTGGTCATGTGCACCTCGTTTCGGCACCCGGCGCTGCTGGCGAAGATGGCCACGACCGCCGACGCGGTCAGCGGCGGCCGGCTCATCCTGGGGCTTGGGGCGGGCTGGTACGACCCGGAGTACCAGGCGTTCGGCTACCCGACCGACCACCGCGTGGGCCGGTTCGAGGAGGCCATCGGCATCATCGGCCCACTCCTGCGTGGGGAGCGCGTGACGCTGGCCGGCCGCTACTACCAGGTCCGCGACGCGGTGTTGCGCCCGCCACCCGACCGGCCGATCCCGATCCTTGTGGCGGCCAAGGGTCGGCGCATGCTGCGGCTGACCGCGCGCTACGCAGACGCCTGGAACACCGCCTGGTTCGGGCTGCCCCACGACCTGCTCCGCCGGCGGCTGGCCGAGCTGAACGCAGCGCTCGAGGCCGAGGGCCGGGACCCGGCCACGCTGCGACGCACAGTCGGCATGAAGGTCCGAGACCCTGAGGCGACCGACCCGGGCGAGGACCTGGACGAGGGCTTCGGCGGCTCGGTCGACGAGCTCGCCCGGGCGATCGACGCGCACGAGCAGCTCGGCTTCGACGACCTCATGGTCCAGCTCGAACCGAAGACCACGCGGTCGCTCGACCGCCTCGCCGAGGCGCTCGAGCTGCGGAGCCGCTGATCCCGACCGGTCGTTAGGGGCATACGGAACGGTTGATCCACCGTAACCAGCCAACTGGAACGACACGACGTCTAAGGGACGGCGGAGGGCATGGCAAGCAAGGGTCAGGGGTTCCGATCCCGTCGTGCCGCGTGGCCGAACCTACCTGTACGGCTGGGTTGCTAGAAGCCTGCCGCCTCGTACCGCGAGCGCGTCTTCGCGGGATTCGGGTCGTCTTCTTCAGTGATCACGTAGGTCACCAGCGTCTTGCCGTTGATGGTCAGGCTCTGGAACGTCTCACCCTCATTGCGGGAGGCCAGCGTGTAGGTGATGGCGCCGTTCTCCATGACGCGGGCAAGGCTCTTGTCAAGGTCGGCGCTGTCCATGGTGTCGTGCAGCCGCCACCTGGGCTCGGTGCCGTTGATCAGCAGATACCTGGGCACTTGCAGGCCCCCTTCGTCTCGGTCGGACCTCACACTGTGCCCATCGGTGGCGGTAGACAAGCTGAGAGGTGGCAGCGCATTGAGTGGCCGATGACGGCTTGCCGCCAGGGGTGGTGGTGTCGATGGTCTCCTGCAGGCTGCGGAACCCGATGGCGTGGCCTCCCGAGCGCGGACGTCGAATCGATTCAGGCTGAGCAGGCCGGCCGGCCCTTTGAGCAGCGGCGCGACCATTTGGCGGGATAAGGCCGAGCATGGCCGCCTCGTTGGTCGGGTTGGGGTCGACGATCGGCGTCCGCTGCCCCTCCCGAGCCGGTCCAGCGCCCGGCCGAGGGTGTCGTGATGGGCAAGAAGCCAAGCTGGGGGATCAGCAACTCCGAACGTTGAGTGGGTCTGACTCGTTGACTATGCTGCCGACCGATGGTGTGGTTCCTAGTGGTGCTGGCGTGACGGCGGCGGCCGGCCTCGGCCGGGGCGAGCGTGCGCCCGATATGGTGCT
>Ga0184638_1000073_pt1 | contig 22324 bp, 17 predicted proteins | sample PLM31_50_b2_FD_133141 | JGI IMG/M metagenome (GOLD analysis project Ga0184638, IMG submission 133141) | Groundwater sediment microbial communities from an aquifer in East River, Colorado, USA - PLM3-1_50_b2 | ecosystem: Environmental > Terrestrial > Soil > Riparian zone | place: USA: East River... | reverse complement strand
GTCGCGCGGACGCGGAGCGATTGGACGCGCTCGCGCGTCGCCGCGACGTGCCACTCGCCTCGCGCACCGATCGGGAAACGAGCGCCGAGTCGCACGCCGGTGGCGCGATAGTAGTCTCCGTAGTCGTCGCCGAATTCCTGCGAGGCAATCGAGTTCAGCAGGGGCGCGATCACGGGCGCGTCCGCGATGTCGCGCACCTGCCGGTAGACGGCCAGCTCGAGGCCGTCGGCGGAGGTGATGGCGAGAAGACCCTTGCCGCTCCCGTCGGAGAAGCCGTAGCTGCCGAGCCCGCGGATCTCGAAGCCATCGCCCGGGGTGCGCCACACGAGCCCGCCGCCGGCGGCCAGCCCTTCCACGCGGTTCGCGTGGATCAGGTCGCTCAGCGCGCGCGCGCCAAGTCGCCGCCGCTTGAGGCCGGTGAGAACGCGGCGGCCCGCAATGCGGCTGACTTCCGCGCGCACCTCCCGAAGATCGTTCTGCCGCACCGGCTCGGCGATGTCCTGGATGGCGGTGGCGAGCGGGGTTGGCCATGGAAAGGAATCGCGCTCGGCTTTGGGCACGGCGGTGATTTCCTCGCCCTGGAACCAGCTCGCGGCGAGCCCGACATTGAACAGGTACCCGTCGATCTCCCAGCGCCCGCGAATGATGCCGCGCGCGGGAATATCGAGCCATGTCGCGCGGCGGCGGATCTCGACTTCCTGGCGGTACGGCAGCCAGAACCGGCCCTCCCACAGCGCGTTATCGAGGACGATGCTGACGTCTTCGAGCTGGGGATCGAGATACGCATGGGGCGTGAAGTTGAACGCCATGCGCACCAGGTCAGCGGACTCGAGATCCACAAACAGCGTGCCGACGATCGCGGCCACGGCGAAATCCTTTGGCCGGACGCGCAGCGCCACGACGCGCACGGCGCGTTGCGGCAGCACGATCGTCGTGGTATCGCCCAGCGCGACGTCGTACACGTCGGTGCCGCCCGCGGCGAGCGGGTGCGGGACGTCGCGCACTTCGTCGCCCTCGCCGAGCCGGATGGCGCTGCCGAAGTTGTTCTGCACGATGCCGAGGTGATCGCGATGATAGTTGATGTCGGTCGGCAGCTCGGTGCGATCGCGCCAGCCGATGATGCGCTGCTTGCTGAGCTGCGGCGCCTTCCAGTACACTTCCAGCTCCAGCTGGTCGGCTTTGACGAGGCGCGGCGGCTCGGTGAGCCCTTCGCCGAACTGCCCGAGGAAGAAGAGAAACCCGTGAGCCTGGGCTTTGTAGTCGCGCAGCGCGGTATCGACGGCGGCGCGGGAGCGGCGCTCGATCGCGCGTCGGGCCAGCGCCAGGGCGGAATCGCTGTTCCAGTCCTGACCGGACGCACGCGAGGGCAATGCCAGGAGCAGGAGCGCAATGGAGAGGGACCAGCGCATCGCCGCCAAATCTAGATGATGGACCCGCGCGACGCTTTCCTGGAGCGAGCCAAGGCCGGCGGCATCGTGCCGGTGACGCGCGAGGTCGTCCTGGACGCCGACACCCCCGTGGCGGCCTTTGCCAAGATCGCGCGCCCCCCGTTCGCGTTCCTCCTCGAATCGCTCGTGGGCGGCGAGCGCTGGGCGAGATACACATTCCTCGGCACCGAGCCGCGGGACGCGTGGCGGTACCGCGGCCCCCACGTCGAACGGTGGAGACCATCCACGGGCTGGCAGTCCGCCGGCGAGACGCAGGACCCCCTCGCGCATCTGGCGGACCGCATGCGCGCGCTCCCCAGCGTGGCGCTTCCCGGAGAGGGTTTGCCGCGCTTCACCGGCGGCGCTGTCGGCTATCTCGGGTACGATCTCGTGCGCAGCATCGAGCGGCTTCCCCGCGGACCCGGCGATTCGCTCGGTGGCGTTCCCGACGCAATCGTCATGATCGCCGACTCGCTGGTGATCCTCGACAACGTGTTCGGACGCGCGATCGTGGTCGCGAACGTCGAGGTGCCGGCGGGCGCGTCCGCGGCGCAGCGGTTGCGGCTCTATGACGGCGCGCAGGAGCGGCTCGACACGCTCATCGGCCGGCTCGGCGCGACGCACCAGCTGGCCCCGCTCGCGCTGGACGGCGACACGAAGGCCTTGCAGCCTGAATCGAAGTATCCGCGTGCCGCCTTCGAACGCGACGTCGCGAAGATCCGCGAATACATCGCGGCCGGAGACGTGTTCCAGGCGGTGCTGTCGCGCCGTCAGGTCGTCCCCGGCGCCGTCGATCCATTGCGCCTCTACCGCTATCTGCGCGCGCTGAATCCGGCACCGTATCTGTTCTATCTCGCACTCGACGATGTGACGCTCGTGGGCAGCTCGCCCGAAGTGCTGGTCCGCCTGGAAGGCGACGAGGTCACCGTCCGCCCGATTGCCGGCACGCGTCCCCGCGGGGCGACTGCGGCCGAGGATGAAGCGCTGGCGACGGCACTCCGTGGCGACGCGAAGGAGCTCGCCGAGCATCGCATGCTCGTCGATCTGGGACGCAACGACATCGGCCGGGTGGCGCGCTATGGGACGGTGCGCGTGACCGAATCCTTGCAGATCGAGCGCTACTCACACGTGCAGCACCTGGTCAGCGAAGTGCGCGGACAGCTGAGTCCAGGGCACGATGCCCTCGATGTGTTTCGCGCGTGTTTCCCGGCAGGAACCGTGAGCGGCGCACCCAAGGTGCGCGCCATGGAAATCATCGACGAGCTGGAGCCGGAGCGCCGCGGTCCATATGCCGGCGCCGTGGGCTACGTCGGGTGGGGCGCAGCGACCATGGATACGGCGATCACCATTCGCTCGGCGCTCGTGCTCAAGGATCGCGTCGTCGTGCAGGCGGGCGCAGGCATCGTCGCCGATTCCGAGCCGGCGCGGGAATTCGCGGAGACCGAAGCCAAAGCGCAAGCGGTGTTGCGTGCGCTCGCCCTCGCGAAAGCTGGTGATTAGCCTCCACGACCTATATTTTCGGTCCTGTGTTCAAGCTGATGAGTACGTCCGGTGAGCAGTCCATCGATCTCCAGCTCGGGCGCACACTCGTGGTGGGACGGGCCGTCACGAGCGACGTGCCCATCTACGATCCCACCATTTCGCGGCGGCACGCCGAAATCGTCCTCACCGAAGCCGGCGTCCGCGTCACCGACCTCGGCTCGTCGAACGGCACGTTCTTGAACGGCGCCAAAATCACCGAGGCGGAAGCGGGCGCGAACGATGTCGTGACCTTCGGCAAGGTGGCGTTTCGAGTCAAAGAAGTGACTGCGCCGGTGGCCCGCCCGCAGATCGTCCCGTCACCCCCCGATTTTCCAAAGGCCGGAACGGGAAGGGGTGGCGCAGCAGGGGGAACGATCGTCCGGCAGCTGCCCGTGAGCGCGTCGGGCGGCGTGCCGGCGATCGTCATGAACGAGGCACAGGGCGCCTCCCATCTCAAGGTCCGCGGGCAAAGCGTGGAGGAACGGCGCGAGAAGAAGCTGTCGCTGCTGCTCGAAGTGTCGAAGGAGCTGTCGAAACAGCAGGAGTTGGACCGGCTGCTCGACAAAGTGGTCGACTTCACGTTTCAGATCATGAACGTGGACCGCGTGTCGATCCTGCTGCTCGACGGCAAGTCGGACGAGCTGATCCCGCGCATCTCCAAGAGCCGCACCGGCGACGCCAGCGCCGCCAAGCACGTGCCGCAGTCGATCGCGCGCAAGGCAGTGGAGGAGCGCGTCGCGATCCTGTCGGACAACGCCGCCGCCGACGAGCGCTTCAAGGGGAAGTCGATTCTCATCCAGAGCGTGCGCAGCGCGATGTGCACACCGCTCATGGGCTCGGACTCGAAGGTCCTCGGCATCCTGTACGTGGACAACCTCACTGCCACGCACTCGTTCGCCGACGAGGACCTCGAGTTCCTGATCGCGTTCGGCGGCCTCACGGCCGTTGCCATCGAAAACTCGCAGCTCTCCGACCGGCTGCGCCGCGAAGCCGTCGTGGTCTCGAACTTCCAGCGCTACTTCGCGCCCAACCTCGCCACGCAGATCGCGCAGCAAGAAGGCGAGGTCGCGCTGGGTGGAACGAAGCGGCCCGTCGTCGTGTTCTTCTCCGACATTCGCGGCTTCACGCCGATGTCGGAGACGATGAACCCGGACGAGATCGCCGGACTGCTGACGGAGTATTTCACGGAGATGGTGGACATCGTGTTCGAGCATTCCGGTACGCTCGACAAATTCATGGGCGACGCGATCATGGCGCTGTGGGGGGCGCCAATCGCCCATGAGGACGACCCCGACCGGGCGATGCAGTGCGCGCTCGACCAGATCGAGACGCTCGAAAAGATGAACGCCAAATGGCATGAGTCCGGCCGCAAGCCGCTGGCGATCGGGATCGGCATCAACTTCGGTGAGGTGTTCGCCGGCAACATCGGCTCCAACCGGCGGCTCGAGTATACGGTGATCGGCGACGCGGTGAACACCGCGAACCGGCTGTGCTCATCGGCCGGGGCCAACGAAATCTTGATCTCGGAGCCGTTCTACAAGGCGCTCAAGAACCCGCCCAAGGTAGAGGCGCTCGAGCCGATTCAGGTAAAAGGAAAGACGAAGAAGGTGCCGGTTTATCGCGTGAAGCGGTAAGGGCGCCCGAACTTCGCCAGCAGGTCCAGCGCCAGCCGCAGCGGCAGTCCCATCACGCCAAAGAAGTCGCCTTCCACGCGTTCGATCAGCGGCGCGCCGAGTCCCTGAATCGCGTACGCGCCCGCCTTGTCGAGCGGTTCGCCGGTCGCGACGTACTCCTCCAATGTGCGGCGGTCGTTCGGCCGGAACGTGACGCGCGAGACGTCCAGCGCCTGCTCGAGCCTGCCGTTCTCCGCAACCGCGACGGCGGTGAGCACCTCGTGCGTCTTTCCCTGAAGCTGTTCGAGCATCTCGACGGCGTGCTGTGGGGACCTGGGCTTCTCGAAGATCTTCCCGCCCAACACAACGGTCGTGTCGGCCGCCAGAATCACTTCACCCGGTGCGCGCGGCGCCACCGCCTCGGCTTTGGCGCGCGACAACCTGGTGACATACGCATCGGGCTTTTCCTGTGGCAGGACGTGCTCGTCCACGTCGGGCGCGATCACGCGGAAGGGAATGCGCAACATTTCGAGGAGCTGCTTCCGGCGCGGCGAGCCGGAGGCCAGGACAATAGGGTTCACGCGGGAAAAGATAGCTCGGGCTATGTTTGGGCGTGCTCTACCCCGCGCTGCTGTTGTTACAGGCGGCGGTCGCGCCGCCGGCCACCGACATCTATGTTGCAGAACTCCGCGTCGCAGACGGCCGCGTCGTCGTCGGCGTACCGGTCAACGTCACTACGCGCCCCGGCTACGACAACCAGCCCAACTTCCTGCCCAACGGCCGCGCTTTCCTCTATACCTCGGTCCGTGAGGACAGCCAGGCAGACATCTACCGCTACGATCTCGACCGCCTGTCCAGCATGCGTCTCACCGCGACGCGCGAGAGCGAGTATTCCCCGACACCGCTCCCAGACGGCAACGGCTTCTCGGTGGTGCGCGTCGAAGCCGACTCGACACAGCGCCTCTGGGCCTTCGACGAGGACGGCACCCACCCGCATCTGGTGCTCGACTCGATCAGACCTGTCGGCTACCACGCGTGGGCCGGCGCCCACACGCTCGTCCTGTTCGTCCTCGGCACGCCGCCGACGCTCCAGATCACGGACACGCGCACGCCCAGCGCACGGGGCGAGATTGTCGCCCAGAACATTGGCCGCTCGTTGCAGCGCGTGCCCGGATCGGCTGCGATCGCGTTCTTGCAGCGCGACTCGGTCGCGGGCAATTGGATCAAGCAAGTGAATTCGACAACGAACGATGTGATTCCACTCGTGCGGGCGTTGGACGGCGCGGATTTTTTCACCTGGATGCCCCGCGGTATCGCGCTCGCAGCGCGGGACACAAAGCTCTACCAGTGGAACCCGCGGCGGAGCCAGGATTGGGAAGAAATCGTGGACTTTTCGGCAGCGGGCCTCACCAACGTCACGCGGCTTGCGGTGAACCCTAAAGGCGATCGGCTCGCGATCGTCGCGGTGCCGCGCTAGCGTTCTAGAATCAGCGTGACCGGCCCGTCGTTGACCAGTTCGACATCCATCATCGCCCCGAACTCTCCCGTCTCGACCGAGATCTTCCCGGCAGCCTTCTCCTTGAGCAGCGCGACGAATTTCTCGTAGAGAGGAATCGCGAGATTCGGCGGCGCGGCGTCGATAAAGCTGGGACGCCGGCCCTTACTGGTATCTCCGTAGAGCGTGAACTGTGACACGACGAGTACGGCGCCGTTCACCTCGGCGAGATCGCGGTTCATCTTCCCTTCCGCGTCACCGAACAAGCGCAGCCCGAGAATCTTCTCGGCCATCCATATGAGCGATGCCTCAGTATCGGTGGGTGCGAAACCGATGAGCACGAGAAAGCCGGGCCCGATACTCCCGGTGACCCGGCTTGCGACTCGGACCTCGGCGCGAGAAACCCGCTGGAGGACGACCCTCACGGGAGGATGGTGGAGGATTGTGGAGGTTCTGAAGGTTGGTGGAGGTAAACCTCCACCGTCCTCCACCTTCCTTCACCAACCTCCACATCACTCAACCGTAACACTCTTAGCCAAATTGCGCGGCTGATCCACGTTGCAGCCACGCCGCACCGCGATGTAGTACGCCAGCAGCTGCAGCGGCACCACGCTCAGGGCCGGCGTGAGCAGATCGAGCGTCTCGGGAATCTCGATACGGTAGTCGGCCAGCTTGTCGAGCGCCGTGTCGCCCTCGGTCACGATGGCAATCACCCGGCCACCCCGCGCTTTCACTTCCTCGATGTTACTCATGACTTTCTGGTGCACGCCGTCCTTCGGCGCGATGAAGACGACCGGCATCAGATCGTCGATCAAGGCGATGGGACCGTGCTTCATTTCCGCCGCCGGATACCCCTCGGCGTGGATATAGGAGATTTCCTTGAGCTTGAGCGCGCCTTCGAGCGCGACCGGGAAGTTGTAGCCCCGGCCCAGGTACAACACGTTCTGTGCGCGCACGAGTCGCTCGGCGAGCTCCTCGATTTGCGGCGCCTTCGCGAGTACACGGGTCGCCAGCTCGGGCAGCTTCGCCAGCGCGCGCACCACTTCCCGCCCCTGCAGAATCGAGAGTGCGCGCAGCCGGCCCATCTTCAGCGTCAGCAGCGCGAGCGCGACGATCTGGCTCGTGAATGCCTTGGTGCTGGCCACCCCGATTTCGGGGCCGGCGTGGAGATAGATGCCGCCGTCCACTTCGCGGGCGATCGTGCTGCCCACGACGTTGATGAGCCCCAGCGTCCGCGCGCCCCGCCGCTTGGCCTCGCGCAGCGCCGCCAGCGTGTCCGCGGTCTCTCCGGACTGCGAGATGCCGATGACCAGCGTCCGCTCGTCCACGATGGGGTTCCGGTAGCGGAACTCCGACGCGTACTCGACCTCGGTCGGGATCCGGGCCAGCTCCTCCATCATGTATTCACCGATCAAGGCCGAATGCCACGATGTGCCGCAGGCGGTGATGACGATGCGCTGCACTTTGAGCAGCTCGTCGTCGCTGATGTTCAGGCCGCCGAAGCGGACGGTGCCCTCTTCTTCGAGCAGACGACCGCGCAGCGTATTCCGCACGCTTTCGGGCTGTTCCATGATCTCTTTGAGCATGAAGTGCGCGTAGCCGCCGCGCTCGATCGTGGCGAGGTCCCACTCCACGTGCGTGACCGCCTTCTCCTTCTCCGCGGCGCCGAGATCCATGATCCGGTAGTCGTCGGGCTTCACCTCGGCGATCTCTCCGTCGTCCAGGTAGACGACCGAGCGCGTATGCGCGAGCACGGCGGACGCGTCCGAGGCGACGAAGTTCTCGCCGTTACCGATCGCCACCAGCAGCGGCGAGCCGCGGCGGGCCGCCACGATCGTGTCGGGCTCGCGGCTCGAGATCACCGCGATGCCGTACGCGCCTTCGACCTGGCTCAGCGCCTCGGCGGTCGCATCCAGCAGCGAAGCGCCTTTGGTGTGCGACTCCTCGATCAGATGCGACAGCACCTCAGTATCAGTCTGGGATCTGAAAACGTGTCCACGCGTGGTGAGCGCCTGCCGCAACGCACCGGCGTTCTCGATGATACCGTTGTGGACGAGCGCCAGCGTGCCGCCGCAATCGGCGTGCGGATGGGCGTTGACGGTGGTGGGCGCGCCGTGCGTCGCCCAGCGCGTGTGGGCGATGGCGGTGGTGCCTTCCGGCAGGTTGGCGCCGAGCGCTCGCTCCAGCACGGCGATCTTGCCTGGCGCCCGGAAAATCTCGAGCCCTCCGTTTACCACGGCGAGTCCCGCCGAGTCGTAACCGCGATACTCGAGCCGCTTGAGGCCCTCGAGCACGACGGGCGCTGCCATCCGCTTTCCGGTGTACCCTACGATGCCGCACATAACCGCCGCCCTTCGTCGATCAGACGTTCTGCGTCGGCGCGCGACGGCGCTTCCGCGATCAGTCGAATGATAGGCTCCGTGCCCGAGGGCCGCACATGCAGCCAGCGATCCGGCCAGGCGAGCCGTAGTCCGTCCTGCGTATCGACCGTTGCATCGCTAAAACGCTTTCGTAGAGCGTCATAGACCTGCGCCAGCCGCGCCCCCCGAGGAGCTTTCGCTTTCACAATCGTGTAACGCGGCGCGCGCGCAACCAGTTCGCTCACCGTGATGCGCTCGCGCGCGAGCAGCGACAGCAGCAGCGCCCCAGCCACCGGCGCGTCCCGACCGACATGCAGCGCCGGATACATGACTCCACCGTTTCCTTCACCGCCGATCCCCGCCTTCAGCTCGATCATCTTCCGCGCGACGTGCGCCTCACCGACAGGTGCGCGCACCACCGTGGCGCCGAATTCTTTCGCTGCATCTTCGACAACGAGCGACGTCGACAGATTGCAAACGACCGCCCGTCGGCCCGTCCGCCCGCCCGCCCGTCCGAGGACGGCCCGTACGGCAAACGCCAGTGTGTAATCCTCTCCGATCGGCCGCCCCCTCTCATCCACGATCGCGAGGCGATCGACGTCAGGGTCCACCGCAATGCCGACGTCTGCCTTCGAGCGGCGCACCAGCGCGCCGAGCGCCCGCAGATTCTCCGGCACGGGCTCCGGCGGGCGCGGAAACAACCCGTCCGTCTCCAGGTTGATTGCCGTCACCCGGCAACCCAGCCGCTTGAGCAGCTCCGGCATCACCGCGCCGCCGGCGCCGCGTACGGTATCGAGCGCGACGCGAAAGCGCCTGCGCTTGATGGCCCGTACATCCACCACCCGGAGAGCGAGCACGGCGGCGAGATGGCGGGAAATCGCGTCCGTGTCCGCCGCCACAGCGCCGATCGCATTGTAGCCGGCTCGTGGCAGGGAATCCGCCGCCCCCGACGCCAGTTCGCGTACCCGCGTGCCCGCTAGATCATCAAGAAAGATGCCATCGGGTCCGACGAACTTGAGAGCGTTCCACTCGATGGGATTGTGGCTGGCGGTGAGCACGATGCCCCCCGCTGCCCGATGGTGTTCGACCGCGAGCTGTACCGTTGGAGTGGCAACCAGGCCCACATCGATCACATCGCACCCCACGGATGCGAGACCAGCGGTTGCGGCCGCCACGAACATGGGTCCGGAGGTACGGGCATCGCGTCCCACCACGATCTTCGGGCGGCGGGCATGTTTCCCGTTAGCTGCCCACGTACCGAAGGCTGCCGCCCAGCGGGCCACCACTTCGGGGGTCAGGTCGGTGCCGACCAGGCCACGCACCCCCGCGACGCTTACCATCAGGGTGTCCGACATAGACTAGGCCCGACGAGCTTCCATGGCCCGGGTGGGCAGGCGCAACGGTTGAAGCTGCGGGGTGGGAATCGGAAGCGTCGTCGTCTCGGCAAAGGCCGTCAGGAAGGCCTGCACGACATCGGCATCGAACTGCACGCCCTTCCCTTCTTCCAGCTCACGCATCGCATGCTTGACCGACAGCGAGGGGCGGTACGGCCGCACGCTGGTCATGGCGTCGAACGCGTCCGCTACGCTCACCAGCCGCGCCTCGAGCGGAATCACATCGCCTTTGAGACCGTCGGGGAAGCCGCTGCCGTCGAGGCGCTCGTGATGCGACCGCACGATCGCGAGCGCGCCGGGCGCGTCGCGCATCAACGGGCCGAGAATGCGGGCTCCGATGACCGTGTGCTCCATGATGTGGCGGTACTCAGCCTCGGAAAGTTTGCCTGCCTTGTGCAACACGCTCTCACTCACGCCGATTTTTCCGACGTCATGCAGCTCGGCGCCCAGCGCGATCGTGTCGATCAGATCCTTATCGAGCCCCAGGGCGCGCGCGATTTCCACGGAGTAATTCGCGACACGCATCGAATGACCACGCGTGTACGCATCCTTCGCTTCCAGCGCGAACACCAGGGCGTGCACGCCCTCCAGGAACAGCTCTTCGATGCGCCGCGCCTGCGCTTCAACGCGAACCTCGAGACCCTGCTGATAGTTGTGGTTTTCGATGATGAGCCGGCGCTTGTCGAGCGCCTGCGAGACCCGGGCGCGGACTTCATCCAGATGAAACGGTTTGGCGACGTAGTCGAGGGCGCCCATCTGCAGGCACGCGACGGCGCTTTCCACTTCGGCCACCGCGGTTACGACGATCACCGCGGTGTCCGGCCAGCGCGTGATGATTTCGCGCAACAACGTCACGCCGTCCATTTCCGGCATGCGCAGGTCGGAGATCACCAGCGGCACCGGCACTCTCTCGAGCTCTTGCAACGCTTCGACGCCGGAGCCGGCCTCGGCGCACGCGAAGCCTTCTCCTTCGAGCAGGCGCACGAGCACACGACGCAGCCGCGGCTCATCGTCCACGACCAGGCAGCGCATTCCGGAGAAGGGTGGCACGGTCGCTAACGTATCTATCGCTTGCCCCTGGCGGAAGCCGCCCTTACGTTCCGGCCATGACGCGAGTCGCCGAACAGGACATCACGCGCCGCTTTGCGACACGCGCTGTGCACGCCGGGCACGTAGGCGATCCCCTCAGTGGCGCCGTGATGACGCCGATTTACCAGACCTCCACCTACATCCAGGACGGCCTCGGGCGTCACAAGGGCTACGAATACGCCCGCACGCGCAACCCAACGCGCGAGGCGCTCGAGCGCAACGTCGCCGCGCTCGAGGGTGGCCTGCACGGATTCGCGTTCGGCTCCGGGCTGGCGGCGCTCGATGCGGTGATGAAGCTGCTGTCCGCCGGCGATCACGTCGTCAGTGGTGAGAACGTGTACGGCGGCTCGCACCGGCAGATGACCCACATCTGGTCGCGGATGGGCCTCACGTTCACGTTCGTGGACGGCGGCGATACCGCGGCGGTCGCAGCCGCGGTCAAGCCGAACACCAAGATTGTGTACGCCGAGACGCCGACCAATCCGATGATGCGACTGTGCGACCTCGCCGCGACCGGTGAGATCGCCCGCAAGGCCAAAGCGCTGTTCGTCGTGGACAACACGTTCGCGACTCCCTTCTTCCAGCAGCCGCTCCAGTTTGGCGCCGACATCGTTCTGCATTCGACGACGAAGTATCTCAACGGCCACTCCGATATGGTCGGCGGCATGCTGGTCGCCAAGAGCGATGACGTCGCCGAGCGGCTTGGCTTCATCCAGAACTCCTCCGGCGCCGTGCCAGGACCCTTTGACTGCTGGCTGGCATTGCGGGGCACCAAGACGCTGGCCCTGCGCATGCGGCAACATGACGCGAACGGCCGCCGCATCGCCGAATGGCTGGAGCAGCATCCCAGAATCCCGCGCGTATACTATCCGGGTCTCCGCTCACACCCACAGCACGATCTCGCCTCCCGTCAGATGAAGGGATTCGGCGGGATGATCAGCATCGAGCTGGGCGATCCCGCCTTCGCTAAGGCGTTTGTCGAGCGAACCAAGATCTTTGCGCTGGCCGAGTCGCTGGGCGGCGTGGAGAGCTTGATCGGGCATCCGGCATCCATGACCCACGCCAGTGTACCGCCGGAGATGCGCCGCCGCATGGGGCTGACGGATAGTCTGGTGCGGCTGTCCGTCGGGATCGAGGACGTGGAGGATCTGATCGGCGACCTGGATCAGGCACTGGCGGATGATTGACGAAACACCTGGTTTCCACCGTCGTACGTGTGGGAATCCAATCAGGAGATCGGCATGACCGAGCCAACGAATAGCCTTCCCGCGGCGCGTCCGCGGAAAGTGTTGACCCAAATCGCCCCCGTCTCGTGGGAGCATCCGGCGGATCGCGCGGCGCTGCAGTCGCTGCGCTCCATTCCCGGGTTCGACCAGGTGGTGAAAAAGATCTACGGATTCATCGGCGAGCGCGGCATCCGCCTGCTGTTCCAGGCAGACGCGGTGCGCGTTGGGCCCAAACAGTTCCCGCGCCTCAATGAGCTGTACACCGATGTGCTGACGACGATGGATTGGGAGCAGCGGCCCGATCTGTTCGTATCCCAGACGCCGTTCGTCAACGCCGGCGCCTACGGGATGGACCAGCCATTCATCGTCATCAACTCGGGCGCGCTCAAGCTGCTCGATGACGACGAGATGCGGGGGCTATTGGGCCACGAGCTGGGCCATGTGATGAGTGGGCACTCGCTCTACGTCACCATCCTCATCCTGATCCTCAACTTCAGTTTTTCCACCCTGCCGTTTCTGGCCGGCATCGCCCTGCTGCCGATCCGGATCGCGCTGCTCGAGTGGTTCCGGAAAAGCGAGCTGTCGTCCGATCGCGCCGGACTCCTCGGGGCCCAGGATCCCAACGCGGCGCTGCGCATGTATCTCAAGATGGCCGGTGGCGGCGACATGAATCAGATGGACCTGAATGCGTTCCTCGTGCAGGCCAAGGAATACGAGGAATCGGGGGGCGCGCTGGATCGAATTTTCCAGATCCTCAATACGCTCGATCGCACGCATCCGTTCAATACGCTCCGCGCCGCCGAGCTGCAGCGCTGGATCGAGGCGGGCCATTACGAGCGCATCCTGGGCGGCGAGTACACGCGCCGTGGCCCCGACGCCGACAACCGGCCGATCGACAAAGACATCGATGAGGCGCGCGAGCACTATATGAAGGAAGCGAAGGCCGTCGTGAACGACGTCGTGGACTCGGCCAAGCGAGCCGCACAGGCGTTTACGGACGCATTCAAGAAGAGGTGAGAGTACTGGTCGTCGGAGGCGGCGGCCGCGAGCATGCCCTCTGCTGGGCACTGCAGCGCGACGCCTCCGACACCGTTCTGTTTGCCGCTCCCGGGAATCCCGGTACCGCCACCCTCTCGACCAACCTCCCCATCTCCGCCACCGCGATCGATGATTTGGTCGCGGCGGTCGGGCAGCACGACATCGATCTCACAATCGTCGGTCCCGAGGCCCCGCTTGCCGCGGGACTGGTAGATCGCTTGCGCGACGCAGGCCGCGCGGTGTTCGGTCCGACCGCCGCGGCTGCACGGCTCGAATCGTCCAAAGCGTACGCCAAGGAAGTGATGCGCCGCGCCGGCGTGCCCACGGCGGCCAGTGCCACGTTCGTCGGGATGGGTCCCGCGCTGGAGTACATCGGCGATCATCCCGAGCCGCTCGTCGTGAAAGCGTCGGGACTGGCGGCCGGAAAGGGCGCGGTGGTGTGCAAGACCCGCATCGAAGCCGCCAAGGTGGTCCGGGCAATGCTCGACGGGGCGCTCGGCGATGCCGGCAAAGAGGTCCTGGTCGAAGACTTCCTCGAAGGCGAGGAGCTGTCCGTGCTTGCACTGACGGACGGCGAGCGCGTGCTGATGCTGCCGCCGGCACAGGACCACAAACGGTTGGGCGAGGGCGACACCGGACCCAACACCGGCGGGATGGGCGCGTACTGTCCGGTCGGCATCGCAACCGACGCGCTGCTCGCGCGCGTGCGCACCGAGGTCTTCGAGCCGGTGTTGCGCGAGGTTGCCGCACAGGGCACGCCGTACGAAGGCGTGCTCTACGCGGGTCTGATGATCCTCCCCGACGGCGCGCCGTCGGTGCTCGAGTTCAACGCCCGCTTCGGCGACCCCGAGACCCAGGTGCTGCTGCCCGCACTCGCGCCCGGATTTACGAAGCATCTCGCCGCCATTGCGCAGCGGTCGTGGACGCCATCCGCGGGCCGGCACGTGCTCGATGCTGAGCGCGCCGCGGTTACGACTGTCTTAGCGGCGCGAGGGTATCCGGATGGTCCCGAGCGGGGGGTGGCGATCGTGCTGCCGCCGCCCGCCGCCTTCGGAGACGACGTGATCGTCTTTCACGCCGGGACATTCCGCGACCCGGACGGCAGGCTGCGGACCTCAGGCGGCCGCGTCCTGAGCGTCACGGGTCTCGGCTCCACGGTGCCCATCGCCGCCCGGGCGAGCCGCGACGCGGCCGAACGAATCACGTTCGAAGGAAAGACCTGGCGGCGCGATGTCGCCTGGCGCGAGATCCAGCGTGCCGGAGCTCCCTGAAGTCGAGACGATCGTCCGCGAGCTGGCCCCTCGACTGGAGGGGTACCGCATCGCGCGCGTCCAGCTCAATAAGACCGATGTGCTGCGCCGCGTCTCGAAGGCCCGCCTGATCAAGACGCTGCGTGGCAACACGATCGAGCAGGTCACCCGCCGCGCCAAGCACGCCGTATTTCGGCTGTTGAGCGGTCATCGGATGATCATCCAGCCTCGGATGACCGGCTCAATCGTGGTTCACGAGAGACCACTCACGAAGGATGAGGCGAAATACGCCGTCCTTATTTGCACGCTCAATGACGGGCGCCGGTTCGTGTATCGCGACGTGCGCCGGCTGGGAACGATCTGGCTGCTCGATGAGAAGGGATGGAAGGCGTACTCGGAGCGCATCGGCCCGGAGCCGCTCGACGAAACGTTCACGCCCTTCGTATTCGCCGAGCGGCTGAGAACGACGCGGACAGCAGTGAAAAAGGCGATCATGGATCAGCGCCGCATCGCCGGCGTCGGCAACATCTATGCAAATGAAGCGCTGTTCGATGCCCGGCTCGACCCGTCGAAGCCCACAAACCAGCTCTCGCTCGAGGAGTTTGCCCGGCTGCATGCGGCGATCGTCGATGTACTGCAGCGGGCGCTGGCGTCCTCGGGCACGACCCTGCGCGATTATCGCACGGGGACCGGCGAGCGTGGTCGCTTCCAGTTCGAACTACGGGTATACGGTCGAGGTGGAGAGAAGTGCGCGAATTGCGGCAGGAAGCTGGTCTTGACGCACAAGATCGATCTGCGGCAGACGGTGTTTTGTCGGAGATGCCAGACCTAGGTGGGACGGTTGGACGGTTGGACGGAAACACCTTCCAACATTCCAACCGTTCAACCGTCCAACATTAGTCAACAAACGCCCACAGTAGCTCCCGGCTGTGCCGGTCCAGCGCCGCCGGGCGAGCCAGGTGGTACAAATCCCCCGCCAGATCGCGGAGCAACAGACCGCCGTGCGGCAGCATACGCGGCCAATCGTCGAGCCTGGTCTGAAACGTCCGAGGCCCCTGCCGGGTCTCGACCCGCCAGCGGCGGATCTCGACCTCTTCCTCTACCTCCAACACGTGCGTCACCTCGAACACGAACCCCGCCACCGCGAGCGCCATCTCCAGCGCCGCGCGTGAGCGCGCGTCGAGATCCGCGGGATCCCGGACGAAAGCAAACTCCTCCTCGTCGGCATCACGCAACGACAGATGCCGCGTGGGCTCCGTCCACGGGAAACAGCGCCGGACCGAGACCGCTCGCTCATCCTCGCCGCGAACGGCCCACAGCGAGCCGTCGACCCGCCACTCGAGCGCGAGGGCTCCCGCCCGAGCCACTTGTTGCAGAGTGACTGTCATGGTTCCTCCTCTCTACTGAAGCTGTAATTGCAGCTCGTACAAGCGCCGATACTTCCCTTCAGTTTTGGCGAGGAGCTCGGCATGCGTGCCGTGCTCCACCAGCCGGCCGTCCTCGATCACGAACAACCGCGACGCCTTGCGCAGCGTCGAGAGCCGGTGCGCGATGGCGAAGACCGTCCGCCCCGCCACCAATCGCTCGAGCGCCTGCTGGATCTCGCGCTCAGTTTCCGTGTCCACGCTGCTCGTTGCCTCGTCCAGAATGAGGATGCGAGGGTCGTGCAGGATCGCGCGCGCGATCGAGACGCGCTGGCGCTCGCCGCCCGACAGCGTGTGCCCTCGCTCCCCCACCACCGTGTCGTAGCCGTGCTGCAGCTTGGTGACGAAGTCGTGGGCATTGGCCGCCTGCGCAGCCGCGACGACCTGATTGAGCGGCGCCTCCGGCAGGCCGTACCGGATGTTGTCCAGGATGGTGCCATGGAACAGGTACGGATCCTGGAGCACCATGCCGATCTGCCGCCGATAGTGGCCCGTATCGAGGCGCCGGATGTCGACGCCGTCGACGCGAATCGTTCCCCCGGTCACGTCGTAGAAGCGCGCGAGCAGGTTCACGATCGTCGTCTTGCCACCACCCGACGGTCCGACGAGCCCGATCAGCTCACCAGGCGCCACGTCGAAGCTGACGCCGCGCAGCACCTGCCGGACACCGTCGTACCCGAACGTCACGTGCTCGAACGCGACCCGCCCATGCACCGGCTCGAGCCGCACCGGCTCGGCGACGTCACGCACCTCGGGCTCCGTGTCGAGCACCTCGAACACCCGGTGCGCCGACGTCGTCGCGCGGTTGATCGTCCGCGCCATCTGGCCGATCACGTCGATGGGCGCGAGGAACATCGTCGTGTAGAGCAGGAACGAGACGAACGTTCCCACAGGCAGCTGCGCACCGGTGCCCAGCAGCCGCGGCACGGCGAACACCCACACCGCCACCGTCATCGCGTGCACGCCAAGGATGAGCAGCGGCCAGAACGTGGTCCACGACGCGTGAATGCGGTTGAATTCCGCCGTCACGTCCTCGTTGCGCTCAGCGAAGCGTGTGATCTCGCGCTGCTCCTGATTGAACGCCTTGACGACCCGAATCCCCGGAATCGTATCCGACAACACGTCCGTTACGCGCGACCACTTGCGCCACGCCCGGATGAACAGCCGGCTGATGTTTTCGCCGTGCCGGTAGATCACCCAGCAGAACAGCGGGACCGGCAAGGTCATCACCAGACCAAGCCTCCAGTCCAGCGACAGCAGGACCGTTCCAAGCCCCAGGAGCATCACGAGCGACAGCGACACGTCTACGACGCCGAACGCCAGGAACTCCCACAGCCGGTCGGTATCGGCGGACACCCGCGTGATCAGGCTGCCGGTCCGCTTGCGCGAGAAGAACGACAGGCTGAGCCGCTGGATGTGCTCGTATAGCTCGTCACGCAGATCCCGGGCAACCCATTCGCCCAGGATCGCCATCAGCCGCAGCCGGACATACGCCGCGGCCTGCTTGACGAGGTACACGGCCGCCATCGCCGCGACGGCGACCCACGCGATCGTCCACGCGCGCGCCAGCGGCAGCGACCCCGCCTGCGCCGGCCGGACCACGCGATCGATCAAGAGTCCCGCCAGGTACGGCGGGATCAGGCTGACCAGCGTGATCACCGTCGCGGCCGCCATTCCCAGGGTCAGCTGCCGGCGGTACGGCTTGAGATAGCCGAGCAGCCGGCGAATGACCGCGGTCTGACGACCGGAGACGAGCGCCTGCGCCTCCCGGATGGGTCGCGCAACGCTGTCGGCGTAGACGCGATCGGCATCCAGGTTCGGGATTTCCCGCGCACTTCCCCCGAGCTGCTCCTCGAGCACGAACCGGATGTTCTCGAACGCGCGCCGCTGCCGGTGCGTGTAGCGCAGCAGCGCGAGCGCCGGTTCACCCGGCTCGCCCAGGATCGTCAGCGTGTTGGCGGACAGGCCCGGTGCTTCCCGGACCGCCTCGATGCTAGACCGCTCGATGCTGCGCACGTGCCACCCATCGGTCTCATGCTTCGCGACGGCGATATGGCGCGGGCCGAGCGCCAACCACGCTTCGGTGAGCCGCATGCTCTGGTCGAGATCGGCGAGCGCGTACAGCTGGACCGGCGCGCCCTGCCAGGCGTGCTCGATCTCCCGGCGCAGCTCCGCAGGGAGCCGGGACGGCTGGGCCGTGTAGCGCGCGATGATGTGATCGTCGAGATGTTGCTGCGTGCTCATGTCCGTGATCCTCGAGTCAGATGTAACAGAACGGCCTCCCAGGTCCCTTGAAGCACCCGGAAGGCCGGATCACGGCGCGAACTCGATCCGATCGACTTCTAGGGTGCTCCTCCACCGCCACCGGCGCCGGCGATGCCGGACGCAATACGCCCACGCGCGTCGACAATCGGCGCGAACCGGCACAGCATGCCCGGTCCCGTCCAGAGGCGGCGCAGCAGGGGGGTAACGGTGGTTTGACGAATCATTTCAGCGAAGATCCTTTCAATCTGTGAGATCTGCGGCCTGCTTCGACCAAACTAAGAAGGCGTACGCAGCCGAGCAAGGGGAGGATTCACGTAGATTGCGTGTGTATGTACGTCCGATCTGCCGGGACACTCGTCGCGACGGTTGTTTGCCTCGCGTGCGGTGGCCCACTGCCGACCAATGGCGCCGGGACCGGTACGCCGGCGGCCATCGCACAGGTGCGCCTCTTCGATGAAACGGCCGGCAGAGATCTGACGGTCCATACCGGGCTGCCCGATGATCAGTCAGTGCGAGTGGAGGTGCGTCTCTACGCTGCCGATGGCCACCGTCTCACCGACATCGTCGGCGGTGTCGCGCTCACACTGCAATTCAATCCGGAGTCGCTGGCGACCGCGATCCCGGTTCCGGGGCAGCCATTGCAACGCCTGGTCGCTGCCATGGCACCTGTCGGTACGAGTGGCAACCAGACAGTCTCGCTGCGCTTCCCCGGAGATGGCTCTGTACGATCGTTCGGGCCCTTCCACGTGGCGGTCCAATCGGGTGGTCACCTCAGCGGCGAGTTCCGGCTGTTCGATGCGTTGAACGCCGATCTGACCCAGCACGTCCCGCTCATAACTGCTGATACTATGCGGCTGGAAGTACGGCTCTTCGATTCGACCGGCGCCCGGCGGACGAACATTCCCGGCGGAGTCGAGATCACGTTTCGTTTCGACCCCGATTCGCTGGCGATGGCGTTCCCGATCGCCGGCCTGCCGTTCTGGAAGGCCGTAACGCCTACGGCGCCGCTCGGCACTGAAGGCTCACTCTTTGTCTCCGTCCTATTTCTCGCCGACAGCATCACGAAGACTTACGGTCCGATCCAAGTTCTGGTGCATTGAGCTCGCGCTCGTCCTCGCGGCATCCCCGGGGGTGGCGCAGCAGGAACACCACGCGGCGATCGCCGCTTTGCCCCCATTCGCGTCCGGAACGTCATGGCTGCCCGCGGCGGCCCCGGTGCGAGCCTTTCATCTGGAAGCGTCGAACTGGCGGGTGATGGTTCATGGCAGCGTCTTCCTGCAATTCGTGCGCGAATTCGGATTGCGTGGCAATTATCAGCTCGGCAGCGTGAACTGGCTCATGGCCGATGCGGCGCGCCCACTTGCCGGAGGGACATTCCGCGCGCGTTCGATGGCGAGTCCGGAGTTCTTTACGCTTACCCGGGCCGGTTATCCGCAGCTGCTGCAAGTCGCACAGCCGTACCGCGGGGGGACGTTGACCGACCGGATGCACCCGCATGAATTGGTGAGCGAGGCGGCGGTCATGTATGACCGCGCCCTGAGCGGTGCCTGGCGAGCGTCCATTTATCTCGCCGCGGTTGGAGAGCCCGCGCTCGGTCCCGTCGCGTACCTGCATCGCCCGTCAGCCGCCAACGACCCCACAGCACCGCTCGGTCACCACGCGCAGGACGTCACCCACGAGAGCTTCGGCGTCGCCACCGTGGGACTGTTCACGCGGCGGATCCATCTCGAGGCATCGGTGTTCAATGGCGCTCATCCGAACGAAGTGCGGACGAACTTCGACTATACCGGTGCGCGCTTCAACTCATTTGCGGCGCGCCTCACCGTGAACCCCAGTGCACGTTGGAGCGTGTCGGGATCGGCGGCGTATCTCGCCGCGGCCGGCGGCGCCCATGCCCACGAGGGGCTGCATCGCTTTGGGGTGGCACTGATGTCCGTCGTGCCCCGCGGCCCCGGAGCCTGGAGCACGTCGCTGATCTGGGGCGCAAACATGCCGGCCGACACGCGCCGTGTCCTGCATTCCGCACTCCTGGAGACAAACATCGAGCTCGATGCCGGCAACAGCGTATTCGGACGCGCCGAGTACGTCACCCGAACGGCGGAGGAATTGGCGCTGGTGGGTTCCGTGAGCGCGGAGGTGGACGTGGGTTCGCTCGCGCTTGGTTACGCCCGGCGCGTGGCGGCGGTCCGTGGTGTGGAGGCGTGGCTCGTCGGCCGGGGCCACGCGGACTTCGTTCCGGAGCAGTTGCGGCTTTTCTATGGCAGCCGGACTCCAACGGGCGTTATCGTGTCCCTGCAGCTGCGCGCCCCGGTGACTGCGGCGCACTGAGCGGCACAATCCTCCCACGCGGCGGAATCCCCGGCTCCAGCTCCAGAATCCCCACACTCGGTGGAATCCCAAAGCGCGGGGCGCCGGCGCCACCCGGGTTCATCACCGTCACCGTCTTATCCACCAGCTCGAGCATCGGCTTGTGGCTGTGCCCGTAGATGATGATCTCGGCGCGAGGAAACGCGTCGTGGAGCTTGGCGGGTGTCGGGCTGCCGAACTGATCGCCGTGCGTGACGACGATCGAGAACCCGTCCAGCTCGATCTCGACGACCTGCGGCAGCTTGGCGCGTAGGTCGAGTCCGTCGCTGTTTCCGTACACCGCAGTGACCGGCGCCAGCGCCCGCAGCTCGATCAGCAAGTCCTCGCTCCCGACATCGCCGCCATGCAGGATGTGGTCTACCTCCCGGAAGACGTCGAAAACCGCCGGGCGCAGCATGCCGTGGGTGTCGGAGATGACGCCGAGTCTCAAGGCAGAGCGCGGGCCGTCACGTAGAAGTTCTCGTCTACGCTCAGCTCCGCAGCCCGGGGTGACGTCACCAGGAGCGTCTGCCACGACTCAGTCGGACCGAGGACGCGCGTCCCCAACCCTGGGATGTTCACGCGGACCGGCATGTCGAACCCGGAGACGACGTTCGTCCAACGATATGAGAGGGTTTCGCTCTCCACGCGATACTCGAACTCGGGGATTTTGGTGGTAGTGAGGTATTGCTCGAACACCTTGCTCAGATCGATCCCCGCCCCGCGGCTGATGTACTCCTGGACCTGCCTGCCCGTGACGGTCTGATGGCGGAAGGACTGGTTCAGACCGCGCAGGATGTCGCGCCACTTTGCGTCGTCGTCGATGATGGCGCGGATCGTGTGCAGCATGTTCCCGCCCTTGGGATACATGTCGCCCGAGCCCTGCGCGTTCACACCGAAGGCGGGGATGATCGGGCGGTCGTTGCGGATCCCGGCGCGTGCGCCGATCATGTACGCCGCCCCGGCGCTCTTGCCGAGCCGGCACTCGGTGTAGATGCCCTCGGCGTAGTTGGCGAAGCTCTCGTGCACCCACATGTCGGCGCGATCCCGCGCCGAGATGTTGTTCCCCCACCACTCGTGGGCGCTCTCGTGCACGATGATGAAGTCCCACTGCAGCCCCAGCCCCGTTCGCGACAGGTCGCGCCCCAGGTAACCGTTCAGGAAATGATTCCCGTACGCGATGCCGCTCTGATGCTCCATGCCGAGGTGCGGTGTCTCGATGAGCTTGTAGCCGTCGGCATACCAGGGATACGGACCGAACCAGTGCTCGAAACAGCGCAGCATCGGGGTCACTTGCTGGAACTGGCGACGCGCGGTGTCCGCGTGATAGGCCAGCGGCCAGAAGTCGAGCGTCAGTCGGCCGGCCTCGCCGTCCAGCGTGTCACCGAAGTGGACGTATTGGCCCGCATTGATCGTGACGTTGTAGGTGTTGATCGGACTCGTCACGAACCATTCGTACGTGGTCGTGCCGTCGCGATTATGCGTCGTGCTCCGCAGCCGGCCGTTCGAGACGTCGACCATCGGATCCGGCACGGTGATCGCTATGCGCTGGCTATCCGGCTCGTCGGGGAGGTAGTCCTTGGTGGGCCACCAGACGCTCGCACCCAGACCCTCATTGGCGGTCGCGATCCAAGAATGGCCTAGGCTGTCCAGGGGGAAGGTGAATCCGCCGTCCCAGGGAAGTCGCTTGCCCACGCGCGGCTTCCCGTGATACCACACTTTGATCGTACGCGTCTCGCCGGCGCGCTGGCGCGCGCGTAGGGTCACGAAGAACGCGTTGCCGTCCCTCCGGTACACGAGCTTCCGGCGGTCCTGCACGATGCTGTCCACAACGAGAGGCGGCTGGAGGTCGATCTGCATCTCACGCGCCCCCCCC
>Ga0184638_1000072_pt1 | contig 22419 bp, 20 predicted proteins | sample PLM31_50_b2_FD_133141 | JGI IMG/M metagenome (GOLD analysis project Ga0184638, IMG submission 133141) | Groundwater sediment microbial communities from an aquifer in East River, Colorado, USA - PLM3-1_50_b2 | ecosystem: Environmental > Terrestrial > Soil > Riparian zone | place: USA: East River... | reverse complement strand
CCGATGGCCGACTCCACCTTGCCCTTGCGATCGGGATCGCCGACGCGACAGGGCAGTGCGACGACGCCGTAGTGCGCCAGTACGTCGCGGTACAGCGGATTGAGGGTGGGGTCGTAGATGTCCGGTGTGAGCACGCCCTCGCGGAGATTGTCGAGGACGGTGACCTTCACGGCGCCGCCGAGGCGGCGAAACGACTCCTCATGCAGCTCGCACCAGCGGCGCGTGCTCGACGCGACGGTCAGCAGGCGGACGCTCTTGCGGCTGTAGCCGAGCGTGAAAAGGAAGAGCCGCGTGCGGCGGTACTTTCGCGTGACCGAGTGGCGCACCATCGGGCCGGCGCCGTAATCGACCTGGCCTTCCTCGCCGGGCGCGGTGACGATGACCGGATGCGCCTCGGGCGTCCGCGCGCCGCGCAGCGTCACGACGAAGCGGCGCACGCTGGCGTACTGGGCGGGAAAGCCGTGATCGTCGACGAGGTCCCGCCAGATCGCCATCGCGTTGCGGCCCCGGGCGAGCGCCAACTCGATCAGCTCGCGGTAGGGCGCGCAGGCGCTGGCGGTGGGCGCCCGCTGAGGCCCGGGCGGCCATGCCGGCGGGGCGGAGGGAGCCGCCGCCGGCGTCGTCGGGTCGGTGGACACCTCTTTGGCCGGATTTGCCGGCGGGTGGCCCCACCGCCCGGGGGGCCGCACGGCGATCCCCGCAGCTTTGAGATAGGCCCCGGCCGTCTCGCGCCGCACGCCCGTCGCCGCTTCAATGCGGCGCAGCGTCCAGCCCAACTGCCCGAGGGCAATGACTTGCTGCTTCTTCGCGTCGCTCAAGATGTTCGCCATGCCGGCGGAGGGGCGCACAGCCCCCCCGCCGCGTCAACGTCTTGAGCGCCTACTTCCTATGGCCGGTTTTCAGCTGTCCATCTATGGCCGGTTTTGGGTGTCCACCGAGGGCCACACCCCCGAGAGAAAACCCGCATATCTGTTTCATTTTCGATCCATCGAAGCCCTGCAGCAGGGGGTGTAGCAGCGGCTGTATTTCCTGGTACCGCGCGTATATCGTCCGGAGCCTATTGCGTGTTGGGTCAAGATCTTTGTCGCACTGGATCCGTAGAGGAACATCAAGTAGCCGAACGAACCCGAATTCCTTGGTGACCCGAAATAGACCTATGTCGCCCTCGAAAAGATTGTCGTCGAAGACCGCACTGAAATCGTAACGTCTTACGCCGCCCCGGTACATATAGAGCCGTGAAGATGTAGTCATGTTCGTCTCTCCGCGTCACCGCCTTCGGGTAGGCGACCAACGAAAGGATAGAAAAAGTGTCTCTGGGGAGTGAGACCACCCAACGCTCGTGTGTTCCGCGTTCCGAGGCGAATGGGGTCCGCGAGAGATTGAGTTTCTTCCCTGCGTCTCTGTCAAGAAACATTTCCCGAGGGGCTTCTCGGCTTTCGCTCGCAAATGGCAGATGCAAGAAGTAGGATTCCCGTCTACCGCGGTGGTTTGGGAGGACTAATCCCTCTGATTCAGTGAGTTTGTAGCCGTCGTTGCCGAGGATGAAATATGTTGTGTCGAACGAAGTGAAATGGAGGGCCTGGTTCGCGACCGAGAGCTCCTCACTACGGCTCAGCATTGATCGGGCGATCTGGAAGTCTTCCGCGCGCTTCATGCGAAGCTCGTAGCTGGGCTGTTGGGCGCGATTGTAAAACGAATAGCCGTACGGAACGATGATGAAGAGCGACAGGATCAGGAGAGGGATCGTTACCCGCAGCCGTCGCAGACGGCCATCCTCGACTGGTGCGCCGCCGTCATGGCCCCGATGGAGCGCACCGTAGAGCCCTATCAGAGCAACGACGATAGGGACGATGAGGGAGATCCACCGATAGAGACCCTCGTCCTGAAGAACCCCGAAAGGATCGACAGAACTCACTCCCAAAGCCCCAAGAGCTTAAAGCGGCTTTCTCTACAGCGCTGGCGTGGGAACCTTTGACTACCCCCCCGAACCGAGAGCGGCAAACGCGGGCAGAGTGGAAACAAGACCCAGGGAAACCAGGACAATTAGTACCGCCACGCTCTTCATAGTCTGCGCCTCCTGGACGACCGGGCTAGATTGTCCCATCGACGAGCAGAGGCCGTCAAGGGAGCCCGAACCAAACCGCGAGGTACTGCATTGTCGATGATTTCCGTGGCGGGGCCGTCCGGAACCCGGAATGGGCGGGCGCCCTCCGTGTATGGGAAATCGACCGTGCTGATCTGAGCACTGTAGGTGGCTGCACGCTGAAGGGTTCCAGGGCGGGATAGGGGAGCCTAGGGTCCGGCCCGATTCCTTCAGCCTGCTTCCCCGTGCTTCACCTGGTAGCGCTCTTGACCGGGCCCGCGAGATGCGAAGCGCAGGGAAGAGAGAAAAGCCACCGGCCGCGCGCCATCAAGATTCCTAGATGTCTATCTGATGCCGAACCTCTTTCGCACGGTCCGAGGCAGGTGGGTGGCTGGCGAGCAGCTGATGAAGCAGGTTCTCGTCGTTAAGCTCGCGCCGGCACATAGGCGGCGGGCAGCTCAGAGGGCTCCTCTAGTTGATCGTCCCGCTCGTCCGCGAGCCCTGTGGCCATCGTTGCAAATAGTCGAGGGAAGCCGAGCAGAGAGTTGCTTGGCTTGGTCGGCCGACGTTTCATCAATATGGAAATCGGTTCCGCCGTTCATAGCTCTCCTATTTCGTGATCGTGAGCTTAGGCTCTTTCGTAGTGCCCCATTTAAACGAGCCGAGGACGAACGCCTGATTGTTTCCATCTCGGCGGCCGCCTTCACCGCCCACGCTCACCTCAAGCCACAACTCTTTGCTTAGACGGATGTCCACGCCAATTGATGCTCTCGTCGACTCGCTAGAGCGGCGATGCACAGGATCCTCGAAGATGCGCAGCGCTTCGATTGAGACGGCGAACTTATCATTGCCAAATCGAAGTCTGGCGCCTCCCGCGACACTGTTCTGCTCGAAGAATTTCCCCTTGTTCTTCGGATCTGGGACCTGCTCGTTTCCCCGATATCGGCCGTGCAGGATCAATTGCGCGGCGTCCTGAAGGCCGGGGACATCTTCAAAACCATACGCTATTGATGTCCACAGAATGCCGCCGTCCCAGTTCATCCGATCGACGCTTCCGTCCGTGCTGATCCAGCTCGGTGCTGCGCCGAGCGCCCAGCTGGAGTTGTTCCACAGCCGCTTTTGAGCTTCGTCGCGGCAGGTTTGTGATTCAGTCCTGAGCTTCTGCTGAGCTTCGTTGATTCTGCGCCGAAACTCCGACCTCTCCGCCTCGTCCTTGCCCTCTGACTCTGGAAGCAATGGTGTCTGAACAATGCTTCTCGCTACCTTTCTGAGACAGGCCTCCAGCTCGCCGTCGAGCCTCGGATCACCACGATCCCAGGGAGTCACACGTATTCCGAGAGCTAGGCGTACTGACTTGTCCGCGTCATTCGTGCCCTTCGCCGTCGCTGCTGATGTTTGTGACCGCCACAGAATGCGCGTAAGACTTGGGCTGTCGGCACCTTGCTGATACTGCTTCAGACTGACCGTGTCCCCGAAGAGCAATTGGTAGGGCGCCACGTCGAGAGCGAGTCCAGATTGGAAGTTACCATTCTTGTCGACGCCGTTGAGGACCGTCGCGGCGAGTTCTTGCGTACTGGCCGGGCGCGTGACCGACTGGGGCGACAGACCGAGCGCGGTGAACGCAGGAGACTCCGGAACCGATAGATCGATGCTCTGAGCCTGTGCACTTTCGTTATTCACCTTCGCTTCGGCCCAAGCCAAAGTCGGATGTAATACAACGAAGATGAAGACGATAGCCCGCCGTGCTGGAGCGTTCATGCAACGTGGAACCGGACGCCGCGCACGATCAGCACGTCACCATCCATCGGCTGACCAGGAGGATCGGGATAGTGCTCTTCGTACAGGGTGCCTTCTCCTTGAGTGATGACCGCCGTCGCGCTGTAGGTTTTAGAGCCGTCAGCTTGGTACTGAATCCCGAGGTTCCAGGTGAACAAACGCCCATGTAGATTCTGAACGCTGGGGCCAATGTTAAATACGTCGTCCGTTGGACCTGCCTTAACGAGGGTGGGAGTGGGGGTCCACAGATACGTTGCGAACTCTCCCACATGGGCCTGACCGACCCTGAGCTCAATGGTTGGCACCGGCCCATTTCGATCAACGTTGATCTGAGGAGTCTGCATCGTCGTCCTCTCTCACGCGAACGAAGAACCGAGAGAAAATCGCAATCCGGAATCGCTTCTGGCCTGTCTACCACACGATGAGATCGCCGCGAAACGCCACGGACCGAGCGGCGAAACGATCCACGAAAACAGACACCGTGTCAAGAGGCATATTGACCTTTAGTTGGTCTAGACGTACATTCTCGGCACCTGAAGCCGGGAATCTAGCGTTAGCAGCGGAAGTGTGAACTACTGAGGCCGCCCCCGGCGGAGGAGGCGAGGAGGGTATCGGGTGGGCGTGTGTTACCCGCGTAACCGTGAAGGCAGCAATGGGGGGGGGCCAAAAAATGGAAAAGCTCGTAATGTCCTTAGGACCTGTATTTGCTGCAGGCCTGGCGATTCAGCAGCTCCTCGAGCTTCTCGATGCGATCAAGCTCAAAGATATCCCAGCGGAGTACAAGAAGCTGACTCTTGGCCTTCTCTCATTGGTGCTGGGCTTGGCTCTCGCATTTGCTGCGAAGCTGCACGTACTCACACCGCTCGGCGCCTCTGTGGCACCATTCTGGGACGAACTCACGACCGGGCTCATCATCAGCGGTGGCACGCAGGGTATCAATTCGATCATGAAGTTTTTGGGCTATGCCAAGGAAAGCAAGAAGGCGGACGCAGCAGCCAAGACGGCGCCGGCACCGGCAGCTCCGGCAGCGCCGGGACTACCGGCAGCACCTGTTGTGACGGCGCAGATGATCAAGTCCTTTGGGGACCGTGTCTAGTGCAGGGCGTCTCTATCAGTGACTCGGGGTGGTCTTGACACCGTCCTCGGCCCAGAGTGATGCATGCTATCGCGCCGTGGAAGATAGTCACTGGGCTGCGGCCGCGGACGCCGTAACCCTGGTGAGGTCGCTCGAAGTTATAGAACTACATGAAAACCATGGAGGCTGTTGGAGGGGCCCAGGAGAGTGCTCCGAAATTATGAAGGGCACTGTGTCAGAACCATCGGGCTCTATCGGACAGACAGCACTCGTCACAGGACCCCGGATGAGCGAGCTATAGAAGCCCCTGGATTGCTTCCAATGGTGTGCAATGGTGGCCGATGGGGTCCCGCGCGATTGGAAGAACTTGAAATTTCGCAGTGTCGCCGCGCGGTGTATGGAAAATCCACCGGAGTGATCCCAAGTACTGTGGATGCCTGCACGGTGAAGGGTCGCGGTGTGGGATAGGGGGGAGACCAGGCCCCGACCAGATTCCTTCAGCCTGCTTCCCTGTGCTTCACCTGGCAGCACTCTTGACCTGCCTCGGCCCTGTGGCCTAGGGTCCAGTCTACGCGGACGCGGAGCAAGTCGGGTTATTCTCTCGATGATAGCTAACTGTGCAGCTAGCGGACACGATCATTAGCCGCATTGGAGAGGAATGAAGACACGCTGGGAGTTCCATTTCAAGGCCTGGGACATCGCTTTTGATCAGGAGCATTCATTCGTCGGTTCCCTCGGTCCGTCGAGCGACCAAGGCTCGCCGACGTTGCAAGCCGGCTTTGACTTCGAGCTACGGCTCGTGCCGGGTGACAGGAGGAGCGGCGAGGCACCGCATCAGACCGGTAGGATATTGGTGACGATCCCAGGTCGGCCGGAAGATACCGAGGAAGCGGCATACGTGATCGCTTCGAGGATGAAGGACCGAATCTGCTTCCCGCATGGCCGCATGAAGATTTCCGGCGGCTTCATCTGCGCAACGCAGCTACCGGAGACCGCCGAAGAAGAAGCGGAGGTCGGCGATCGTCCCCACCTCGTCCGTTTGGTCTTGCAAGACGCGGTCGACGTTCCGGTGTTCGAGCCGAAACGATTCTTGAACCTTCGCGTTGACCCGCATCACCAACCCCTGCTTGAACAGGTGAACGCGGCGCGGCAGCTCAGCAATCCGGTCGAGGCCTTTCTCGCATTCTTCAAGGTTCTCGAGAAGGCGTACGCCAGCGACCGCCCGGGGAATCTTTTCCGCGCGCTACGAGACAGCGACGAACTATTCATGCTCGTTCGCCAGATCGTCAGGCCGCCAGAAAGGGAGGCGATCGATCGCGATGATTTCGCTGGCCTGATGACCGACCTCGTGCGCATTCGGGACAACTGCGCGCATTTGCGAGGAACAGCCGGCTACACTCCGGCCGATCCGCGGGTAGCTACCGAAGTTGAGCCGCATCTCGGGTTGGTCGGTGAACTCGCGCACCGATGCGTCCAGGCCCGTGTTCTGCGAGAGTGAGCGGCCAAAAGGGTGATTCTAGGCGTTAGGCCCACGAATGAATTCTGACCAGCTTCTGGTTGCGACTCTCAGCGAACTCAAACGATACGTAGAAGTCGGCGACGACTACACCATGCTTCGGGCCGCAGCGCTTCTCCGTCAATTGTTAATGGATGAGTCTCCGCTTGTGCACCAAGTGAATCGCGCTCATCGGTTGAAGTTGAGGTTTCTAGTGTGCGGCCGTCGGTACGCGGAAGTGGTGCTCGCCGATGGTCCGATCTTCTATTCGGCTCTCGCTGGGATACATCGGTCTGGAACGACGGGACACCAGGCCGAGATGCTCCCACTGGGCGAGTTCCTTGCCGCCAAGGTGCTGAAGCTTGGTCCGTGCACATTGACCATTGCTGATCTGATCTCGATCTCGGCGAACGTGCTCGGCGGCGTGCACAAAGGGCCACCGAACACACAGAAAGAGCAAGCTCTTGAGCAGTTCAATCAAGTGGTGACTGCGTTCGGCCATCCCATCAGCGCCGCTCAGATGAAGCCAGTCGTCCTTGTGGTCCTTGATGCTCTCGAGCCGTTGGCGAACGCAGTTCGGGGCGAATGATGCTATCGCGCGACGGCCTAGCTCATCGATGGGGCCGACCGGCTTCGCCGGCGACGGCTCATCGGCGACGTTAAACGGCCGCAGTGGAACGAATCGTCGTCGTCGTTGACCAGTTCGAGGAAGCCCGGAATCTGATCAAGGTCGGCACCATCGCGCATCTCCGTATGGCGCTGCTTTTGCTCGACAACGGCGCCGAGGTCCTCATGTATCGCGCCGTCGTCAATCGAATGCAGCACCACGAGTGGGGGAGCCGACTGCTGGACCGTGCCCGCGAAGTGATGTCGACGGAGAAGCTCGTCGAGTTTCAAAAGGAGTTCAACATACGCCCGCTCTCTGCAAAAGAGCGAAAGGCGTTGCTCCACGACTACGCCGCGAAGGTGAACTTCCTTGTCTCAGAGGCCAAGCTCCCGAAGGCCGTGGGAGAGGTACTGAAGGCGATACAGCGATATCGAAACGAGGCGTACCATCGCGACAAGATCAGGAAGGAGACGCTCCGGTCAGCGGTGGTCGTTCTGTACGATGTCGCGGTCGAGCTACTCACACGCCTTCCTGGCTTGACCGTCGGATATTCGAGCGGCGATGACTGGACCGGCTTTTGCCAGCGCTACGGATTCAAAGGGCCCTTTGACCTGCTGCACAGCGGCGGTCTCGACAAGATTGCGGCGAGCCTGAGGACGGGGGTCAATCTGACGACTCAGGAATTGGGGGAGGGCTTAGCGCAGCACCTCAAGGAGCGGCTCGACGAGATAGAACGGTTGCTCGTTTTCGTAGCCGACAACGCAGCTGGCGGGCTTACCCCTCAACACGAGCTGAAGCGCATCCAGTTCTGGGCCGAGCATGACGTCGTGCCCGATGCCAATGACAGCCGCCTGGGGAGTTATGAAGCCACATTCAGCGGGGAGGACATTCGACGGTGGCGAGCGGCCAGCGCTGCGCTCGTCCAGCAGACTGACCGACTGGATCTCTTCAGCGCCTTTGCCCGCATCGAACTCGAAATAGAGGAACTAGAGGAGATGGTTCACGAGGCCGCGAGCCTGCTCGACCAAGCCATCCAGTTCGAGATCGATCGTCAAAGAGGGAAGTAGGGCCACGTCACCGGCTCAGGGAGCGGCTAGCCTAGCGCGAGGTGGGAGTGGAAGAAGGGTCCAGGCGATCAGGGTGATCTGCGATGATCCCCACCAAGCATCGCCGGGCGAAGCCACCCTAGCCCGAGGCGTTCTCCTTCGGGGCATCTCGATGTCGAACAGACTGTCCGCACGTCGAGCACCACCGCGTGACCTTGCGACCAGCGTACTGCTCGACGAGACGCACCGGGCACGGACATTGTGCCCCGCAGTGGGTGCACGGGAAGTACCGATCGAGTTCGTCGCTCACGGCGGAGAATTCTAAACGGGCCTCTATAGGAGCTGCAACTCGATCACCGGCGTCAGGAGCGCGCCGCGTACTTCGTGGACAAGATACCAAGGGCGCCAAGCCTGCCGATCTCCCGGTCGAGCAGCCCACGAAGTTCGAGCTGGTCATTAACCTCAAGACGGCCAAGGCGTTGGGAATAAACATCCCGCAGTCGATCCTGACCCGAGCTGACGAGATCATCCAATGATCGAGTTCACTGTGTCAGAATTGTGCCAGAACTATCGGACACTATCGGTCATGAACGGGCACAACCGCGGAAGGAACACCCGAGCAAGAGCCTGAGATTATTGTCAATGGTGTCCGATAGTGCCCCATAGTCCCCGTCGTTGGGAGAACTTGAAATCCACCGGGCCGCAAGGCGCCTTGGGGGTTCGACTCCCTCGCCCTCCGCCACTCAAATCGGGTAGGTGTGGATCAGGCTCGAGATACTGCGGAGGAGTAAAAAGACAGAAATTGTGCCAGTGTCAGAACTCCGGCCGCAGTCGATTTGGAGCGCGATGAAGAGGACGATCTACGATACGCGCTTACGGATCGAGACCTCACCGGTCGCCGTCTAATTCGCCTAACGAGTAAATTCTTCTAAACGCAGTCGTGGCGCCGCTTACCGGTTGAAAGTCGTACTTCTTCACCAGGCGCAATCCGTCGCTCGTCACAGGCCTTGTGTAAATGACGATATGCTTCTCCTGTAGCCGTTCAACTTTCTCGGACAGTCTTGCAAGGATCGCGGCTTTCGCGAAGAGTCCTTCCGCTACTACTCCGCCGACATAAACAGCGGCAGGCCGTCTTGAGGCCTTTCCGATGTGCTCGGCCGCGAACGTCGCACCTACTAGCTCTTCTCGGGCGACCTGTAAGGCCGCGCTTTTGGTCAGGGGAATGATACTGAAGGATCCGACGAGCTTGGGCTCTGCGTGGCGTGCACCTCGGCGCGTAGTGACCTCGAACAAGAACCAGAAGAGCTTGCTGTTCCTTCGATACCACGCTCGATCTTGCGCCAAGCTAGACACCTCGCCCGGGAAAAACCGCTCCCAGTATTCGTTGTGTCGCTCAAGTTCCTGGTGTCGGACATGCCGACATTGATAGCGCGGAGGGTTAAAGAGACTCAGCAGGACTTCGTGCCAGACGAATGCGAGTCCCTGCGAAGCAAAGCGCAAGACAGAGAGCAGAATAGCTAGTGCGATCAGGACAATGCCGAGCCACAGCGCGCCCAAATACACTTTAGGTGGCAGGTAATGTTGAGGATCGATGTCCGGCTGCTGCCTGTAAATGACCGTTAGTGCGCTACCGATCCCGAAGAGCGGCAGAATTATCGCCCAGCCGAGTCTTGTTTTTCTCGGCATTATCGGGCGAGTCGCATGTCTGACGTTCTGCTGGATATTTGTGTTCTGGCCGTCGCACTGAGGGTATGCGGAGCGCGAGAACTTGGTTGAGGTATCAATTGAACCATCCCGCCCGCCGGATCTGACTTCGTAACACCAACGCCTTCTTGAACTCGGTCTTCACCTGCGGCCATGTCTCAGCGTCCCACCGGCTGTGGAGCATCGCGCGGAGCAGTAGAGACACACGGAGCCACGGGTGCTGCCAGCTGCGATCAGCATCGGTGGGCATGGTGGGAACGTAGAGCCGGTAGCAGGCGAGCGTCAAGTGTCGCGGTTTCGACACGGTGAAGAGGAAGGAAGCCAGGGGAAGCGCACGGCGACCACTAGGTAGAACCTATCCTGACCTGAGATCCTTCACCTGGCAGCCCCCGGCTTCGCGTGGAGGGGTCTGGGGGAACCCGTGTGGGGTGGGATCCAGACAGGCACGGCGGGCTTGTCAGTTCGTGTTGCTCGGGGTTCGAGAAAGCTGAGGCCCTCTCCTAACTGGGCGTCAATTGGCGCCGTTTGCGTTGGCATGTCACCTGCTTGGCAGTATGTAGCTCGACTGGCGGGGAGCGCTGCGGTGGGAACAATAAACGGCTCGACCTCAGGAGGAATGGCACGCGGGGCGGGGATCTACCTCCTGCATGACGACGGCCAACTCGTCCAACTGGCCGAGAGGGCATACGACTCCGAAGCCATCCTGCAGGAGTTGATCGCGAGCTATCCCAGCATCCTGGCTGGCGACCAGATGGGACGCCAAACGCCCCGACGGTGGCTGCTCATCTGCCGGGAAATGGCCGTCCCTTCCGAGGAGAACGGTGCCGACCGCTGGGCTGTCGACCATCTCTTCCTTGATCAGGACGCGGTCCCGACACTCGTCGAGGTCAAGCGGAGCAACGACACACGGATTCGCCGTGAAGTCGTGGGTCAGATGCTCGACTACGCGGCGAACGCAATCGTGTACTGGCCGGTGGAGCGTCTACGGGCGACCTTCGAAACTACCTGTCGTCAACAAGGGCGCGAGCCCGAGGAAGTATTGGGTGAGGCTCTCGGCGCTGTCGATCCTGAGCAGTTCTGGCTCCGCGTACGGACGAATCTGCAAGCCGGTCGGGTGCGGTTGATCTTCGTCGCTGACGCAATTCCCCAAGAGCTCCAGCGCGTCATCGAGTTCCTGAACGTGCAGATGGACCCGGCGCAGGTGCTGGGCGTCGAGATTCGTCAGTTCGTTGGCTCCGGCTTAAAGACATTAGTGCCGCGACTCATCGGGATGACTGCAGAGGCAGAGCAGCGAAAGGGCCTTCGGTCCTGGGACGAGACGTCGTTCCTCGATGCCCTCGAGAGCCGATGCGGGGCGGACTCCGCCCGGGTCGCGCGAGAGATCCTGGAGTGGCTGCCTTCGGAATCGCTTTCGCTGCGTCTGTCGTGGGGTGCTGGGAAGCAGGATGGCTCGTTCTCTGCGGTGGTCGAGCAGAGTGGGCGGCATACCCTCTTTACGGTCTACACATCCGGCAAGCTCTACATCGCACTCGACGCTCTCCGCAGCCGAACGCCATTTAATGACGAACGGGCCTCCCGCGAGCTCGTACGACGGCTGAACGAGTTTGCGGGCGGGTCGATTCGGGAGGATGCGAAGTATCCGCCGATACCGCTTTCGGCGCTCGGGAGCAAGGCGACACTGCAGCAATTCTTGGGCACGCTCGATTGGATTGTCCGGCAGATCCGGGGCACCTAGCCAGCTCCCGGATCACATTCGGGAGAAGTCAGTGAGCGGGTTGGCCTCCTTCAAAGGCCTGTCAAAATCGCGCGTCATAGCAGGGCTCCAATGCCACAAGCTCCTGTGGTGGATGGTGCACGAGCCGGCGGCGCCGGAGCTTGCGCTCGATGATCAAGCGCGAGTCGCGATGGATCGCGGTACCACCGTCGGAAAGCTCGCCCAGAGCTATGTTCCTGGCGGGGTTCTCATCGACCTCCCCTATGACGCATTTGCCGAGCGGGCGACTCGCACCAAGGACGTGCTCGAAACCGGTGCGCCGGTGGTCTACGAGGCTACGTTTCGCGCCGGCGGCGTCTCTGTGACGGTGGATATCCTCGAACGGGCCAGTCACGGCTTTCGCTTGATCGAGGTCAAGTCAACCACGTCAGTCAAGAAGCATCACGTTCCCGACGTGGCCGTGCAGGCGCACGTCCTGCGCCAAGATCGACTCGATCTCGTGAGCACCGAGGTAATGCATCTCAACCGTAGCTGCACCTACCCAGACCTCTCCAACCTCTTCGTCCGCTCGGACGTGACGGAGGCAGTTAAGGGCATTGAGGCCAAACTGCCCAGCCTGCTCGGTGAGCAGATCGAGATGCTCCAAGGGCCAATCCCTGAGGTACCCATCGGACCTCACTGCTCGACGCCGTACGAGTGTCCCTTCATAGCGCGCTGCTGGGCGACGCTGCCACCCCACCACGTGAGCACGCTTTACGCGATGCGACGCCGCGCCCTGGAGCTGGATGAACAAGGCTACCGGACGATTTACGACCTGCGCGAAGACGTGCCGCTGGGACCGATCGCCGACAGGCAGCGGCGCGCTGTGCAAGAAAACCGCCCCATCGTGGAGCCGACGCTGGCCCGGGCGCTGGATTTCTTCGTGCCTCCGATTGCATTCGTCGATTTCGAGACCGTCGGCCTTGCGGTCCCAGTCTGGACGGGTTGTCACCCCTACGATGCCGTGCCGGTCCAGTTCAGCTGTCATGTTCAAGATGTCGACGGTCGGCTGGCACATTACGAATGGCTCGCCAATGGCCCTGAAGACCCGAGGTTAGCGCTGGCACAGGCCCTCATCCGGGCATGCGCGGGCGCCAGAACCGTGGTCGCGTACAACGACGACTTCGAGCGCCGATGTATTGAGCAGATGGCTGAGGTTCTGCCTGATCTGGCGGTCGCGCTACAGAGTATCGTGGCGCGTCTGGTGGACTTACTCCCGGTTGTCCGAAGCCATGTGTACCACCCGAATTTTGTCGGTAGTTTCAGTCTCAAGCGGGTCCTGCCCGCGCTCGTCTCCAGTTTCCACTACGAGGATCTCGTTATTAGTGAAGGCGCCACTGCGAGCTTGGAACTCGAGCGCCTGCTCTTCGAGGGAGCTGAGCTCACGGAGGAGGTCAAGACCCATCTCAAGACGGAGCTGCTCCGCTACTGTCATCTAGATACATTCGGCCTCGTCCAATTGCTTGCCCGCTTGCGAGAACTCGGAAAAGGCTGACCTCTTTCGCGTGATTCGTTCAACACTTTTCGCGCACAAGCTTGCATCGGGAGCCTCGTGAGGGCCAGGGCCGTTGAAGGTGTATTCGTAAGTGGTCGGATACGGCCAGGTTTCGTCCTAACCGGTTCTAGGGCTATTGCACGTTGAGAACTTGCCAGCCTGCTATTGAGCGACGCACTCAGCGAGGCGATGGCGTCAGTGACACAGGGTCGGTACAAAACGCCGGCCACGGAAGGCTAGTCTTCGCCATGCACGCAGACAAGGTACTGGACGTTCGATTGGGCATCGCAGTCGCACGCGGGAGAGTTCTGTGACGGGCGATCGCCGCGAGAGATCTGCAGTCCAGATTCGCCTTCGGAAAGCACCACTCCTTGCGCAGCTGTCTCTTCGGCCTAACCAAATGAAGGCGATCGATGGCGCCCGACGCTACGTGGCGGCCTACAAAGCAGGGCAAACCGCCAAGGCCGGCCTGGTACACATGGCAACTGGAACGGGCAAGACCGGGGTCATCGCGACTCTCGCGCGTTGTATCCCAGAGATCGGGACAACGTTGGTGTTGGCACCGCGCATCGCCCTTCGTGACCAACTCATACACGACATAGCATCGCGATTCTTCGCACGGCTGGAGCGAGCACCCCGCGTTCTGCCAAAACAAGTGCGTGACATAGAGGAAGTGATTCGGACCGAAACTCCACAGTTAGGCAATTCGGTCTTTGTCACAACGGTCCAGATGCTCGAAACGATGAACCGCCCGCCAGCAAGCGGCTCGTCACGCGAACAGCGGAAACGCCGACTATACCGGCGACTGAAGGAGATGGTGGATCTCGTTCTGGTTGACGAAGGTCACTACGAACCTGCTCTATCCTGGGCTCAGGCGGTACGCCAGATTCCGGCGCCGCGGATACTTTTCACCGCGACGCCCTATAGGAACGACCTTAAGTCGTTCGATACTGACGACAGGTTCGCGTCGCACTTCACACTGAGCGAGGCCACAGCAAAACGCGTGGTGCGACGGGTACGAGTCATCCAGCGCAAACCGACCCGCGAGCCACGAGAATTCATGAGTGATGTGCTGAGCTTCTACGATCAACGGATCCGGCGTCGCTGGACGGACGCTCGCGTAATTGTCCGGTGCGACAGCGATGCGTCGATCCGGCAGATGGCCCAGATCCTAAGCGACGAGGGCCGCTCGCTTTTGGCAATTCATGAGACCTTTTCGGACAGGGGAGGAGAACACTGGGAGCGCCGGACGGTGCCGCAGCGCGACAAGGAACCGAGATTTTACGAGCCGGACGGACCCGTCTTTTGGATTCATCAGTTCAAGCTCCTTGAAGGGATTGATGACGACCGATTCAGACTAGTCGCGCTATTCGAACCGTTGGGGAATGCACGCCAAGTGGTCCAACAAGTCGGGCGAATCATCCGGAATCCAGAGTGCCCACGGGAGGCGGAAGCCTTTCTGCTGGATCACGCAGGGGGCTATCACGAACGCTACTGGAAAAACCTGATCGCATACGACGATGTCCTAGCCAGCGAAAGTGCTGACGCGCCACTGATCCACGAGGAGTTTGTCACAAAGGTTCTCCAGGCGCATCCTGACCCGACCTACTTCAGAGGGAACGTGCGAAGGCGCTTCTCCTTCGAGGACTTCAACCCCACGCTGGACCTTTCGCTTCCGCGCGCCGCCAATCTCTTACATAAAGGCCCGAGTTTCGACATAGGTGAAGTGCGAAGCATCCTTGAGCGACGCCTCGACGAGGCAGATTGCGTATACAGGCGGTACCCGACCGACGACAAGACTCTCGTATTTATCTACGTCGCGGTCGACAGCGCTCCCTTTCTGCCGTCGGTGTACTTTCTCAGCGGAATGCCAGGCGTCACGGTCGTGCATGAATTGAAGAGCCTGGTCGCCTACTACGACAGCGGCGGTGGCTCGCCGCTGGGCATAGCTGGGCGCGGCGGAGCGATTGGTTCGGACCAACTTCGCCGGTTGTTCAGCGGCGGCGTGGGGACCAAACTGGTCGAGGCGGCTATGAAGAACACGCAACTCGGGCACCGCGCCGCGCGCACGCGAAGTCTCACCGCTGCGTCTATCGAGGAAACAGTGCCTGGGCTGGACGATCACGTACATGTGTTGACCCGAGTGACCGGCTACAGCGCAGAAGAGGTTCGCGACGGAGAGGGTGGCCAGAGACAGAGACAGCTAGTTACCCGCCGCCGCTACGTAGGTCTCCGGCACGGTCGTGTTGTTGAGTCAGGCGAACGCATCGATCTGGACGAGTACTGTGCGTGGCTCCAGGAGTTGGAGGCCGCGTTGGCTGACGCGAGACGAGGCCTTCCAACGTTTGGCCGCTACGCAAGTCACAAGAAGAAGGTTGCCGACCCAACGGCCCGCAATGTGCTCCTAGACGTTTTCGAGGTTCTCGATTCGTTTCGAACGACGGGCGATGAAGAGAGGAAGACTGCGGCTCGCCTGCCGATGGAGATTGAAGACCTATGTCAGGACGTGGTGCGCAGACGCTCGCCGGGCGGCGCAATCGAGCACGTCTTCTCCGTGGTGGCGAACGGTCACCCGTGTGAGGTCAGCATTGAATTCGATTCAAAGCGAAGCCGATACAAACTACGATCGCCTGACTTGGATCGCATGTACTACCGGTCCGACAGCGGCACTGGAAGTCTGATCAAATACCTGAACGACGAGCAGTCGTTTCGGGTCGTGCCTGTATCTCGAGACACTGTGTACGTCGATGGTGAATTTTATGAGCCCGTAGTACGCGTGGGCCCAAGATTCAACGCCGATCAATATCATGTCGGCAAGATACTTGAGCCGATTGATGCGCTCGAGAAATTGTGCGACGAAAAAGGTGCGGTGTGCCTCGCTGATGGGAGCGACTGGGACCGTGCTTCTCTTTTTGGGCTGATTTCTCGGCTGGGAAGAAGTGATCGTACTCTGGAGGCAGCCTTCGGGGAGCCAAATATTCTGGTTTGCGACGACCTGGGTACCGAGGTAGCAGACTTCATTCTCGCAGACAGCGATCGCGTCGTGTTTATTCATGCAAAGGCTGTTGGGCAGCTCAACCCACCGAAGCCATACTCAGCTAGCGAGCTTTCGGTCGTTTGTGCCCAAGCGATCAAGAACGTGAGGTATCTCTCTATGTTCAACGACCTCACGCCCAAGAACCTGTCGCGATGGGAGGAGCCTTGGCAGGCTGCCAAAACAGCTGGCCGGGTACGCCGCCGGATTCGTCTTCCGAAGGGGCGGGTCAGCCCGGAAAAACTTTGGGATGAGCTGCGCTCTCGGATCGCAAATCCTCGGACCCATCGTGAGGTTTGGCTCCTCTTGGGTGGCATTCTGTCAAAGGCTCGGCTGGAGCGAGAACTTGCCCGGTCAGCCGCTACCGCGGAAGCGGTACAAGCCGTCACGTTGCTTCACGCGACTCTCGCGGCGATAGGTTCGATAGACGCAAAGTTGCGCATCTTCTGCTACCCGTAGAATAGCCCTCCACGGAGGAGCGGCCAGGCCGTCGAAAGGCACCAGGATTTCTAGTCCTTGTCGTGAGGCCATCTAACCAAGCGCGGGACATCTAGTCCTCGTCGCGTCGCAGTCTGACCAGGCACACGATCTTTAATCCTCATCCTGTAGCGCTCCGCTGGAGCACGGGATAGTTGGTCCTGAGCCTCATATCGGGCATAGGCCCATGCCCAGCCCGTCACGACAAGGCTCGGGCGGAAGCCCGAAGCTTTCTGATCGCAGCCAGGAGACGCGCGACCTCATCCGAAGCCAAGGCTCTTATCACACGAGCGTTGAGTTGGATATCCCGCAGCCCGCCCTGTTGAAGTGCTTCAGCGAGTCGAACGCCGTTCTGCCCAAGCCACGCTGACCGCTTTGGGTCGCCAATGATGACGTTGCGGGGCCGCTGTATGCGAGTCCGTGGGCAATCATCCTTGAGATGTACTTGAAGGTCGATCCGATAATTTCTGCGGTATCGGTTCGTGAACCTGTCGTCAGCAATGAGGGCTGCATCGGTGGTAACGATTTCGCTGACCGTCAGGTAGCCAGTGCAGAGATGGGTTTTGAGACGCGCTGCATTGGAACCGGCGACAGTAGGTGTGAAAAAGAGCACATCATCGACATCCAGGGTCATTCGGACCTGAGGCCCGCAGATCGCCCATACGGGGAACCCGTTCTCCCAAAAGTCAGGATCGGGGTTCAGGACCCGACACCCTGTGCGCCCTCTCTCGTCCTTCAGCTGCCGATCGCTCATATCCGCGCGTGATACTTGCGTATGATGCCCTTCAACAGCAGTCGTCCCTTGTTCTCATAAGCCGAGAACGGTCCAGAGGCCGACGTTGAAGAAGGATTCGTAGGGGGACGACGACGGAAGACCAAGCAGGCCACAAGGGGAACCAGCCGCCGCCGGCAGCACGACTCGGACGACTAGCTGAAAGGGATCCTCGTCGCCCAACTCGTGGGAGCCAATCGGGGCCACGCGGAGCAGAACATCGACCAGCGGGAAAGTAAGAGGATGGCCCGCGGCAGCGAGCCGTCTCAAGTTTACTGCGCTTTCCCGAGGCCCAGATAACGTTCCTCTATTGTGCGCAAACGGTCTTGAACCTGCGCGCGATGCTGCTGGCGCGCAAGACCGGCTCCAGCGAGATCGGCCTCCTCTTGTGCGCGATCGAGCGTGGGCGGCCGGGAAAGCATTTCGTCTACAGCAACGCACAGGTTGCACACGGGCGTCTTCCTCTTTCGCATTCCATTCGTTGGACGCGGGTGCGGGCGTTTACGGACAAACGCCACTTCGAGGTCGGGCCCGGCGCCTAGTGCCTGGCTAATCCGTTGAAGGACAGCCAGGGACGGAGCCCGGCGCTCGCCAGCCTCTAGCTTGCGGATGTAGATGGGTGATACACCAACGCGAGTCGCCAGGGCCGCTTGCGTCCAGCCTCGCGCTTCTCGGTGCGCTCTGATTCGAGGGCCTAGATCGGAGAATCGTTTCATGGATACTATGCAGTAGCGGTGTTGCACACAGAAATGTCAAGCAGACGCCGGAATTCGAACGATCCCGCTCCAGGTCAGTTGGGCATTGGTGAGGTGTACCCACGCGGCTGCTACCGGATGCTGGGCGGCGCGCCCGATGCCGCTTGGACTGCGCACTGAACGGACGGCGCCCTTCAGTACTTCCCGTGATCCCTGGCTGGTGCCTCGCAGCGCGTCTTAACTGAACTTCCTATTGTGAGCTGCGACCCTGGAAGCATTCGGTATTCGCGAATGTCTCGTCATCACATCCAGTGCTATACTCATTAGCGACCAGCAACGCCGATTCGCGATGGGGATTGGAGATATGGCAGACCCGACCACGATAACAGTCATGTTGCTCGGCGTTCTCGCGAAAGAACTCGTGCTACCGTTGTCGAAGCTCGCGCAGCAGGCGTTACGCCAGGCTGCTCACGAACTCGCCGGGAGATCGCAGGAGCTCAAAGCGGACGAGATCAAGAAGATGATGCAGCAGCTTGCCGAACAAAATCTGGTTAAGGCGACACCGACCGACAACGACATCATCTATACGATCACCGCGGACGGCGTGAAAGAGTTGGATAGAACGACGAAGGGGTTCTTCACGAAGCTGCCCGTCTAGCTCTACCGGAGGCGAGTTGGGCGTAGAAATCGCGCCGCTCTTGTGGCGCACGGCGCTGGGTATCTTCGCCCTAACGGTTTTCCTGGATCTTCTCGATCTGTCCTTCGGGCGCATTCTCTGGTTCGTTCGGACGCTTCGGTTTTGGCTTTACTTCACTCTTCATTTCGGCTTGTCGTGTCTCGCTGCCTACCTTCTTCGGACGGCTCTAACTGACTGGTATCTGCTCGCCCCCGTTGCGACGTTCCTTGGCGTCGCGGTGATTTCCAATACCGACGTAAAGATCGCCGGATACTCCCTCGTGCCGATCGCCCAATTGTTCATCTCGGTCAAAGCCAAGATGTTCGAGCAGGCCGCCGAAGACAAGAAGGCAGAAGCCACCAAGGCCCGGCTCATTGAGCGCCTCCAGCGTTTGGAAGTTCGGAAGATCGTTGCCGGCCACAGCGCGGCCCTGCTTGGCGCTGGATACAGTGCCGAACGTGTGCAAAGGAAGGTGAACAAGGCACGCCAGCGGGCCCAGGGCTCGGACGATTATCTTAAGACAATCCTCGTCGCCCAACTCGTGGGGGCCAATCGGGGCTACGCGGAGCAGAATATCGACCAGTGGGAAAGGTGAGGGACGGTCCCGAAGGCGACGGGATATTGGCTACCAGGAGCACCTTGGATAGATTTTGACAGAGCGAGTTTCCTTTTCTGCTGCCTGCGGGTGTCAGCGATCGAAATATCCGGGATCTCGGCGGCTTCTTCGACACCGACCAGCGGGGCGGCTCGGCACAAGGCGTGGGCGGCTGCTGGCTGAAGCTTCTTCCGATGAAAGTGGAAAGAGACCCCTGATGATTTGGGCTTCATCCTGCAGCCTTCTACAGAAGGAACGGCCACGTGGTCGAGAAGCCCCAGGATTCTTAGTCCTCGTCGTGTGGCGGTCTGATGAAGCACAGGATACTTAGTCCTGAGTCTACTGCCAGGCAAGGCATGGAGATCCTTCACTCGGTGCGGTTCAGTACGGGCCGGTGTGCCAGCAGCTGTGCCCAGAGGGTCCACGACGTGACTGCACGATGAAGAGTTCCTCAAGGTCGCTTGGCCCCAACTCTGGGCGGTTGGGAAATCCGCGCGAGGGGCAGAAGGCGGCGAACGCGCGATGGATTCGGATGGTAGTGGTATGCCTTGACGAGCTCGTAGGTGAAGATGCATGAGAACGGCGCAGATAGCCACACGAGCGCCGCCTCGATCGGGAACGGCCAGCTTGGATCAACTGTCCAAGGGTGGACAACTACGCCCAACAGCGCGTCAGGCTGATAACCCCACCACTGCCTCGGGAATGCGAGTGTGACCTCCCAGATGATCGACGTTCCCAGCACGTATAGCACGGCGAGGCTGAGCGCACGCCAGTTGACCAGGTCCTTCGTGGCATTGTACGCAATGATGGCAGGAACGAACCCGATAACGACGAGATACGTGAAGTAGTACGGCACCCACACTCGCCCCTGGCTCCACCAGACCTTCAGTCCAATTCCGGCCGCGACTACGACGACGCCCGCTAAGATGACGCGCCAAGATGGCTGGATTAGGTATTGGTCAGGGTTCATCGCCAATCGTCGATCCTGCGGGTTATAGCGGGACAACCAGAACTCGTCACACCAGAAATAAACGAGGAGGATCGCCGGCGGGCCCAGCAGATAGAAGAGCACCTCCTCTATCGGAATCATCATGCCGATCGCGGGCAGGAAGGCCACATAGGTGTGAGGATCTGTATTGAACCGGAGGATCTTGTGGCCGAAGGCGAAGTCGAGCACCACGCCAAGGAAGACGAGCTGAGAGGTTGCCCATCCGAGTGCCCGCCGTCGACGTGAACCACTATGCGTTAGGCTCAGAAACCGAGGCAGGAGAATCACGACAGGGATCACCCAGAAGAGGAGACTGTTGAAGTAGCTCACCTTCAAAGTAGGAATCAGACCGATGGGCAGCATCCACGAGAACGCGAGTACGACCAACCAGTCGACATACTGTAAGGCGGTGCCTGTTCTGGCGGCGGCTTCGCCCAAAGCTGATATGCGCGCCACAGGCGAGAGTGTGACCGCAAAACTCGCTAAGCGTCAACTTTCAAGATCCTTTTCCTTGCGCCCTAGCTTCCAATCCTCGGGGAGGGGATGAGGGAAGTCATCGTGTGGGAGGTGTGAACGATGCCCTTGGCCGCGCGACGCGCAACAGCAGACGATCTCGTTCAGCGTGTCGAGTCCCTATTACGGAACGGTTCCGCCGGCGGGAGACGTTCCACTCAGGGCGACGCCGAACGCGAGCGGCCTGTCCGCGGCCGCCGGTCCACGCTCGCCAACGTTTAACCTAGGCCAACTCAAGACGACGATGGGGGCAACGATCGAGCGGCGAAGTCCGTTGCGCGACGCGCGAAGGGCAGGTCGGCTACGCTAATGCTGGCGGCGACACGAAGCGTCAGTACGACTGGAAGCGTGCTGTCGTAGACGTAGTCGCTAGAGGAGGCGGGGATGAAAACGGTCGTGCGACTCGTTCAGGTATGGGGGCTCCTCGGGGTCGTAAGCCTGCTGATCTATGTGGGGCTGATCCTGCTCGGATTTGGTCTTCCGAAACGCCCAACGATACTGTTGGGGCTGCTCGCGGTATCACTTGCTGCCGCAATCCTCCTCGTAGGAGATGAGCAGACTGCGAGCACAAAGATTCCGCCTGACGGCCTATCGTTTGCCGGCTTGATTTACCTGCTATTGAGTTCGAGACGATCGCTGTTGACGTTGATCGTTCTAGTGTTGGTTGGTAGTGGCGTTTGTTCGTACTACCTCGTCTCGTCTCTGTTCAGGGTCGAACGAAGTCCAGGTGGGCTTGTCATCAGCCTGCCGGGACAGACAGTGACGTTCCTTCCAATTCACGCCGAAGGATGGCAGGACACCGGCATCAAGCTCCGGCAAGGTCAGGAGTTTCAAGTCGAGCTCTGGGGGCGAGTCTCACCTGGAGCCCTGCTCGACGTGCACAACGTTCAGGTACACATGAGTCGATTCTTCACATGGGTGCAGAGTGGAGCCGTTGGGCGGATGCCTCCGCGGCCTGCTCTCACGTGGCCATTCACTGGACCCGAAGGCTATAAAGAGGAATTTTACCAACCATATCCAGGGCGTCCTCCGATTAACCACTACAAGGACGACGATTGGCTGACGGTGAAGGGCCTGCCACACAACACAGTCGTAGGAATCCTCCTTGATGGGACAGAGCCAGTGTGTGCGGACGGACGGACAAATGAGCCGTGCCGCTCTATCTTGGATGCGGCAGGCCGGATGCGAAATGCATACGACTGGCGCAAAGATGCGGGCAGGTTAATGAATCTTTCGAGCGAGAAGTACCCCAAGGAGATGCGCGCGCGTCGGGAGGGCACCCTGTGGGTGACGATCAATGATGCGGACGAGTTCAGATGGGACAACAGCGGCTTCTTTTTCTTGAAGTTAGTCAAACGCTAGGGTGACGTCGGCGCCGGACGGTCAAGTCCTAGGCGCGCTGGATAATCGAGACGGCAAGGCACTCGGTGGCGCGCCAACCAACAGGATTTCGGGGATAGCGAGATGGCGGCCCACCCCGAGATCGTCGCTCTGGAGCCCAGTGGGGACGCGCATAGGGTGGCGATCACCGGGCCACTCTGATTTTTGGACGGCCGCGGTCGCCTTGGCGGTGACAGCTGGCGCTACGCATTCGGCGTGAGCGCGGCCGAGCTCGAACTTGCACGCATCGGTCGT
>Ga0184638_1000070_pt1 | contig 23035 bp, 28 predicted proteins | sample PLM31_50_b2_FD_133141 | JGI IMG/M metagenome (GOLD analysis project Ga0184638, IMG submission 133141) | Groundwater sediment microbial communities from an aquifer in East River, Colorado, USA - PLM3-1_50_b2 | ecosystem: Environmental > Terrestrial > Soil > Riparian zone | place: USA: East River... | reverse complement strand
TACGAGCTCGGCGAGCGGATCCTCGAGGAGCTCGAGCCGCGGTGGCCCGCGGTTTGCTGCTCTGCCTAGGCGTCGACTCGGCGACGCCGCAGAGAGCCCTCGTGGGCTTTGCCCGCGAGGGCGAATTCAGTAACGGATAGTTTCGCGCCAGTGGCAGTTGTTACCGAAGCCGTGCGGCAAGAGTGGGGGGAGGGCTACCGCCGGTTCGAGAGTGCGGCGCGCGAGCCCGTCGTCGGCGAGCGCCTGCTCGCTCAACTCGAGGTCGTTACCAGCGAGCTGCGAAAGCGGATCGGGGAGACGTTCACGCTCGACGAGCTCGCCGCCATGTACGAGCGCGCCGACGCGTGGGTCCGCCACGCGATCTCGGAGCGTGCCGCAACTCCCGGCTGGACTCGCAACGTCGCGATCGTCGAAGACGCGGCCTTCCACCTGTATCAGCGCGGCGCGGTCGACTACACGCCGTGACGACGCTCAGCTCGGTCGAGCGTCATGAGCGCCGCCGGCGTCGGCGGCGCCAGGAGCTGGGCCGGTGGGCTATCCGCGTTGCGGTCGCCCTGCTCCTGTTCGGCCTCGGCATCGCCCTCGGGCAGGCGCTGCAGGACAACCCCAGGCCCGGCGGGACCGTGACGCTGGAGCGCACGCTCACCGTCCCGACGGCCGGAAATCCTGGGTCAACCGTCACTCCCTGAGCGGGATCGGCCGTCGAGGTGTAAAGAAGGCTCACCTTTGGGTAGATTCGCGGTATGGCGACTCGAGAGCCGCGCCGACCCGCTGCCGGCGAGAGTGAATGGCTCACTCTCGGCCAGGCGGCGAAATTCCTGGGCGTCGCCCAGAGCACGATCCGGAAGTGGTCCGACCTCGGTCGAGTACCGGCCTTCTACACGCCCGGTGGCCACCGTCGGTACAAGCGCGCGGACCTGGACGCGTTCCTGGAGCGCTCCGGGCCGGGCAAGCCCGCCCGTGGCCCGCTCGTCCTGCTCGTCGACGACGACGCGCAGGTGCGCGAGGTCGTCCGCATCAACCTCGAGATGGAGGGCTACGCCGTGCGTGAAGCTGCGAATGCCGAGGACGGGCTCGCGGCGCTCGAGGACGAAGCACCGGACCTGATCCTTCTGGACGTGATGATGCCCCAAGTCGACGGCTGGGAGATGCTGCGCCGGGTGCAGGAACGCCACGGGGTCGGCTCGATTCCGGTCGTCATGTTCAGCGGACAGCTCGACGCCGGCGCCGAGGCCGTCGAACGTGGGGCGCAGGGCTTCGTCGGCAAACCGTTCGACCTGCGCGCGCTGATCGAGCAAACGAAGCAGATCGTTCCGGCCTGATCTCCCTCGACCGGCAGCTCGAGCGCTGGGTCGTCGGGCACCGCGCCGGGTGGCTGAACCCGGTCTTCGAAGGGCTGTCGGCCGCCGGTGGACTTGGGCTGCTGTGGATCGGCATCGCGCTCGTGCTGTCCTTGCTCTGCCGCCGCTGGGGTGTGCTCGCCCTCACGATCGTCGCGGTCGCGCTGGCGGACCTCTCTGCATCGGCGCTCAAGGGGTTGATCGATCGTCCGCGACCCCCGCTTCGCTACCCGGATCAGCACCCGCACGTCCAGGTGCCGGACAGCGGTTCGTTCCCGTCCGGACATGCGGCGACGAGCTTTGCCGGCGCGACCATCCTCGCCTTCGCCTTTCCGCGGGGTGCGCCGATGTTCTACCTACTCGCGACCGCCGTCGGCTTCTCGCGCGTCTATCTCGGAGTCCACTATCCACTGGATGTCCTCGGCGGCGCCGTGCTGGGGACCCTGATTGCCCTTGCTCTGAGGTCGCTCGTGCGCCGTTGGCAGCGCGAGTTGAGAGAAGGCGCCAACACGCAAGGTCGTGACCGCCCGACCCTCGTGCACATCGAAGGCCGGAGCCTAACGGGAGCGAAGCAACGTTAGGCGGAGGCGAACTGACGCGGGCGGGGACGCGTCAGCGCCACCGCCCGCGCGGAAGTGGCCATCCGCCGACCCAGCCCCAAATAAGAGCGCGCGGGCTGTGCCCGCGCGCGTTTACCGCGAAGCGGCGTACAACACCCCGAGCGAAAGCGGAGCTTTCGCTCGGCGCGAAGCTATAGCTCCTCCCCGGCTCGCAAGAGTCCGGCGGCGATCACGGCGAGGGACGCGATCAGGCTGATGAAGATGCCGATGCCGCGACCGCGCCAGCCGAAGAACTCCTCCGGGACGTCGATCAACCGGATCAGGACGAACACGGTCGCGAGCGCCCCGAGCGCGATGATGATCAGGCTCTCCGGGACGTTTTCCGGCAGCTCGATTCCCGCCTCCCGCAGAGCCACAAGGGCGAGAACGGCGAGGCCGATGAAGAACACGAGCTTGCCGAGCGCCCCCGTGTGCCAGCCGATGACGCTCGTCGTCGGTCCCTGGCCGGAGCCGACGTACCAGTCGGTGAAGGCCGAGATCGCCAGGACGAGGCCGGACACCCAGGTGAGCCGTTCGCCCCAGCCCCAGAGCTGGTCGAACGTCCTTGCCTGGCGGGGCGAGGGGGTCATCCAGTCCTCCTCTTCGGGACTGTTGGGGGGATAGGGCTCGGGAGTTTGCACGTGCTCAGGGCCGGAGAGGACGGTCTTCGGGGAAGAAATTCCGTAGCAAGTACTCTAGGGGGTCAGGATGCAGGACACGTCGGCTTCACACGCGATCACAGACGATTTCGTCGAGTTCTGGTCGGCGGGGGCGACGGTCAAAGGGGAGTTCCACTGCTCGGAATGCGGCTACGGGATAGCGATCGTGCGCATCCTGCCGGTCTGTCCGATGTGCGGAGGGACGTCGTGGGAGCAGGTCCCCTGGAGCCCGTTCTCGCGTTCGGGCTCGAGGCTCTAGAGGCCGAAGACCCTCTGGACCTCGCCCCAGGTCGTCACCATCAAGAAGACGGCGAGACCGACGAGCACGACGAACGTGAGCATGAAGCGAAGGCGCGCCTTCGACTTCTCCCGCTTACGCCGGACGCGCGCGTTGCGGCGGGCCCGGTGGTAGTGGTACGCCCGGTCGATCGCGGTGGGGTCGACCGGTGGATCGTCGGGGGGCGCGACCGTCCGTCTCGCGGGCTGGGCCATCGGCGGATTCTAGTGCGCTGAGCCTGCCCCTTCCGGGTTTCCACGATACTTCGACGGCCAGAAATGGTCGCGCGTCCAGGTCAGCCGGGGGTCGAGCTCAGCGAGAGCGGTCTCGACGTGCTCGCCCAATCCGGGGTGGCGCTGGGCTTGGCGGCGAGCCTGCCGGAGGCGCTCCAGACGGTGGCCGACGCCACGTCCCGGGCGGTGAGCGCGGACGTCGTGGTCGCGCGCATCTCCGACGAGACCAGCCGGACCCTGAACGCCTGTGCCGTAGCGACGGGCTCGGCTGCAGTCGCCGCCGAGCTCCAGGGCTCTCGCCTCCCGCTCGACGACGTCCCGGAAGCAGAGGAGTCGGACCTGGTCCGGCTGCCGGAGACCATCCGTCGTGCCGCGGAGCGCGTCCGGGCGTCGCAGGTCGTCTGGCTGCCGCTACACGTCGACGGTCAGCTTTGCGGCAGCCTCGAGCTCATGCGCAGCGGCCGCGCGTTCGACGCGGGCGAGCGGCGGCTCGCTCGGGTCGCGGCCGCGCAGGCAGGACTTGCGATCCGTGCCTTCGGCGATGACGGAGCCGGCGGCCGGAGCCTCGATGCACAGGGCGTCCTGAGTGTCGCGGGCGACGCGCTCGCGGCCGGCGTCGACGAGTCCAGAACGGCGGAGCAGGTGGCGAGGCTCGCAGCGGAGGCGACCGGAGCGGTCTCGGTGCTCCTCTGGCGGCTCGTTCCCGGGCAGCCGCTCGACCCGGTTGCCTCTTTCCACCGGAACGGACTGGGCGCCCCGGTTGCCGAAGCGAGTGCCGCGGCGGAGCGCGCCCTGGCGGGCCGGCAGTCCGTCGTAGTGGAGGAGATCGAGGGCGTCCCTCTCGGCGAAGCCACGGTGTCGACGACGCTCCAGCTCGGCCAGCCTCCCATCGGTGCGCTGCAGTTGCTGTTCGCTCCCGCGGACGCGCCGGGGGCAGACGATCTCGGGGTGCTGGCGACGTTCGGCGTGCGCGCTGCGCAAGCGCTCCGCGCGAGCATGCGATCGCGCACCGTCGCTCTCGAGCTAGGCCGGACACGCGCTCTGCTTGCGATCGTCGGCCAGGCGATCTCGCAGCTGTCCCTTTCGCACACGCTCGAGACGGCCGTGGCGAGTGTCGGGCAGCTGCTGGGGGCGGAGCGGCTCGCCGTCTACCTCCGCGAGGGCGATCGGCTCTATGCCGCAGCCGGCCTCGGGCTTGCCGGGCCGCATGTCCGGCTGGCCGACCGGCTCTTGGAGCTGACGCTCGGGCCGTTCCGGTCACGCGGCATTCTCGTTGTCGCCGATGTGAGGTCCGACCCCAGGCTATCCGGCGTCGGGGCAGCCGCGGCCGAGGCCGGCATCGAAGCCGCCATCGCCGTGCCGTTGCTGGCCCACGATGACGTGGTCGGCCTGCTCGGCGTGTTTCCGGAGCCTGGACGCGTCCTGACAGAGAACGAGTCGGCACTTCTGGCGGCGCTCGCCGCCCAACTCGCGGTTGCGGTTCAGAACGCGCAGCTGCACGAGCAGGCGAAGCGCCTCGGTGACGAACGGGAGCGTGCGCTCGAGGCCGAGAAAGCGGCCGCCAAGCAGGTGCGCGCCCTCTACGAGATTTCACGCTCCTTCGCACAGAGCCTCTCGCTCGAAGCGACGCTCGAGGCGGTGGCGAGCACGATTGTCGACGTCATCGACGTCGACGTCGCCCTGATCCGCATGCCCGACGAGCGTCGCGAGTGGCTTCTGCCCCGCGCGATGCACGTGTCCGAGCCGCGGCTGGACGCTGCAGCGCGCGCGATGGTCTTCAAGCCGCAGCCCTTCGGCGCGCATCCTGTGCAGCGGCTCTTCAGACTGGGCGAGCCGTTCCAGCTGACACGCGAGACGGTGGAACAGATCGGCCCGCCGACGACGGCTCTCCTCCCGTTCCTCGAGCGTGGGTGGACGGGTGCCACGGTTCCGATCGCGACGACGGCCGAGGTCCTCGCCTCGCTGACCGTCTTGTCGATGCGCCCCGGCTTTCCCGTGACCGCGGAGACGATCGAGCAGGTAACCGTGATCGGCGGACAGGCCGCGCTCGCCATCGACAACGCGCGCCTCTACCAGCAACAGAAGGAGTTCGCCGACACGATGCAGCGCTCACTGCTGCCGCGTTCGGTGCCGGAGTTGCAGGGGCTCCAGCTCGGCGATGCATACGAGTCTTCCGCGCACGTCGAGGTCGGCGGCGATGTCTACGACTTCATGGAGCTCGGTGACGGCCGCCTCGCGGTCGCCCTCGGCGACGTCACCGGCCACGGGATCGAAGCGGCTGCGGACATGGCGATGGCGAAGTTCGTGTTCCGGTCGCTCGCGCGCGAGCATCCCGAGCCGGGTGACTTCCTCCAGTCGGCGAACGAGGTGGTCGTCGGCGAGATTGCGCCCGGCAAGTTCATCACGATGGTCTACCTCGTCATCGACTCCGAGGGGCGGGTCGCAGCGGCCGGCGCCGGGCATCCGCCGCCGCGGATCGTCGCTGCGGACGGAACCGTGACGGGGCTCGAGGCGGGAGGCCTCGTGCTCGGTGTCGAGCCGGGTCAGCAATACGACGAGGTCCGCACTCAACTCGACAAGGGCGGTGCGGTGGTGCTGTACACCGATGGCGTTCTCGAAGCACGGCGCGACGGCGAGCTCTACGGCCTCGAACGGCTCGACCGGATCCTCGCCGAGCGGGTTGACCTGACTGCGGATGAGCTCGCGAACGCAGTGCTCGAGGACTGCCGAGCTTTTGCGCGCGGCGAGCTCGCAGACGACTGCGCCGTCGTGGTCGTCAAGAGAACGTAGTGATCCAGCTGCGGCGGCCGCACGGGCAATTCGCCCGCGTCGGCCATCGAGGCGCATCTGCGCTTGCGCCCGAGAACACGCTGCGCGCGCTCGAGCTCGCGGTGGAGCTCGGCTGCGACATGCTCGAGTTCGACGTGCTCGATCTCGCGGACGGCACGCTCGTGCTCGCCCACTCGAACGACCTGTCCGAGGTTAGCCACGGTGCGACCCGTGGCCGTGTTCGCCGACGGACGCTCGACGGGCTCCGGCGGGTCGCGCCCGATCTCCCGACCCTCGACGAGGCGCTCGCGTTCTGCGCCGAGCGGTTGCCGGGAATCGGGCTCCAGGTGGACCTCAAGCGGCGCGGGATCGAGGCAGGCGTGGTCGAGGCCCTGCGCCGCCACGAGGTGCTAGAGCGCTCCTGGGTGAGCGGGTTCGATCCGGCCGCACTGAGGCGCGTCTCCGAGCTCGAGCCGGAGCTTCCACGGTCGTACACCCTCCCGCGCGACCGCTTCGGGATCTCCAAACGCGGCCCGCTCACCCCCGTCGTCCGCACGGCGCTCGCGTCGCTCGGCGCCTCGCTTCCGCGTCGTCTGCCGGCGTTGCTCGCGCGTGCCCATGCCGTCGCCGCCACGCTTCACCACTCCGTCGCCTCGCCCGCGGCGATCGCCCGCGCACACGAGGTCGATGCCGCGGTCTACGTCTGGACGATCGACGATCCGAACGTCGCCCAGCGCCTCGTCGATGCGGGTGCCGACGGAATCATCACGAACGATCCGCGGATCTTTACGATGTTGAGGACGTGAACCGCGTCCGGCTCCTACTTGCGATCTCCGCCGGTCTTGTCGTCGCCGGCGTCCTCGCGTCCGCGCCCGTCGCGGCCGACCCACCGGCCACCATTCCGGTCGGCGTCACGATCGGAGGGATCGACGTCGGGGGCATGGCACCCGAGGTCGCCACCACGGTCGTGCAGCAGGCGTTCCAGACGCCGCTCGAGCTCACGCTGGGTACCACGCGGGTCCTGGTGGCCCCGGACGTCCTCGGCGCGATTCCCATCGTCGACAAGGCGATCGAGCGCGCCCTGGCGGCGCAGCCGAACACGGCGGTCCCACTCGGCATCAACGCGCCGGGAAGCAAGATCACGGAGTTCGTGAAGAAGCTCGCGCAGCGCTTCGATCGGACGCCGGTCGACTCGAAGCTCTACCTCCGCCGGCTCCGGCCCTGGCTGTCCAAGGAGCAAACCGGTCGCAAGCTCGAGGAGAAGCGCGCAGTGCGCGACATCGTGGCTGCGCTGTATGCCGGCGTTCGTGAGCCGATCCAGCTGTACCAGATCAACGTTCGCGCGAAGGTGACACGGCGCAACTTCGGCCAGGTCATCGTCATTCGCCGCGGGTCGAACCGGCTCTACCTCTACAACGGAACGCGCTTCCGGCGCCTCTTCCGCGTTGCGACCGGCCAGAGCCGTTACCCGACGCCGCTTGGCCGCTTCAGCGTGGTCGTCAAATGGAAGAACCCCTGGTGGTATCCGCCGAGCTCCCCGTGGGCGGAAGGACAGCAGCCGGTGCCGCCGGGACCCGGGAATCCGCTCGGCACGCGTTGGATGGGACTGTCCGCTGCAGGCGTCGGGATTCACGGGACCCCGTCCGGCGGGTCGATCGGCTACTCGGTGTCGCACGGGTGCATCCGCATGCACATTTCGGAAGCCGAGTGGCTGTTCAACAACATCGACGTCGGGACGACGGTCTTCATCGTGCCGCGCTGATGGCCCGGTCAGCCCGGCTCACGGCGCAGGCGTTTGCACTCGCAGTCGTCGTAGGCCTTCTCGCGTTGCTCATCTGGCGCGTGGTGCACGACAGCGACAAAGGCGTCTCGCAGGCGCTCGCCGACGGTGAGCAGCCGACCGCTCCGATCTTCGACCTGAAGCGGCTCGACGGCAACGGCCGCATCGACCTGTCGACGCTGCGCGGCAAGAAGCCGATCGTGATCGACTTCTGGGCCTCGTGGTGCATTCCGTGCATTCACGAGTCGAAGCGGCTCGAAGCGGCGCGCAAGAAGTACGGTGACCGCGTCGAGTTCATCGGCGTGGACACGAAGGACTTCTCGGGCGACGCGCGACGCTGGCAGCGCAAGCACGGCATCGGGTACCCCAGCGTCCATGACGGCAGCGGCAGCGTGCTCACGAAATGGGGTGGCCTTCCGCTCCCGAAGATCTTCTTCGTCGACCGAAGCGGCAGGGTGATCGGAGAGCTCGAGGCAGAAGAGGATCTTCCGCGCTACCTGCAGCAGATCGCCGGGTCGTGATGCGGCTTCTGCTCCTCGTCGTCGCCGTCCTCGTGCTCGTGCCGGGGGCGTGGGCGAGCGAAGGCAGCCCGACGCTCTCGGAACTCGAGGGCGAAGTGATGTGTCCCGTCTGCGGGACGACGCTCGACCAGTCGAACGCGCCGGCGGCCATGCAGATCAAGCGTGTCATCGCAGACCGCATCGCCGCGGGCGACAGCAAGTCCGAGATCAAGGACCGGTTGGTGACGGAGTACGGTGAGGCGATCCTGGCCGCACCCCGGCGGAAGGGCTTTGGGTTGCTCGCCTGGTGGGTCCCGCTCGCCGGGATCGTCGGCGCAGCGATCATCGTCGGTGCCGGCGCGTGGCGCTGGTCGCGCGGCCGGGAGCGGGAGCCCGACGGGCCCCGGCTCGACCCCGCGCTCGAGCGACGGCTAGACGATGAGCTTGCGAGGTGGGAGTGATCGGGAAGATCCCGGTTGCGTTCCTCGCGGGTCTGCTCTCTGTTGTCACCCCCTGCGTCCTTCCGCTCGTCCCCGGGTACCTCTCTGCAGTCTCGGCGGTCGACCCGAGCCGGTTCGGTGAGCCGCGAGCCGCTCGCCGGGTTGTGCTCGCGAGCCTGCCGTTCATCCTCGGTTTCACGATCGTCTTCGTGCTGCTCGGCGCGGCGGCGGCGGCAATCGGCGGAGTCGTCAATCCCGACCGGCAGCTCGAGATCGCAGGACTGGTGCTGGTCGTGCTCGGGCTTGCCTTCATGGGTCTCTTCCCTTGGCCGGACCGCGTCCTCGCGACCGGCTTGCTGACGGGTGCGCGGCGCCAAGGGTCGAGCATCCTGCTCGGCGGGGCATTCGCGGTTTGCGCAGCGCCGTGCATCGGCACCGTGCTAGCCGGGATCCTCGTGCTCGCTGCGGACTCACGCACGGTCTTGCGCGGATCGGTTCTGCTCGTCGCGTACTCCGCGGGGCTCGGCGTCGCGTTCCTGCTCGCCGGGATCGCCTTCGCGCGCGCCATGGCCGTCTTTCGCTGGCTGCGCGATCACTACGTCCTCATCCAGCGTGTCAGCGGTACGGTGCTCGTCGCGCTCGGTCTGCTGCTGTTCTTTCACCGCGACTGGTGGCTGCGCGTCGCGCTGAACCGGGTACTCGACGCCGTCGGGCTCGGCAGCTTCTAGGGCGACCACTGCAGGTCCGGCGGCGGCAGGTCGAGTGACCCGCGCGCGCTCAACTCTCGCAGCTGCGCGAGCAGTGGGGTGACCTCGACGCCGCGGTGCGCAGGTGCGAAGGGCTCCAGTCGGCGGATTGCCTTCTCGAGCTGCCGCTCCGTCCCGATTCTTCGTCCCCGTCCCGCCTGGTACCAGGCCACCGCAACATGGACGAGCCCTTGGAAGAAGTCGCGTTCGTCCGGCGGAGCCGCGCGCCAGGCGTTCTCGAGCTCCTCGTGCGCGGCGAAGTATTCGCCGGCGCGAATCAGGTCGAGCCCGGCCCTATAGTCGGACTCGAACTTCTCCGTCTTCGACCTGGACGTCGTAGGTGCGGAGCTGGATGGCGAGGTCGAATTCGTGCTGGCCGGTCCGCACGTCGTATTGCCAGCCGTGCCATGGGCAGGTCAGGACGCAGCCCTCGAGCCTCCCTTCGCCGAGCGGGCCTCCAAGGTGGAGGCAGTGCGCCTGAGTGGCGTAGAAGCCGCCGTCGCAGTGGGCGAGCACGATCTCCTCGTCGCCGGCCCGGACCGTTCGGAGGCTTCCTGGAGGCACTTCCTCGGCGCGCGCGACGGTCACGAATGCGCCTTCCACCCGGGCGACCCTAGCAGGGGCTTGAGCAGGGGCATCCGACCGCGCTACGCTCCCAGAGTGGCGACGATCCTGCTTTGTGGGGTCGATGTCTTCTTCCGGGGCAAGCTGGAGGCATTGCTCCCAGGGCATCGCTTCGTCACGAGCGACAGCGCCGACTGGCCGGACCTTGTGATGGCCGACATTAGTCGTGTCGATCCGGCCGACGTCGCCGATTCGTACCCGGACGTGCCGATCGTCGGCTTCGGCGGCCATACCGACACGGCGGGGCTCCGTCGCGCGCACGAAGCGGGCTTCGATCAGGTGCTCGTAAAGAACGCGCTGCAGGAGCGGGCGCCTCAGATCGTCGAGGAGCTGATCGCCTCAGTAGAGTGAAGTCGGATCGCCCGTGACGTACATCATCGCCGAGCCGTGTATCGACATCAAGGATCTGTCCTGTGTCGACGTCTGCCCGGTGGACTGCATCCATCAGGCGGACCGCATCCTCGTTATCGATCCCGAGGAGTGCATCGACTGCTTCGCGCCTTCCGAAGAGTTCCTGACGTCCTATGGGCTGCGAACGTTTGCGGAGATGGACAACACGGCGTGTCGGGTGCTGACGGATGACGGATTCAAGCCGGCCTACATCCGGCGCTTCCGGCGCAAGCCGTTGGTGGAGGTGACGCTTGCGCCTGCTTTCGAGGAACGCGACCGATACGGCGGTACGAGATTGACGACGCGCAACATCTCGAGATTCCGGCGGACAGTCTTGGCAACTCCAACCCACTCCTGGGTCCTGGCGGACGGCGACCGGACTGATTCACTCCAGGCCGGTCAGTTCGTGCCTGCGATGCCCCTCCGCCCACGGCGCGACTCCGAGACGTACCGCCTCGGCATCCTCCACGGTCTCGTCTTCGGCGACGGCAGCTGGAGTCGACAGGAAGTCCGGTCGGAGGAGCACGTTCACTACGTTCCGCTCTATGGCGAGCGGGTTGGGAAATACCGCGACTTCTTCGACAAGGTCAACTACACGCCGTCGCGTGCCCTCCATCCAGGGTATCTCGGTACCGGCGTCGTCCGGTCGGAGGCGAACCTAAAGCGATGCCTCCCCGAAAACGCGGACGCGGAGTACATTGCAGGCTTCCTCGACGGCTGGGTCGCGGCAGATGGCGACCCGGTGAAAGCTGGCTCGTGGCGCCTGCGCTCTACCGAACACGAAGCGCTTTCCTGGCTTGAGCGTGTCGCGCCGCTCGCCGGCTACATCACGATTGGTTCTGGGGAGGAACCGAACCGGGAGACGAACTTCGGCGTCCGCAGCCGTCCGATTCGCTGGCTGTATCTCGCTACGCGTGAGACGCATTGGCGTGTGATGCACGTCGAAAGGCGCGAAGGCGATGAAGAGGACACGTTCTGCGCCGTCGTCCCTGGCAAGCACGAGTTCACGCTCGCCGGGGGGATCTACACTCGGAACTGCGGGGCATGCGAGCCGGAGTGCCCGGTCGAGGCGATCTTCCCGGAGGACGCCCTGCCGGACAAGTGGCAGCCGTTCGTGAAGATCAACTACGCGTACGGCGAGGGGATCGACGTCGTGAACAAGCTCACGGACGAGTACGCCACAGAGCACAACGTCCAGAATCCACCCCTGGAATAACCCGCGACGAAGTGGGTAGCACCCGCCGTAGGGGCGGCTGCGCTCGGGGACGCGTCGACCAGCTCAAGCGGGCCGTCGACGCTCGCAAGCGGTAGACCCGGACCTGCCAGGTACGCTGGCATCGTGGAGCCGAAGACCCTGGATCACGTCGCCTTCTGGGTCAGCGACCGAGCGCCGATCGTCGATTTCCTGACGAAGCACGTCGGGATGCACGTCATCGACGAGCAGGACGCGTTCACCCTGGTGGGCTCGAATGCGCGTCGAGGCAAGCTGACGCTGTTCAGCGCCGAGGGACCGCGGGAGCGCGGTGCGTTCAAGCACGTTGGCCTGCGCGTGTCGGATGCCGCGAAGGCGCGCGAGTCGTTGCCGGACGGATCCGGCGACGAGGTGGAGCTCAGCGAAGGGGTCCGGGTCCGGATCGTGGAAGCGCCCACCGACGTCGACTACGACCTCGATCACGTCGCGCTCTACTCGACGGACCCGGAGCGAACGGCAGAGCAGTACCTGCAGCTCGGGTTCGATCATGCAGAGCCCTCGAGCGAAGGGCATCCGCGGGTGGAAGTCGGCGGAGCGTACGTCGAGTTCCATCCTGGTGAGCCCGGCGATCCCGAGAAGCCGTTGCTGAATCACCTAGCGGTGCTGGTCGACTCAGCGGACGAGCATACTTCGGAGGCCGAGGAGCTGGGGATCGTCGACAACGTCGTCGACGCGGCGAACACGCGCGCGGTCTTCGTGTGGGGACCGGAGCGCGTCCGCATCGAGTACGTCGAGCACAAGCCCGGATTCGCGCTGACCTAGTGTCCCTGCCACTGATGCTGTCGAGTTTCTGGGTCGCGAGCACCAAGCGAGAGGCCGCACTCGTCCGGAGCAAGGCTGGTCTGCCTTGGTAAGGACGACGGTGGACTCTGGCGCCGCGTGATCGCGGGCCAGAAGCCGACAAGTATTGCTGGGAGGGACACTCGTCATCGCGGGTGCGGGGATGGCGGGGTTGTGCGCCGCTGCGCACGCAAGCGAGCTGGGCGCGTTGCCCGTCGTCTTCGAGAAAGGCACACGGCCGGGCGGTTCGATGCTGCTCTCGAGCTGCGTGGTCTGGCGCCATCGCGATTGGGACGACTTTCGCGCCGAGTGTCCCGGAGGAGACGAACGGCTGCAGCGCGTCGTGTGGGAGCGCCTCGACGAGGGGATCGCGTGGCTCGAGTCGCTCGGTGCGCCCGTACTTGTTCACGAGACGGGCAATCCCGGCACGGTCGGCAAGCGGTTCGATCCTCGCGGCCTCACCGATGTGCTGGTGGCGGCAGCCGGGGACGTGCGGATCGGAGAAACGGCGAGCGCGCCCGACGTGCTTGCGACGGGCGGTTTCCAGGGCGATGCAGAGTTGGTGGCCGAGCATGTCCGTCCCGCCGCTCCGCTGCGGCTGCGCGCAAATCCCTGGAGCGCGGGAGACGGGTTGCGTCATGGGCTGAAGCGCGGCGCCGAGCTCTCCGCCGGGATGGACGAGTTCTACGGCCGCAACATGCCGGACGCAGATTACTCCGAGGAGCAATTCGTCTCGCTCGCGCAGCTCTACGGCCGGTTCGCCCGTGTCTACAACGACGACGGCGACGAGTTCTTCGAGGGCGAGGTCTCGTGGTCGGAGAACGACCTCGTGCAGGCGAGCGCGCGCCAGCCGGGCGCACGAGCCTGGTACGTCCTCGACGACGCCGCGCTGCAACAGCGAGTGCGGGAGCGGACCGTGGCGGACATGGTGGCGCTGGCTCCGACCCGGGCCGAGCCCTCCGACTTGCCCTTCCCCGCGCCGCCCGGGGCGCGCGTGGCCGTTCGAGTCAAGCCCGGGATCACGCACACCATCGGCGGCCTGCGCATCGACGACCGCGCCGGAGTTGTCGGAGCGGACGGTCTGTACGCCGCCGGTGCCGACGTCGGCGGGATCTCTACAGGCGGTTACGCGAGCGGTCTTGCGGCGGCGCTGGTCTTCGGCCGGATTGCGGCCGAGTCGGCGCTAGACCGCGATTAGGTAGGCGCAGGGTCGATCGTCATTCGGCAGCGGCGAGGGCGCGACCTTCGTGACCTGCATCTTCTGGTCGTCGGCCTCGATCTCCGATCCAACCGCCGGAACGTCGCCGTCGGCTTCGCGAAGCTCGTAGCCGCTCGGCTTCCAGATGAACAGGAGGTACTTCCCAGATTGACCATCCATCGGCCGCGCATCCTAACGAGCCATGTCCGGTGCCAGGCACGAGACGTGTCCGGTGCCAGGCACGAGACGCGGCCGCACGGGACCAGTCTTGCGCTCTGACCCCAGGACGTGGCGGCGCGGGACAGGTCTTGCGCTCTGACCCCAGGACGTGGTCTAACGGGCCGTGGCGTACGGGGGGAGAACGACCCGGACGGTCGTGCCGCCCGTGTCGCCCTGGTGCACCGTCAGCTCGCCGTTGAGGGTGCGCGCCCGCTCGGCGAGCTCTTCGAGGCTGCTGCGGCGCCGCTCGCCCGGGGCGTCGTCGGCGATCTTGGTCTCGACGCTCCCGTCATCCACTTCGCGCATGGTCACGGACAACGTTTGCGGAGGTCCTCGACGGACCGCCTGGTTCAGGGCCTCCCGAATGATCTGGTACAGCGCCGCCTGCGTCTTTTCCGCCAGCAGGTCCGCCGCGTCGACGTCCAGCTCCACGTGCACGTGATGAGCCAGCGCGATCTGGTCGGTGATCTCGCGCACGGCGGGTGCGAAGCCCTGATCACGCAGGACGACCGGCTCAAGGTTGAAGGAGAGGCTGCGCAGCTGGCCGATTGTCGCGCGATGACGCTCGAGCGCGCGGGAGATGATGTCCCGCGCCTCCTGGCCGCGCCCCTCCGCGATCGAGTTCAACCCTGCATCGAGCAGGAGCGCGACCCCGGACAGTGACTGCACCGCACCGTCGTGGAGCTCGTTCGCGAGGCGGCGCCGCTCGTCCTGCTCGGCCGTGAGCAGCTGATCCGTCAGTCGCGCCCGCTCAGTCTCACGCTCCCGCGCGTCGTCGAGGAGTTGCCCATTCTCGCGCTCGCGCGCCGCGAAGTCTGCGAGCACGGTCGCGCGCACGACGTCGTCGCGGTCGAAGGCGCGCTGTCGCGTCAGGCGAAGCGCGCCGATCTCCTCGTCGCGCGCACGGAGCGGAATGACGATCGCGTTCTCCGCCGGCGCACGCCGCGGACGCTCTCCTGGCGCCAGGAGGCGAGCCTCAGCCTCGAACAGCCGCTCGGCCTCTTCGCGTGTGCGTTCCAGGACGTCGGTGCTCCCCGCGATCGACCCCATCGTCTCCACCAGCGACTCCAGGAACCTGGCCTCGCTCGTCAGCTCCTGTTCCGCAGCCTCGTGCCGCCTGCGCTCGGTGACGAGCAGGTACGCGGCCAGGAGGCCGGCCAGGGCGATCGCGCCCGCCAGCCCTGCAAGCGCGAGCAAGTGGCTGCCGACGGCGAGCGCGACCACGGCGAGCACCGCCGCCGCGGCGAATGCCAGGACCAGCAACCCGGCTCTAGTCGATGATCGCTTCGCGAAGCGCAATCGCAACCGCTTGCGTCCGCGTGTCCGCCTCGAGCTTGGCGAGGATGTGGCGGACGTGGCTCTTCACGGTCTCCTGGCTGATGAATAGCTTCGCTGCGACGTCCTGATTCGACATCCCGTCCGCCAGCAGCTGGAGGATCTCCCGCTCGCGTCCGGTCAGCATCTCGTCCTTGCCCTTGCCGGTCAGGAACGCCGGCATCAGCGCGGGATCGACATACCCTTCGCCGCCCGCCACCTTCTCGTTCGCCCGCAGAAACGTCTGGTGCGGCGCCTCCTTGAGGATGTAGCCCTTCGCGCCCGACTCGAGCCCGCGGCCGAGCAGCGAGCGCTCGCTGTACGCCGTAAAGATCAGCACAGCGGACTCCGGAACCTTCTCGGTCAGGATCTTGGTCGCCTCGAGCCCGTCCATCCCGGGCATGCGCACGTCCATGATCACGACGTTCGGCCGCCGGCGTTCTGCGAGGGCGACGGCGCTCGCACCGTCGGAGGCTTCGCCGATCACGCGGATGTGTGGCGCGCGCGAAAGCGAGAGCCGAAGGCCTTCTCGCACGACCTCGTGGTCGTCCACGATCAGGCAGGTGATCTCGGTGGGTGAGGAGGGGGTGGCCACCCGGCTCCGGATTCTACGGCGCTAAACGGTCAGCGAAAGCTGCTCGGGCTCAGGAGGGGGCCCAAGCCGGACCTTGCGTCGGTCCCGAATCGCGTACTCGCGGGCCAGCGCGGAGACCTCAGCGCGGATCGGATTCCGCTCGGTTGCGCCCAGATAGGCACGCGGGCCGGCGTAGAGCCGCTCGTAGAGCGGCAGTTGCTCCGGCCAGTCCTCAGCCAGGTGCTCGAGGAAGTGCTCGCGCGTCCCCGGCCGCAGAAAGAGGAGGTTCGCCCAGATCCCTGTGGCGCCCGCCTCTCGTGCCGCCCGCACGACCTCGCGCAGCTGCTCGGGCTTGTCCGAGATCCCGGGGAGGATCGGCGCCATCCCGACTCCGGCCTTCACACCCGCCTCGACGAGCGTCTTCACGGCTTTCAGCCGTTGGCGCGGGTGGGCCGTCGAGGGTTCCGTGCGTTTCCAGACCTCGTCGTCGAGCGTCGGGATCGAGAACATGACCGAGACGTCGGCGCGCTGGGATGCCTCCACGAGGAGGTCGAGATCGCGCACGATCATCGGCCCGCGCGTGATGATCGAAAATGGATTCGCCGCCGCGCTGAGCGCCTCGAGACAGGCGCGTGTGAGCTTGTACTTCCCCTCGGCGGGCTGGTACGGATCGGTCGCCGCGCCGATCGAGACCGGCTCGCGCTCCCAGGAGGCGCGGGCGAGTTCCCGTCGCAGCACCTCGGCCACGTTGACCTTGACCCGGATCGACGTGCCGTAGCGGTCGTCGGAGGGACGGTCGGATCGCTGCTCGAAATGCCGGACGTAACAGAACGTGCAACGGTGCACACACCCCATGTACGGGTTGAGCGACCACTTGAACCCCATCCCCTTGACCGGATTGAGGGCCGACTTGCACGGCTCCTCGCGGTACTCGACCATGCCGCCATGATAGAACAAACGTTCGTATCGCTCGAGACTGGGATCCAGCGGCTGACCCTGCCGCTCCCGACCGGGCCGAAGCACGTCCACTGCTACCTGGTCGACGGCACGCTCTTCGACACCGGCCTCGGCCTCGCTGAGGCGCCTTGGGACACGGTGGAGGTCGAGCGGATCGCCATCACGCACTTCCATCCGGACCACGTGGGCGGCGCGGAGGCCGCAGCGGGGGCCACGGGAGCACCGGTCTTTCAGGGCGGGCTCGACTACGCGCAGTGCGAGCGCGTGTGGGGGAGCGAAGACTGGCCGGAGCGGATGGCGGCCTGGTTCGTTCGACACGGCGTCCCCGGGCCCGTTGCGGACGACCTGATCGAGCAGGGCCACGCCTTCGCGCCCTTCGTCCGTTACGCGATCGACCCCGAGCTCCTCTACGAGGGCAGTGAGCTCGAGGGCTGGAACGTCGTCGAGCTTCCCGGACACGCCGACGGCCATCTCGGGTTTCTCCGCGACGGCGTTCTCATCGGTGGCGACCACCTGCTGCGCAGGATCTCGCCCGCTGTCGGTCTCTATCCAGAGAGTCGCCCCGACCCTCTCGGCGACTACCTCGCGTCGCTCGAGCGCACGATCGAGCTGGCGCCGCGCATCGTCTACCCCGGACACGGCGACCCGATCGACGACGCAGGCGCGCGGGCGCGCGAGTTGATCGAGCACCACCGCGGACGCCTCGACGAGACGGCGGCAGCGCTCTCGGACGAGCCCCGGACGGCCTACGAGGTCTCGCTGTCCCTCTTCGGCCGGGAGCTGGGCCCGACGCAGCGCCGCTTTGCCGTCGCGGAGACGCTCTCGCACCTGGAACGAATCGTGCGCGAGGGCCGGGCCGCCCGGGGCGGTGACGCCCAACGCGTTACCTATACTGGACCGTAGTTGGACGACGACATCCCGCCTAGTACCAACGCCCGCGGGGTCGGGGCGTGACGATTCTCTTCGAGCTCATCGCGGTCATCCTGATCGTGCTCGGCAACGCGTTCTTCGTCGCGGCCGAGTACGCGCTCGTGACCGCCCGTCGGTCGGTGCTCAACGAGCTCGCGAATCGAGGCGTCCGCCGCGCCCGGATTGCACTGCGAATCATGGACAGTCCGGTTCGCTTCATCGGCACGGTGCAGCTCGGGATCACCGCCTTCTCGATCCTGCTCGGCGCCGTCGGCGAACCGCTCGTCGAGCACTGGTTCGACCCTGTGGTCGCGACCGGTATTGCCTTCGCGATCGCGTACGTGATCGTGACCTACCTCCACGTGACGCTCGGCGAGCTCGTACCAAAGGCGTTCGCGCTCCACGGTGCGGAAAGGACCGCGATGTGGGTCGCGCTTCCCGTCGAGGCCGTTTACATCGTCAGCTACCCACTCGTCTGGTTCCTCCAGGCCTCATCGAACGCATTCACGCGGCTCTTCGGCGTGGAGCCTGCGGCGGCGGGAGTCGTCGTTCACTCGGAGGAGGAGATTCGAATGATCGTCGCCGCCGCCGAGGACACCGGAGTCATCAAGGAGGCCGAAGAGGAGATGCTCTACAAGGTCTTCGACTTCGCCGACAAGGAGGCGTCGGATGTGTTGGTGCCTCGTCCTGAGGTCGTCGCACTCTCGATCGACCTCCCGCCGGAGCAATGTCTCGAAGCGGTAATGGACTCTCCCTACACGCGCTACCCCGTCTACCGCGAGAGCCTGGACAATGTCCTCGGCATCCTCCACGTGCGTGATCTCTTCAGCGCGCTCCGTGATCGCGGGATGCACGAGGTGAAGATCGAGGACCTCGTTCGGCCCGCGCACATCGTCCCCGAGACGAAGGATCTGGCAGCGCTCCTCGCTGAGTTTCGCCGCACGAACCAGCACATGGCGATCGTCGTGGACGAGTACGGCGTGATGGGGGGCATCGTCACGCTTGAGGACTTGCTCGAGGAGATCGTCGGTGACATCGAGGACGAGTTCGACCTACCGGACGAATCGATCGAGCAGGTGGACGAGGACACGATCCACGTCGACGGGACGTTCCCGATCGACGACTTCAACGAGCGCTTCCACACCACCCTGCCGGACGAGGATTACCACACCCTCGCGGGGTTCGTCTTCGGCTTGCTCGGGCGTCAGCCGGAGGTCGGGGACGACATCACGCACGATGGCCTGCGGTTCGACGTCCTCGACGTCGAGGGCTCTCGTATCAACAAGCTCGCAGTCACGTTCGAGCAGCTGCGAGACCAGAAGGAGCACGACGAAGCGGAGCGCGAGGCAGTGGAAGCGGACCTGTTAGATCCTGACGCCTAACCGGAGAAACCGCGGCTACGATGCCGCGGAGACCAAAAGCAGGACGACACAAACCGGAAAAGGAGCCTCATGAATCGCATCACGCTCGCGCTCGGGGTCGCGCTGGCGGCACTCGTCGCGGCCGCGCCCGTTGCGGCCGGACCGTCGGCGTCGACGGCGACGACCGTCACGGTGACGATGAAGGAGTTCAAGTTCGTGCTCTCCAAGACGAGGGTCCCGCACGGAAAGGTGACCTTCAAGCTCGTCAACAAGGGGAGCCTCCCGCACGACTTCAAGATCGCCGGCAAGAAGAGCCCGATGGTTCAGCCGAAGAAGACGAAGTTGTTCGTCGTCACGCTCAACAAGAAGGGCAAGATCGCATACATCTGCACAGTTCCCGGCCACGCTGCAGCCGGCATGAAGGGGAAGCTGACCGTCACCTAGCTATCCGCGTCACTGCGTGACGGGCAGCTCAGCGATCTGGCCGTCTTCGATCCGGAAGGCGGCCAGGTCGTCGTACTGAAGCGAGTACACGAGATACGGCTTGCCTTCCCACAGGCCGATGTTTTCCACGTCCGTACGCGAGGGTCGCGCCGGCGCCGACAGATGTGAGTGGAAGACCGCGAGCTCATAGCCCTCGTCTTCCGCAAACCAGATTTCCGGATCGTCGAACTCAAGCTCGAAGCGATACGGCGACGAGGCGGCGTTGCGCCCTGGCTCGTAGCGCTCGGCTGTTCCGTCTCGCAGTAGGACGAGCCCGCACGCCTCGTTCGGCGTCTCGCGCTCCGAGTGCGCGACAAGCTGTGCGCGCACCTCGGGCGGGATCACCACCAGACCGTGCGCTCCATCGCCTGCTCGATGTCTTCCGCTTCCCAGAAGTCCGCGGACAGGTATTTCCACCCGCCGTCGGCGAGGATGGCGACGACGACTCCCTCGTCGAGCTCCCCGGCGAGCTTGCGCGCGACGTGGCCGACCGCGCCGGCGGACACACCGGCGAAGATCCCTTCCTCGTCCAGCAGGCGGCGCACCTCCTGCACGGATTCCTCGTTCGAGACGAGCACCTTTCGGTCGAGCTTCGACACGTCGAGGATCGGCGGCACGTAGCCCTCGTCGAGCGAGCGCAGACCCATGACGGGGTCGCCGGGAAGCGGCTCGGCTGCGGCGACCGTGACGTCCGGAAAGCCCTCCCGCAGGCGCGCGCCCGCTCCCATGAGCGTCCCGCCGGTGCCGAGCCCGGCAACGAGGACGTCGACCCGGTCGAGTGCTTCCGCGATCTCCGCACCCGTGCCTTCGTAATGCGCCCGCGGATTCGCCTCGTTTGCGTACTGGAACGGCATGAAGTAGCGCGGGTCGCGCTCCGCAAGCTCGAGCGCAAGCCGAACCGCGCCGTTCGAACCCTGGTCGGGCGGCGAGAAGACGATCTCGGCGCCGAACAGGCGCAGCAGCCGCTTGCGCTCCTCCGTTGCGTTCTCGGGCATCACACACGTGAGCGGGTAACCCTTCAGCTTCGCCACGAGCGCAAGGGAAATTCCCGTGTTGCCGCTCGTCGGCTCGAGCAGCGCGCGACCGGGTTCCAGCTCGCCGGAGGCCTCGGCCGCCTCGATCATCAACTTTGCTACGCGGTCCTTGATCGAGCCGGTCGGGTTCTCGCTCTCGAGCTTCGCGTAGACCTGGACGTCGCCGACAGGCTTCAACTCGACGAGCGGCGTGTTGCCGACGAGCTCGAGGAGGTTGCGCGCGACGCGCGTCTCAGCCACCGGCCATGGCCGGTAGGAGAATCACCGTCGAGCCGGGACGAACCTCCGTGTCGACGCCGTCGAGCGTGCGTACGTCCTCGCCCTCGACGTAGACGTTGACGAACGGGGCGAGGTCGCCGTCCTCGACGAGTTGTGACCGCAGCGCAGGAAAACGGCCCATAAGGTCGTCGAGCAGCTCACGCACGGTCTCACCGTCGGCAGAGAGTTCGCGTTCGCCTCCGGTCTGCTCGCGCAGCGTCGGCGGTATGCGGACCTTGGTCATGCCGGCTCCCGGGTGCCCGCGCAGAACTCGACGTAGTCGATGTAGTCCGTGATCGTGGGTTGCTCGCCGCACACGGGGCAGTCGGGGTCGCGGCGAAGCTTGACCTCGGTGAACTCTGCTGAGAGAGCATCGAAGAGGAGCAGCCTGCCGATCAGCGGGTCGCCGATGTCGAGCGCCAACTTGAGCGCCTCGCTCGCCTGGAGCGAGCCGATCACACCTGGCAGGACGCCGAGCACGCCACCCTCTGCGCACGACGGAGCGAGCTCCGGTGGCGGGGGAGTGGGGAAGAGACATCGATAGCAGGGACCGTCGTGCGGCTTGAAGACCGTGACCTGTCCTTCGAAGCGGTAGATGGAGCCGTGCACGACGGGGATCCCGTGCCACACGGACGCGTCGTTGACGAGGTAGCGAGTCGGGAAGTTGTCGGCGCCGTCGATGATCAGGTCCCAGCCGTCGGCCAGGATCCGCTCGATGTTCTCGGAGGTCAGCCGCTCTTTGTAGGCGATGACCTGCACGTCCGGGTTGAGCGCCTCGATCGTCCGCTTCGCCGACTCGACCTTCGGCTCGCCGAGGCTGTCGGTCGAGTGCACGATCTGCCGCTGCAGGTTGGATTCGTCGACGACGTCCGCATCCACGATCCCGATACGCCCGACGCCCGCTGCGGCGAGATAGAGAGAGGCCGGCGACCCAAGCCCGCCCGCGCCGATCAGCAAGACCCTGGAGTCGAGCAGCTTCAACTGGCCTGCTTCGCCGACCTCCGGGATGAGGAGGTGGCGGCTGTAGCGCGCACGACGCGGCGCGTCCAGCCCTGCCTGGAGCTCGACCGGGAAGCCGTTCCGCTTCCAGTCCGTGAAGCCGCCGGACAGCGAGACGACGTCCTCGTAGCCGAGATCGGCGAGTGTCTTCGCGGCAAAGGCGGAGCGGTTGCCCGCCGAGCAGTAGACGACGACCGGGCGGGAGGGATCGGGTGCGGCACGCTCTATGCGCGACTCGAGATGCCCGCGAGGAATGTGGACTGCGCCCGGGATGTGTCCCTCGTCCCACTCCTCCTGCTCGCGCACGTCGACGACCACGGGCCCGCCTTCCTCGATCAGCTCGCGCGCATGCGTAGCGTCGACCTCGGAGATCTCGGATCGGACCTGCTGCAAAAGCTCTCGATAGCTCGGCATCGCTTTCCTAAATATAGCTTCGCTGGCAACAGCTAGCGTCGCCGGCGATGACTGCACGCACGAGGGTCTGGCTGGTCGTGGCGGCCGCCGCGCTCGCGACGGCAGGGACGGCAGTGGGCGTGACGCTGGCGACCCGCTCGGATCTGCAGGAACGGACGACGAAGGCGCTACCCTTCGTCCCCGATCCCACCGCATCGGCGGAAGTCGCGCGGGAAGTCCGGGCCGCGCTCGAGGCGTGGCCGGCCGGAACCGTGCGCCGGCTGCGGATCCTCGCCGCTCGGTATCCCAAGAGCGGGCTCGTCCGGCTCGAGCTCGGCCTCGCGCTCGCGTTCTAGGGCCTGAACGACGACGCGACCCGGGCGTGGCGGCAGGCGGAGCGTGTCCAGCCGGACTCCCCGTCGGCGGTGCGGGCTCAGGACCTCCGCTACCCGCGCTCCGCGCCCGGGCTGCCGCCGTTCGTCCCGAGTTTCACTCGCCCGGGCACGACCGCCGAGTCCCACTTGCTGCGCGGCGCGGGCTATCAGCAGGCGTTGCGCCCGATCTCGGCCAGGCGCGAGTTCGCCGCCGCCGCGCAGGCCGCCCCCAGCGACCCGGAGGCGCTCACCGCCGTCGCCGTCGGCCTCTACGACAAGGACCGGCCGGCAGTTGCCTTTTCCCGCCTGGGGCCGCTCGCCCGCCGCTTCCCAAAGGCACAGACGGTGCGTTTCCACCTCGGGCTCCTGCTCGTCTACTTCGGCGACCTCCCCGGTGCCCAGCGGCAGCTGGTCCTGGCCCGCGCGGCGGGCCCAGAGACCCCGCTTGGGAAAAGGGCTGAAACCCTTATCCGGGCGGGAAGAAAACGGTAGGACCAGCCGTCACTAAGATGAGCCGAACGGCCTATGGCGCCTGTCCGGTGCAACTGGCACAGTGCGGCATCGCAGAAACGC
>Ga0184638_1000069_pt1 | contig 23188 bp, 26 predicted proteins | sample PLM31_50_b2_FD_133141 | JGI IMG/M metagenome (GOLD analysis project Ga0184638, IMG submission 133141) | Groundwater sediment microbial communities from an aquifer in East River, Colorado, USA - PLM3-1_50_b2 | ecosystem: Environmental > Terrestrial > Soil > Riparian zone | place: USA: East River... | reverse complement strand
GAGTCGATAACGTCGGTCCCATGACCGAAGAGAAGATCCGGCTCGGCGGAATGGCCCTCGCCAACGGCGTGCTCGTGCACGGGCCGAAGGCCTGGGCCTGTGCGATCCGCACGGACGACGGCCGAATCAAGGTGGCTGCAGAACGCAAGCGCTTCGATGTCACGAGAATCGAGAGCCCGTTCCTCCGCGGCCCCATTCGTCTGTTGGACGCCGTCTCGATCCTGCCGCAGATTCACCGTCAGCTACCGGAGGCGAAGCTGCCGTTCCAGCGTCCCGGCGTGCTGGCCGCAATGCTCGGCAGCGCGGCCGTCGTGCGCGTGCTGCGCAGCTCGCCAAACGTGGGGCTCGCGGCGCGGGAGCTCGTCAGCGGCCTGCTCTCCGTCGCACCGGCGGCTCTGGCGCTCCGTAGTTCCGACGTTGCCGCCTACCACGGCGCCGAGCACATCTCCATCGGTACCTACGAGCACGGCAAGCCCGCGGAGAAGGAACACGAGCGCTGCGGCTCGCACCTGCTCGGGCCGCTTCTTGCCACTACGGCGATCGGCAACGTGCTCGCGTCGCGTGCGCCGGCCCACCTGCGGACCCCGGCGCGGCTCGGCGCCCAGCTGTTCGCGGTGGCAGCCTCGACCGAGATCTTTGGCTGGATGGTCCGCAATCCGGAGAGGCGACTCGCCCGCGCGCTCGCGAAGCCCGGCCACGAGCTCCAGCACCGGATTGCAACCGTCGAGCCCACGGCGCCGCAGATCGAGGTCGCAGAGGCCGCGCTCGCGGCCTGCCTCGAGCTCGAACGGGCGTAAGCGCGTGGCTGTCAAGGAACGCACGCACGAGCGTCTCCCGCCCGATGTCTTCGACCTGCCGGTCGAAAAGATGCGCGAGGGCTACTACGCGGACGCGTACTTCAACCACGCCCGTGACACGCTCCTGCAGGACGGTCGGCGCCCGCGCGTCGTAATGCAGACCTTCCAGAAGAAGGACGCATACCTCGGCGGGATGGACGAAGCGATCGCGATCCTCAAGCTCTGCTCACACGACTGGGATCAACTCACCGTGCATGCGCTCTATGACGGCGACCGGATCGCGCCCTGGGAGACGGTGATGACGATCGAAGGCGACTACACGCTCTTCGCGCACCTCGAGACCGCGTATCTCGGCGTGCTCGCGCGGCGGACGCTGATCACGACCAACGTCGTTCGCGTGCTGGAGGCGGCAAACGGCAAGCCGATCATCTTCATGCCCGCCCGCCATGATCACCATCGCGTGCAGACGGGTGACGGGTACGCGGCGTACGTCGCGGGCCAGGTCGCCGGCGCGCCGATCGGCGTGACCACGGACGAGCAGGCGTCGTGGTGGGGCGGGCGTGGTATCGGCACGGTGCCACACTCGCTGATCGCGTCGTACGGAGGAAACACCGTGCTTGCTGCGACGAAGTTCGCTGAGTGGGCAACCGACGACATCAACATCACCGTGCTCGTCGACTTCGAGAACCACTCCGTCGAGACGGCGCTCGACGTGGCACGCGTTCTCGGGCCCAAACTGTGGGGGGTGCGCCTCGACACGTCGGAGATGCTCGTCGACCGCTCGTTGTGGGAGGAGATGGGCGACTTCAACCCGACCGGGGTGAACGAGCGCCTCGTGCGCAAGGTGCGTGACGCGCTCGACAACGACGGCTTCGAGCACGTGAAGATCGTCGTCTCGGGCGGCTTCACGATCGACAAGATCGGCGAGTTCGAGCAGAAGGGCGTGCCCGTGGACGCGTACGGCGTCGGCTCGTCCCTGATCCGCGGATCGAACGACTTCACTGCCGACATCGTCCTCACGGACGGCCGCGCGTCGGCGAAGGTCGGCCGCACGTACAGGCCGAACTCGCGGCTCGAGCTCGTCGCGTGATCCTGTGGGACGTTGATACACAGGTCGACTTCATGCTTCCGGACGGGAAGCTCTACGTCCCGCAGGCCGAAGAGACCGTGCCTGCGATGGCGCGGCTCGTCGAGGCGGGACGCGCTGCAGGGATCGTCCACGTGGCCTCCGCCGACGACCACGAGCTCACTGACGAGGAGATCTCGGAAAACCCGGACTACCGCACGACCTATCCGCCGCATTGCCTGCGGGGCACGCGCGGTGCGCGCAAGCTCCCGGAGACCGAGCAGGTAGATCCGGTCCCGATCACCTTCGAGCGACTGCCCGAGCGCTACCTGGGCGGGCGGGAGTTCCTGCTGCTGAAGAAGAGCTTCGACGTCTTCACGAACCCGAACACCGAACGTCTGCTCGAGTGGCTGGACCCGGAGGAGATCGTCGTCTTCGGCGTTGCGACTGACGTCTGCGACGACGCCGCGATCAGGGCGTTCCTCGCGAGGGGCCGCAAGGTCAAGTTCGTCGAGGACGCCGCGCGAGGTCTGGACGAAAGCCGGGTCGCCTCCTCTATGGCTGCCTGGCGGGAGGGCGGGGTGGAGTTCACGACGGCCGACGAGGTCGTAGCCTCTCTCACTAACTAAGGGTCACCTTCGCATTTGCCGATGGAGGCTCCGTGCCCGGCCTATCCTGGATCGACGAGATCCCGGCCATCGCAGAGCAGTGGTTGCCCCTCATGTTCTTCCTCTGCATGCTGGCGATCGTCTACCTCCTGTGGCGAACGCTGCAGATGATGCCGCGCGTCAAGCCGACCTACGTCCACGCCGGCTCGCGTGAATCTGTGGCGCTCTCGGAGGTCGCCGGTGTCACGGAAGCGAAGGCGGAGCTGCAGGAAGTCATCGACTTCCTCAAGCATCCCAAGCGCTTCGAGCAGCTCGGCGCGAAGGTGCCCAAGGGCATCCTCCTGTACGGTCCGCCGGGGACCGGCAAGACGATGCTCGCAAAGGGCGTCGCAGGCGAGTCCGGCGCGAAGTTCTACTCGCAGAGCGCGTCGGCGTTCGTCGAGATGTTCGTCGGCCTCGGCGCTGCACGGATGCGAAAGCTTTTCGAAGAAGCTCGGAAGAACGCGCCGTCGATCATCTTCATCGACGAGCTCGATGCGGTCGGTGCTGCGCGGACCGGGCAGGGCTTTACGAGAGAGCAGGACCAGACGCTCAACCAGCTCCTCGTCGAGCTCGACGGATTCTCGCCCAGCGAACAGGTCGTCGTCATGGGCGCCTCCAACCGCCTACAGGATCTCGACCCTGCACTTCTACGGCCGGGGCGCTTTGACCGGCAGATGCTCGTTGGTCCCCCCGACCTCTCCGGCCGTGAGGCGATCCTCTACGTGCACACGCGCAACAAGCCTCTGGCCGCCGACGTGGATCTCGGCGTGATCGCGAGGCAGACCTCCGGTCTGACCGGCGCCGATCTTGCAAACCTGGCCAACGAGGCCGCCATCTTCGCCGGCCGCCGCGACGCGCAGTACATCTCCGCCGGGGACTTCGACGCGGCTCTCGAACGCGTGGTCGCGGGTCTCCAGCAGAGAAAGATGCTGACCGAGAAGGAACGCCGGATCCTTGCGTATCACGAGGCGGGCCATGGTCTCATGTCCGTCCTCATGGGCGAGATCGCCCCTGTGCAGAAGGTCACGATCGTCTCGCGCGGTACCGCGCTTGGCTACACGCTCAACCTTCCTTCGGAAGACCGTTACCTGGAGACCAAGGAAGAGCTGATCGACATGCTCAAGATCGCCCTGGCCGGACGCGCGGCGGAACACGTGGTCTTCGGGCGGGTGACGAATGGCGCCGCGAACGATCTGGAGAAGGCGACGGAGATCGCACGCGCAATGGTGTTCGAGTGGGGTATGTCCGAAGGGGTCACGTCTCGCACGCTGCGCGCCGACAACTACGCGCTCTCGGAAGAGACGAAGCGGCTGCGCGACAACGAGCAGGCGAGGCTCACAGACGAGGCGTACGCCGAGGCCATTCGCTTGATCAAGAAGCACCGCGCTCCGCTCGACCGTCTCACGCATGCGCTGCTGGAGAAGGAGACGCTCGGCCGCGCAGAGGTCATGCAGCTGCTCGCCGGCCTCGAGATCGAGTCGAGTGCGTCCGAGAAGGTCGGCGTGCCGCAGGTGCTCGCCCTGCCGGGCGACTGACCCTCGCACGGGTAGCATCGGCCCTGTGCGGCCGCGGGGGATTCATCACTTGGGAGTTGCCGTCGAGGATCTCGACGCGGCCCTCGCAACATACGAGCGGCTTTTCGGAGCCGAGGTCGAGCATCAGGCAACTGTCGGCGATCAGGGTGTCCGGGCAGCCTCACTTCGGATTGGGGAAGGCCGCCTTGAGCTACTCGAGCCGCTCGGCGAGGACACACCGGTGGGGCGCTTTCTCGCCAAGCGCGGCCCCGGAATGCACCACGTCGCGTACGAGGTGAACGACCTCGACGCCACGCTCGCTGAGCTCGTCGGCGCCGGCGCGAATCTCATCGACGAGCGCCCCCGCGAAGGTCTATTCGGGCTGGAGGTCGCGTTCGTGCATCCTGATTCAGTCCACGGCGTCCTGTCGGAGGTGGTTTCCAGTGTCTAAAGCGGACCGTGTTCGCATCGAGATCGCCTTCGACGGCGGCCAGATCATGGGAGCGTTCGTCTCCCCGTCGAGCGCCGATGCTCTCGAGCAGGCCCTCGGCGCGGCGGACGTTCGCGCCGGAGCCGGCGAGGCGGCCCTTTCGCTGGAGGCCGAGGACGGGCGCTTCACCATTGCGCTCCAGCGGGTGGTCTACGTCAAGAGGTTCGCCCGCGACAGCAAGATCGGCTTCGGGTGAGTCCTCAGGCTCTCCTGCGTTAGAAGGCCTCTCTGCCGGGGCATCTCATTCTGATGGCCGAAGAAGCCACGACCGCTGAAGTGCGCCCTGCCCAGGGGTCGACGGCCGAGGTCCGGCAGCTCGTCGAGCGCGCGCAGCAAGGCGACCGTGGCGCCCTCGAGGAGCTCTACCTCCTCCACTTCGATCGCATCTACAGCTATCTGCATATGAGCGTCGGAAACCGACACGACGCGGAGGACCTGACGACGCAGACCTTCATGAAGATGCTCGAGTCGATCAAGCGCTTCCGCTGGCAGTCGGCGCCCTTCTCGGCCTGGCTCTTTCGCATCGCCCACAACCTGGCCATGGATCACTTCCGGGCCAGCAGGCGGTGGCAGCCGGAGGAAGAGGTCCCCGAGCCGGTCGGCGAGAGCGAGCCTTCGGCGGAAGCGGCGGCGTTCCAGTCGATCGGGCGCCAGAGCATGCTCGAGCTGATCGAGGACCTCTCCCAGGAGCAGAAGCAGGTCCTGACCCTCAAGTTCGTCTTCAATCTCCCGAACGCGGAGGTTGCGACGGTCCTCGGCAAGACCGAGGGTGCGATCAAGTCCCTGCAGCATCGTGCGCTCGTGTCGCTGCAGAAGCAGATAAGTAACGACTAGTGGCTCTCGAGGTCGGGATCGTCGGGCTGCCGAGCTCCGGCAAGTCGACGCTGTTCCACGCGCTGACCGGCGCGCGGGCGACCGGCGACGTCGGGATGGCCGCGATCCCGGACACTCGGCTCACGCGCGTCGCGGAGGCGATCAAGCCACGCAAGGTCACGCCCGCGGCGATTCGCGTGGTCGAGGTGCGCGGGACCGGCCCGGAGTTGCTCGGAAACCTGCGACAAGTGGATGCGCTGCTCGTCGTGCTCGACGGTTTCTCCGGCACGCGTGTCCCGGCCGACGACCTCGAGACCCTTCGGCTGGAGCTGCTCGTCGCCGACCGCGACCACGTCGAGCGCCGGCTCGAGCGCGTGGCGAAGCAGGCGAAGTCCGGAGAGCAGAAGCTGAAGCAAGAGGTCGCCGACCTCGAGCGAGTGCTGGCGCACGTCGACGGGGGCGGCTCGCTTGCGGACTATCCGGCTGAGCTACCCCCCGAGCTCGAGCCGCTGACGACGAAGCCGCTGCTGGCCGTCGAGAACGGGGCGGGCGGGATCGACCTCAAGCTCGAAGCGGAGCTCGCCGAGCTCTCGCACGACGAGGCCGCCGCCTTCCGCGAAGGCGCATCGGCGCTGGAGGAAGTGGTGCGTCGCCTGAGTGAGGAGCTCGGGCTGATCAGCTTCTTCACCGCAGGTGACAAGGAGACGCGCGCCTGGACGTTGCGTCGCGGCCAGAACGCGCTCGAGGCCGCCGCCACGATTCACTCGGACATGGCCCGCGGCTTCATCCGCTGCGAGGTGATCCGCTGGGACGATCTGGTCGAGGCGGGCTCGCACGCGGAGGCTGCGCGCCGCGGGCTGCAGCGACTCGAGGGGAAGACCTATGTCGTTCAGGACGGAGATGTGCTGAACGTCCGGTTCAACGTTTAGTCAGTGCCTTTGACCGCCTGCACGATGGCGCTGTGCATGCCGTCCGCGACGCGGTGCGTGAAGTGGACCGAGATGTCGGCGAAACCGGCTTCGCGCAGTCCCTTCTCGTACTCGCCCTGGGACAGCGCTCCGGCGATGCAGCCGACGTAGCTGCCGCGTTCCGCGCGCTCTCCCGGTGAGAGACGGTCCTCGGCGACGACGTCGGAGATGCCGACGCGCCCACCGGGTCGCAGCACGCGGAAGATCTCGGTCAGCACGCGCTGCTTGTCGGTCGAGAGGTTGACGACGCAGTTCGAAATGACCACGTCGATCGAGTCGGCGGGCAGAGGGATGTCCTCGATCTCGCCCTTGAGGAAATGCGCATTAGTCACGCCCGCCTCGGCCGCGTTTCGCCTTGCGAGCTCGAGCATCTCGTCGGTCATGTCGACGCCGTACGCAAGGCCGGTCGGCCCGACGCGCTTCGCGGAGAGGAGAACGTCGATACCGCCTCCCGACCCGAGGTCAAGCACAGCCTCGCCTTCTCGGAGTTCTGCCACGGCGGTCGGGTTTCCGCAGCCGAGGCTCGCCAGAACGGCTGTCTCGGGAAGATCGCCGCGGGCCTCCAGGTCGTACAGCGCGGCCCCGAAGGCTTCCGGCCCAGCATCGCCGCAACAGCCGTTCTCCTCGCAACAGGAGGGGCCGGCACACCCCGCGCCGGTTGCCGCCTGGCGCGCCGCTTCGGCGTAGCGGGAGCGGATCTCCTCCTTCAGCTCCGTGCTCATGACGCTCCTTTCATCGACTTCTGTCGATGCATGTATATTGATAGTTGTCGATGAAGTCAATAGCCGTCCTTCCGGCCATCTGCTGCGGGCCCGGGGCGGAGCCGCTCTCCGAGACCGAACGTGAAGAGATCGCGGCTCGCTTCAAGGCGCTTGCCGACCCGACCCGCGTGGCGATCATCAACTGCCTTTCCGCGGCCGACGAGGTCTGCGTCTGCAATCTCACCGCCACCTTCGACCTCTCGCAGCCGACCATCTCGCACCACCTGAAGACTCTGCGGGAGGCGGGCCTCGTCGAATCGTCTCGTCGTGGAACTTGGGCGTACTACCGCCTCGTACCGGAGGCGATCGACGAGCTTCGCGGAGCGCTCGGCGCATGAACGTTCTCTTCGTCTGCAAGCAGAACGCCGGACGCTCGCAGATGGCTCAGGCGCTGTACGCGCGTCGAGGCGGCAACGCACGGTCGGCGGGAACGACTCCCGAAGAGCACGTGCACCCCGAAGTTGCGGAGCTCATGCCGGAGCTCGCCGACCGGGTCCCGAAGCGGCTCGAGCAGTCGGACGCAGAGTGGGCCGACCTCGTCGTCACCATGGGTTGCGGGGACGCGTGTCCCGTCATCCCTGGCAAGCGCTATGTGGACTGGGAGCTGCAGGATCCGGCGGGGCAGGACCGCGATACGGTGCGCAAGATCCGTGACGAGATCGCGCGTCGAATCGAAGAGCTTCCGGTCTAGCCCGCCGAGATCAGTGCGACGCCCGCGAGGGTCAGCACGATGCCGGCCTCCTGCGGACGCGCCACGCGTTCCGCGAGCACGACCCGAGCAAGCACGACGGTCACGATCGGATAGAGCGACGCGAGAACCGAGGTAACGCTCACCAGCCCGCTCGTCGACGCGGCGGCGAAGAGCAAATTGCCGAGCATGTCCCCGATCCCGATCAGCGCGAGGATGGGAATCTGCACCGGCTCGATCGCGAGCGTGGGCCGGCGGATCGCAACCGCTGCGAGGATCACGGACGACGAGGTCATCCGGAAGATCAGCGACGCCCACCAGAAGTCGGCGTTGCCCGCTGCGTGCATCGCAGGGAAATAGCCGCCGAAGCCGACCGCCGCCAGCAACGCCAGCCCGACTCCGGCCGCGACCTTCGGTCCGCCGCGGCCCGGCTCTCGCGACGCGAGAAAGACGCCGCCGAGCGCGGCCGCGATGCCGAAGAGCTGCCAGGCGGACGGCCGCTCGCCGGTCACGATCCCGAACGTGACCGGCACGACGGCGGAGATCCCCGCGATGGGCGCGACGATGCTCATCGCGCCGACCGCCATGCCGCGGTAGTACGCGTACAGCCCGAGCGTTCCCGACACCGCCGCCGGGACCGCGAGCAGCGCCGCGGAATCCGCGGGCCCCTTGCCCCGGACCGCCACCACCGCTGCAATGGCCACCAGGCCACCTAGCTGCACGTAGAAGAGGACCCGGAGCGCACCGTACGTGCGGCCCTTGAGCGGCCCGAAGAAGTCCGCGACACCCCACGTCAGGCTCGCGCCCAGCGCGAGTGCGACCGCCTTCACCCGTCGAAGCTACCTCGTGCGCTTCGTTCTCTGGGTGTTCAACCGGATCCAAGAGCTGCGTTAGACGGCGGTACGAGCGAAGCTCGCACCGCCTCTATGCGGCGTCGCCGAGTCGACGCCTCAGCTATTCGGGTATTGGCCGCGTTGCGGCTACCGCATCGAGCTGGTTTGCGTGGTAGAGCACGGACGCCTCGGCGGTGCGTGCGGCGCGGGCGTCGTGATGGCACGAGATCGCGTGCAGGAGCTCGGCGCGCGCGTCGACCTCGAGGGGCGCCGCCCGCTCCTCGACCATCCGCAGGCCGAGGTGGACGTGACCGAGCAGTCGCCCCTCGTCCGTCTGGCGGAAGGTCGGGCCCGCGGTCAGCTCTGCGATCCGGCCGACGTCGTGCAGCAAAGCGGCCGACAGCAGCAGGTCGGACCGAAGCCTCGGATGAAGCTGCGCCGTCTCGCGGCAGATCGTCGTCACTCCGACCGTGTGCTCGAGCAGGCCGCCCGCGTAGGAGTGATGCGTCTCGGCTGCAGGCAGCCGCCGCAGGGAGCGGCGCACGACGTCATCCGCCAGGAAGCGCCCGACGACTCCTGCAAGCCCCGGATGTGCAATCTCGCCGGCCAGGAACTCGAGGAAGCCGTCTAACTCGTCCGCGTCACGCCGCATCGCCGGCGAAAGGGTCGCCGGGTCCGCGTCGGGCGCGGCCTCCAGCGTGCGCACGTCCAGCTGCAGTCGGTCGCGGAACTTCTCCACCCGGCCGAGCACGCGCACGGCGTCTCCCTCGGCGAAACGGGCATCGAGGAGCTCGACGTCGTGCCACACACGCGCGTCGATGCGGCCGCTCGGATCGACGAGCTCGAGCGCGAGGTACGGAGCGCCGCCGCGTGTGCGCAAACGCTGCTTCCGCGCGACCGCATAGATCCCCTCGACGACGCGCTCTTCAGCCAGCTCTGCGATCGCGCTCATCAGCCGTTCCTCGGCTGATGAGCAAGGGAAGGGGAGTCGGGGGAAACCGTGCGGTTTCCCCGCTCGGTCTCCTCAGCACACGCGGCGATCTCAGCGGCGCGTGAGCTGAGGTGAACAAAAAAGAAGGGGGCACGTGGGGGAAACATGGGTTCCACCACGGGAGAGAGACGAAGTCGAACGACGCTCACACGGTCAAGTCTAGGTCCGGCGACGGATGCTAGGGTCGGCTCAGATGGCAGTGGTCAAGCCGTTTCGCGCCGAACGCTACGACCCTGCGATGGTGGGGGCGCTCGAGCCGCTCGTGGCGCCTCCGTACGACGTCATCTCGCCCGAGGCGCGCGCCGACTATCTCGCCAGGAGCCCGTACAACGTCGTGCATCTGACGCTGCCAAACGACGAGGAACAGGCCGGCCGTGACCTGGCCGAGTGGCGGCGTCAGGGGGTGCTAGTCCGTGACGACGAGCCCAGCTACTGGTTCCTCTCGCAGGACTACGTGGGTCCCGACGGCGTCGAGCGCACGCGTTCCGGCCTGATTGCATCGCTCAAGGCGGAGCCGTACGAGAGAGGCGTCGTGCTGCCGCACGAGCGCACCCACCGCGGGCCGAAGGAAGGACGCTTGCGGTTGCTCCGAGCAACGCAGACCCAGCTCGAGCCGATCTTCCTGCTCTACGAGGGCGACCCGCTCGAGCCGCCGGATCGCGCGCCGGACTTGCAGAGCGGCGGCGACAAGCTGTGGCGGATCCACAATGTGCCGAGCTTCGAGAACACGGAGCTCCTGATCGCGGACGGTCACCATCGTTACGAGACGGCGCTCGCCTTCGCCGACGAAGGTGGGTCGCCCTCTCTCATGGTCGTGCTCGTTCCGACCAGGCAGGCGGGCCTGACGATCTTCCCCACGCATCGCATCGCACAGCACGTGAACGGCGTCAAAGGCACGCCGATCGACGAGCCAGGGGAGGAGCTGCCAGGCGTCGTCCTCTATCGCGGCAGCGGCTATGAGCTCCTGGACGGCGACGGGCTCGACGTCGAGATCGTCGAGCGCATCGCGCCGGATGGAGTGACGTACACGCCCCAGCGCGCCGAGGCGGTCGCGACGGTGGATCGCGGCGAAGCCGAGGCCGCGTTCCTGCTTCGGCCGACGCGGATCGAGGACGTGTGGGCGGTCGCGCGCCGCGGCGAGACGATGCCGCAGAAGAGCACGTACTTCTACCCAAAGCTCACGTCTGGCCTGCTCTTCCATCCGCTTGACTGACTGGCTCGCGCTCTGTCGCGGGGCGGCCGGTGACGTGCGGCACGTGCTTGCGGAGCTGCCGCGGCGCGCCGACCGCGAGCCGGTCGTCGGCGCAGGGATAGGCGGCGACGACACGACGGCGATCGACGCCGCCGCGGAGCGTGTCGTGCTTGCCCGCTTCGCAGGGCTCGAGGGCGTGACCATCGTGTCCGAAGAGGCGGGGATCTTCGGCGACGGCCAGATGCACATCGTCATCGATCCGATCGACGGCTCGCTCAACGCCAAACGCGGCATCGGGTTCTTCTCCCTCTCGATCGCCGTCGCGTCGGGCCCAACCATGGGTGACGTGGAGTTCGCCTTCGTGCACGACTTCGGCACCGAAGAGGAATGGACGGCGACGCGCGGCCAGGGTGCGCGCCTCAACGATCTTCCGCTCGAGGGCGAGCCGCCCAAGGAGCGGATCGAGATCCTGGCCTTCGAGGCGACGTTGACTTCGTTGGTCGCGGAGAAGGCCGCCGCGGTCGTCGGCCTCGCCTACCGCCTGCGCATCATGGGATCGCTTGCGCTCTCCCTCTGCCATCTCGCAGCCGGGCGGGTGGATGCCGTTTGCTCGCTCAAACCGGCCCGCTCCGTCGACATCGCGGCCGCGCAGCTGCTCGTCCGCGAGCGCGGTTTCGCCATCGATCTCCTCGATGAGCCTCCGCTCGCCTCGGCGCCGCTCGATCTGGAGGGGCGTTCGCGCGTCGTCGCAGCGGGAACGCCGGAGCTATGTCAGCAACTGGCCGCCGCTCTGTCCGCGTAGGTTGCTCGGGCTGGAACTACGAGTCGTGGAAAGACGAGTTCTACAAGGGCAAGCCGGCCCGAATGTGGCTGCGCCAATACGCGCAGCACTTCGACACGGTCGAGGTCAACAACACGTTCTACCGCTTGCCTCTGCAGAGCTCGGTCGCGCATTGGGTGGAGGAGACCCCGCCGGACTTTCTCTTCTCGATCAAGGCCAGCCGTTACCTCACGCACGTCAAGCGGCTCACCGACCTCGAGGGCGGGCTGCAGCGCTTCTACGAACGGCTACAGCCGCTCGCTCGCACGACGAAGTTCGGCCCGGTCCTCTGGCAGCTTCCGCCGACCTTCCGTCGCGACGACGATCGGCTGGCGAACGCTCTCGCCGCGCTCCCGCGAGGGCGGCACTGCTTCGAATTCAGGCATCCGAGCTGGTTCGCGGATCCCGTCTACGAGCTGCTGCGCGCGTACGGCGCGGCACTCGTGATCGCGGACCGGCCGGAGACCAAGGAGTTCCAGCCGCACGTCTTCACGACAGACTGGACGTTCGTCCGGTTCCACTACGGCTCGCGCGGCCGGCGTGGAAACTACAGCGAGAGCGAGCTGGAAGAGTGGGCGTGCCGCTTCGAGGACTGGAACCATGAGGTGGAGATTCTCGCGTACTTCAACAACGACTGGGAAGTGTTCGCCGTGAGGAATGCGTTGTGGCTGAAGAAGAGGCTTTCGGCATGAGCTGTATGTCCAGCGTCACACTGACGTCGCCGTGCCTGGCACCGGGACGCTCACGCCGGCCCGGCACCCTGCGCGGCTTCGCTGACTTCTGCGCTTCCTCCGTTACGGTTTCTTACCCGTGCCTGGCACCGGGACGTGGCTCGGCCGCCGCTGTCCGACTGGGAGCCGGCTATGGCTGAAGCGAAGACTGTCAATCTGACCTCGCCTGATCGCGTTCTTTATCCCGAGGACGGGGTCACGAAGGGCGACCTGTTCGAGTACTACAAGCAGGTCGGGCCCGCGATCGTCCCCCACCTGAAGGATCGCCCGTTCACGATGAAGCGCTACCCCCACGGCATCACCGAGCAGGCGTTCTTCCAGAAGCAGGCGCCGAGAGGAATGCCGGACTGGATCCCCACGCGCCAGTTCCGAACCTGGCCACGGGAGGGCGGATCCAGGCTCGTCGACTTCCCGCTCATGAACTCGCCCGAGGCGGTGCTCTGGATGGTGCAGATGAATTGCGTCGACATGAACGCCTGGTACTCGCGCGCCGACAAGCCTGAGCGTCCGGACTTCGTCCTGTTCGACCTCGACCCGCCCGACGGCGGCTTCGAGCTGGCGATCGAGGTCGCGCACCTGATTCGGGAGCTGCTCGACGAGCTCGAGCTGCCCGGCTACGTGAAGACGAGCGGCGCCGACGGCATTCACGTGGTCGCTCCGATCACGCGCCGCTCGACGTTCAAGCAGACCTACGCGTTCGCGGAGGGAGCGTCACGCCTCCTGGAGCAGCGCCATCCCGGCAAGGTCACGACCGAGTGGCTGAAGAAGAAGCGGCAGGGCGTGCTCGTCGATCATCGGCAGAACGGTCACGGCAAGACGATCGCGTCCGTGTATTCCGTGCGGCCGAAGCCCGGCGCGCCCGTCTCGACGCCGCTGCGCTGGGAGGAGGTGAAGCCCGGGATCCAGCCGCGCGACTTCGGAATGAAGACCGCGCTCGAACGGATCGAGCAGCACGGTGACCTCTTCGCTCCCGTGTTGGAGGATCCACGCCCTCTGGCGCCTGCTGCGGCCAAGTTGGAACAGCTAACCTCAGACACGTGACCAAGCCGAATCGCGACCTGATTATGAAGGCGCTCGAGCGGGTGATCGACCCTGAGCTTCGGCGTCCCGTCACCGAGCTGGACATGGTCCGCGACGTCGAGATCGACGGCGGTGACGTGCGCGTCACGATCGCGCTCACGATCGCCGGCTGTCCGCTACGCGATTCCTTCGAGCAGCAAGTTGCCGACGTGATGCGCGACGTGCCCGGCGTCGAGCGGGTCGCGCTTGGCTTCGACGTGATGACGGCCGAAGAACGTCAGGCGCTGACGACGAAGCTCCGCGGCGGGGTGCAGGAACGCTCCCAGGGACTCTCTCTCGATGCAGCCACCCGTGTTCTGGCCGTGTGCAGCGGCAAGGGCGGCGTCGGCAAATCGACCTTGGCCGCGAACCTTGCGGTCGCGCTGGCGCAGACGGGTAAGCAGGTCGGCGTTCTCGACGCCGACGTCTACGGTCACTCGATCCCGCACGTGCTCGGGATCCGGCAGAAGCCCGTGCTCGTGGACAAGATGATCGTGCCGCCGGTGAAGCACGACCTCAAGTTGATGTCGATCGGGTTCTTCCTCGACGACAACCAGCCGGTCATGTGGCGCGGGCCGATGTTGCACCGTGCGCTGGAGCAGTTTCTCTCCGATGTGCACTGGGGCGAGCTCGACGTGCTGGTCGTCGACATGCCGCCCGGCACCGGGGACGTCGCGATCTCGCTCGGTCAGCTCCTGCCCCGCGCCGAGACGATCGTGGTCACGACGCCGCAGCCGGCCGCACAGGAGGTCGCATCGCGCGCCGGCGTGATGGCACAGAAGACCGGCATGCGTCTCGTCGGCGTGGTCGAAAACATGACCGGCGACGTGTTCGGCTCCGGCGGGGGCGACCGCCTTGCGGAGGAGCTCGGCGTTCCGCTGCTCGGCCACGTCTCGCTCGATCCGCTCCTGCGCGAGTGCGGGGACGCAGGCGAGCCCCTCATGGCGAGCGCTCCCGACTCTCGGAGCGCCGGGGAGCTGCGCCAGATCGCGGACAGAGTCCTCGAGCTCGAGCGCGGGTCGATCGTCAAGCCTTTGACGCTCGTCTCGAGCTAGAGCTCCGGCGCCGGCACCTCCTTCAACTCGGAGTACGCCGCATAGGCATCGGCCGGCGAGGCACCCTCCTGCTCGACACCGGCACCGTGGCGGATCGCCGTCTCGTCGACCGGGTAGGCCGCCTTGCCCTTGCGCGCGCCGACTGCGAGAACGAGAGCGGGACCGTCTCCGGCACCGAGGATGACGTGCTTCGTCATCGGCGGGCAATAGAAGAAATCCCAGGCCTTGAGCGGTCGCTCCTGGCCTTCGACGATCAGGAGGCATTCGCCACGCAGCACGAGAAAGGCCTCCTGCCCAGGTTCCTCGTGATACATCGCCATCGGCAAGCCGGGGTGCAGAACGTTGAGGTTGATGCCAAGCTCCTGGAACGCTGCCTCGCCCTTTCCTTCGAAGCCGTCGTACCAGCCCATTTCGTTGTAGAGCCAGCGGGTCTCCTGCGCACTGACCACGAACCACCCCGGCGTCTGAGGCACGCCGCCTTCGAGCTTCGCTTCCGGGACCACGACCGCTCCCTCCTCGTCGCTGACCGCGCAAAGTATCCTCGCCGCGTGCAGGTCGAAGAGCGGATCCGCGCGCTCGGGTTCTCGGAAGGTGACTCGCGCACCCTCACCGACCACTTCCTCGACGCCGAACGCCGCGGGAAGCGAGGGCACGGGCTCGCCCGAGTCGACTGGCTCGAGACCCTGCAGGGACTCGACCCCAAGGCGGAGCCCGAGTGCGTGATCGCTGAGGCCTGCTACGAGCGCTGGGAGGGTCGCGGCGCACTCGGCTACCTGACCCTCGCTGCGATCTGCGAGGGCCAGCTCGAGGATCTCCCGGAGGCCGCGAGGCTGATCATCGCGCACGACTGCTTTCCGACGGGAGTGCTCGGCTACTGGGCGCGCAAGCTTGCCGACGGCGGTCTCATCGCCGTGCTGACGGCGACGTCCCCGCCACGCCTCGGCCATCCTGAGGGTGGCCCGAAGCTCACCGGCACGAACCCGCTGGCGATCGCGATTCCGAGCTCGGACGACAAGCCGATCGTCAGTGATGTCTCGATGGGACGCGTCACGTACGGAGACGTAATTGCGGGTGCTGCAACGGAGGACGAGCTGGTTCCGTTCGGCGGCGAGCACGCGCACAAGGCGTTCGCGCTCGCACTCGGGCTGCAGCTGTTGGTCGACTCGCTGATCGAAGGCGGCTACGGCGCCGTCATGCTCGTCGCGCAGCCGGCTGCCGACCCGGTACCGGCTTTGCGAACACGTGCCGCAGGGCTGCGACTCCCTGGGGACGGCTGACCGGCGTCCGGCTCAGATCAGCTCGGCGAAGCGCGGATCGCCGCGTAGCGACTCGAGATCCGGATCCTTCGCGGCGTACTCCTTGAACCGAGGCTGCTGCTCGAGCGCGGTGCGCAGATGTTCGAGCGCGTCGTCCGGCTTGTCCTGCAGCGCTTCGAGGCACGCGAGGTCGTACAGCTAGGACGGATTGCCCGGATACTGCTCGAGCCCTTCCCGGAGCAGCGCCTCCGCTTCGTCGTAGCGCTTGGCCTTCCATGCGGGCGTCCCCGCGAACGTGAACTCCCAGGGTGAGACGCGAAACGGCTGGCCGCGTTCGCCGCCGATCGCCAATACCGTCGTGCCGTCCTCGACCGCGCGAGCACCGCGCCGTTCCTTCGGATCGTCGAGGAAGACCATCGTGCCGACGGGCGCGTCGAAGCTCTCGCCGTCGACCGTGAAAGTGGCGCGGCCCGTCACGACGACGTAGAGCTCCTCGTGGTGGCCGGCACCCGTGCCCGTCTCGTCGTGCTCCTCGACCACGAGCTCGCCTGCGCCGGCGGTGTACGCGTTGATGCCGAACGCTTCGATTCCGAGCGTCCGCCGCACCGGCCGCCACTGCAACTCGCCGCCGACGACGGGAATCGGCTCGATCTCGTCGATGCGTACGGTCTTCACGACGACTGCTTTCGAAGGGCCTCGAGCACCACGGGATCTATGCGTCCGACACCGTCGACGCGTTCCTCGAGGTTCTCGGTCCCGGCCCAGTCGGGGAATGCCTGCCCCAGCTCATCGTCGTAGCCGAGTCTTGCGAGCCGGTCGCGGAGCTCCGAGGCCAGCGTCTCGTCGACGTCCAACCAGGCGTCGCTCGGCGTGACGCCGAAGAGCTCACGGTGGAGACCGTACAGTCGCTGCAGCTCGACGATCGGGCGCTCGTGGTCGTCGACGCGAAGATCGACGAGCGTGTCGGACAGGTGCGCGTAGCCGCCGTCCTTTTGCACGACAACCAGAGACGCGGATTGCTGGCCTCGGCTGTCGCCTCCCGCAGCCTGGGCAGCTACGAGGCACTCGATGAGCCGTTCCGCGAGCTCGAGGTGCCCGTTCGATTCGAACGTCACCGCCAGCGCGTCGACCGTCGCCCCGGAGACCAGGATGTTGCCCTGCGCGGCGTAGCCGGCTCCGGTGCGTCCCCCGGCCCAGTCGTGACAGCTCTCACCGGTGAACGTCGCTGCGTGGCCGGAGCCGTCCACCACGCCCACCTGCCGCTCCGCCCGCCCCGCGTCGGCGGACGTGATCGCCGTGATCACTTCCTCGGCCGAGTGGCCCCTGCGGAGCAGCGCCAGACCGTCTGGGCCGTAACGCGGGTTCGCGTACGACTGGGTGGCGACGGCTCCGACGTGCGGTTCTGCCCACGGGACGACCGAGCCGACGGCGAGGAACTTGGACTGGACGGCGACTCCCCACTGTCCCGATTCGAGGTCGCAGGCGACGATGGAATAGGTGGCGACGATCCGGCTAAGGGCCATAGGTCAGCTCGCGCAGGTCGAGGTCGAGCAGCTCGCGCCGATCCCCGGGCACCAGCACGGTGGCAACCTCCGGATGCGAGAGCGCAGCCTTCACCTCCTCGGCAGAGCCTGCGCGCACGACGATGGGCCGCCCTGCCTCGTGTGCCTCGCGCAACTGCTCTGCGTCCGCCACCTCGTCGAGCACGAGCGCGTCGGCCATGTCGAGGTCGCCCTCGACGACGATCTCGGGCACGCGCCGACCCGTGGCCCCGAACCAACGCTCTCTCACAGCGTGATCGCCTCGCCCGGCTCGATCTGCTCGACCCGGACGCCGGGCACGAGCTTCGCGAGCTCCTCCGGCCGGCCGGTCAGAAGCGGGAACGTTCCCCAGTGGCACGGGACGACGCGCTTCACGCCGAGCAGCTCACACGCGACGGCCGCTTCGCGCGGGCCCATCGTGTAATGGTCGCCGATCGGGAGCACCGCGAGGTCGGGCTCGTAGATGCGCCTGATCAGCTGCATGTCGCCGAACACGCACGTGTCTCCGGCGAAATAGATCTTCTTTCCGTCCTCGAGTTCGACGACGAGCCCGCACGGCTCGCCCATGTACAAGTCCTCGATGCTGCTCGAGTGGTGGGCGTTCGTCACCGTAACCTTGATCCCGTCGGCGTTGACGGTCCCGCCCTTGTTCGGATCGTTGCCGGCGCCGCCCTCGACCCCCTTCGCCTCGAGCCAGTTGCGCAGCTCGACCGGCGCAATCACGCGGGCCTTGTGCTTCTGCCAGAGGTCAATCGTCGAGCCGACGTGATCCACGTGGCCGTGCGTCAGCAGGATCAGGTCGACCCGCTCCGGCTCCCGTTCCGAGTCGGGACAGGTCGGGCCCTGCAGGAAGGGATCGACGTAGATGCGCTTCCCGCCCGGCGAATCGAGCCGGAAAGCGGAGTGTCCGAGCCAGGTCAGCGAGGTGTCAGCCATCGGTCTCCTTTGGATCCGGGGATGCGGCGCGGAGCGTAAAGGAACGTCCGAGGGTGAGGCGAACCTTTGGCGGGAATGGCTCGCCGCCTGCTCCCGGCCCTCATCGTCTTCACGGCCCTCCTCTTCGACGTCGGCGGCGGCCACGGGGCCGCGCTCGCGCTGCTGCTGCTCGGCATCCCGGCCGCTTTCATGCTCCTCCTCGACTGCTACGGCGACGTCGTGGAGGAACGCTGCAGCCGCCTGAGACCGGCGCTTGCCGCTCTGGCGCTCTTCCTGGTCGTGCTGAGTGCCGCGCTCCGTAGCCCGGCGGTGGTCGGTGGTCTGCCGCGGTTCGCGCTCTCCGCCCTCGTCGTGACCCTGTTCCTCTACGCCGCCGTGGCAGTGGGAGCGCTCATGCCCGCGCGGCGCACGCAAGTGGTCGAGCTGCGCGCCGAGGAGCCGCCGGCGAGGCGTCGGCGCGCCGCCTGATCAGTTGAGCCGGACGACCCCGAACGCCACCACGGGCTGGGACTTCCCCTTGAGCTGCAGTGGCTCGAGGGCCTCCAGGACCGCAGAATCGGCGATCGCCTCCGCCGTCACGGCACCGATCACGACCTGACCGGGCGCTGCCGCCGTTTGGAGTCGAGCCGCGAGGTTCGTCGTCTCGCCGATCGCCGCAAAACTTCGATGCTCGACCGTACCCACGTTGCCGACGACCGCGGGACCCGTGTTTACTCCCGCTCTGAATCGCGGCCAGCCTGCGCGACCGGCCGCGAGCTCATCTGCCGCGGTCTGCATGGCCAGCGCGGCGGTCACGGCTCGGTTCGCGTGATCGGGTTGGTCGCCTCCTGCGTTGAACACGACCATCACGGCGTCTCCCGCGAAGCGCTCGATCAGCCCGCCGTGGTCGCGCACCACGACCGGGACGGTCACGGCCCAGTACGCGTTCAGCATCGCGATCACGTCAGTCGGGTCGGCGCGCTCGCTGAAGGCGGTGAAGCCCTGCAGGTCGGCGAAGAGCACGCTGACTTCCCGTTTCTCTCCGCCGAGCTCTGCTGCACGCGGATCTCGCCGCAGGCGCTCGGCGAGGGGCGCCGGCACGTAGGGGCGGTAGAGCCGGTCGACATCGCGCAATTGAGCGGCGGCGCGCTCCAGGAGTGCGGCCTGATCGTCTGCGAGGTTGAACCTTGCCGCGACCTCCCGCGAGCGTGCGGGCACGTCTCCGCCGCGCTCGGCCTCTTCCGCCAGCTCGGTCAGCGCCCGGGCGTACCCATCGTTGACTCGGGCGATCGTGTCCTCGAGATAGAGACCGCCCAGCGCCTCGGCGAGCGACCCTCGCCTGCGGTACTCGTACCGCGCAGCTCCGGCCACCAGCAGGAAGGCAATCGCCATCAGCACATGCCACTCCCACCAGGTCGCGTGCCAGTTGCGTGCGAATGCCACGGCGACGAGCGCCTCGGTCAGTAGGACCCAGGCGATGGTCACGGCGACGAGCAGGAACGCCGGGCGCCTGCGGTAGAGCTCCAGGTAGCGCCAGGCTGCGTAGGCGTAGAGCACGCCGCCCGCGACTGCGAACCCGACCAGCGGGCCGGTCGCGTCGTCCGGCGGCAGCGGCTGATCCAGCGGCGGGAACGACGTGAGCGACCAGACCGCCCAAAGCGTCAGCAGCAAGAGGAGCCCGAAGCGCAGTAGTCGCTCCCGCCTCAGTACCGCGAGATTGCGCTCCGGGCCAATGTCCAGACCGGACAGCGCGGCGAAGCACGCGCCTAGGAAGAGCCCAACGGGCGTTGCGACCACGAAGCCCGTGTTCTTTCCGTCGAGCAGGACGCCCGGTGTGGCGAGGGCATGCAGGCCGAGGAAGCCCGCACTCGCTAGAAACGCGAGCGAGACGAGGAATACGCGCGCATCACCGCGACGACGCGCTGCCTCGCTCATCGCCAGCCCGAGAACGACGTTGACCACGGCGACCGTGAGCACGAGCCAGAAGTGGGACGGGTGATGCTCCCAGTGCACGTCCCACCCCGGCCGGGCCAGGAGCACGAAGAACCCGGCCAGCGGCAAGAGGAGTGCGAGCGACCAACGGACCACGCGCGAGGTTAGCTCAGACGTCTACGAGAGGGCTTCGTCACCGGCTGTTCATATTTGCGTACGGATAACCGCACCTCGATCGGTGTGTGTTCCGCCTTGCGGTGGTCGTGCTGCGACGGATAGAAGGTAAATCGTGCTTGCTCGCCTAGCGCACATCGTCCACCGCCGGCGTGGGCTCGTCGTGGGAATCTGGTTCCTGCTGACGGCGTTCGGCGTGTTCGCGACGATGAAGGTCTCCGATCGCTGGTTCGAGTCGTTCTCGATCCCGGGGTACTCCGCCTACGAGACGAACCAGAAGGTGGTGAAGACATTCGGCACGGGCGAGCAGGCGCCGCTCGTCGCTGTCTTCGAATCCAGCGGCGACATCACGAAGCAGGACCTGACGCCGGCAATCAACGCGGCCGGAGCGGTCAATCCAGGCTCGCGGGTGAGCTCGTACTTCGACGAGCACAACGCGATGTACCTCTCGGGTGACCGGCATACGACCTTCGCGGAGATCTATCCGCCCGGACAGAACACGTTCACCAGCGAGCCCAATATCAAAGAGGTGCGTGCTGCACTGAACGCGAACGCGCCACCGGGCGTCACCACGCACCTGACCGGGCTCCTCCCGCTCTACGACGTCTCGAGTGAAGGCGGGGAAGGGCCGAGCGTGCTGACGGAGGCGTTGATCGGCGGGCTCGGGGCTCTCGTGATCTTGCTCTTCGTCTTCGGGACTCTGCCCGCAATCGGCATCCCGCTGGCGATTGCGATCACCTCGATCCTCAACACCTTCACCCTCGTCTGGGTGTTGACCTACGTGACGGACGTCTCGATCATCGTCCAATTCCTCATCGCCCTCGTCGGCTTAGGCGTGGCGATCGACTACGCATTGCTGATGATCTTCCGCTTCCGCGAGGAGCTCGCTGCAGGGGAGGACACCGAGACCGCGCTGGTCGAGACGATGACGCACGCAGGGAAGTCGGTGATCATCTCCGGCTCGACCGTGGCCGTTGGTCTCTTGAGCATGATCCTGCTCCCGCTGCCCTTCATCCGCTCGATCGGCATCGGCGGAATGCTGATCCCCACAGTCTCCGTCCTGGTCTCGATCACGCTCCTGCCGGCGCTGCTGTCGCTGCTGGGACCGCGAATCAACAGGCTCCGCGTGATGCCCAGGCGGTTCGTCAACGTCTCGAACGCGGACTCGGGGCTCTGGGCGCAATGGGCGCGACTCGTCGTTCGCCGCCCTGTCGCCGTTGCCGCCGTGGGGGCGGCCATCGTCGCCGTCCTGCTCGTATTCGGATCTCAGCTGAACCCGAGTGAGGCTCAGGCCAAGGATTTTCCAGGCAAGGGGGACGCCATCGTCGGCCGAGACGCGCTGGACCGAGCGGGCATCTCGCCGGGAGTGATCAAGCCGTTCGTCGTGCTGACTCCGGAGGCTCAGGCAGCCGACGTGGCCGAGCGGCTGCGGAGCGTCGAGGGAGTTGCCGGTGCTGCGGCGCCGCAAGACTGGCGGAAGGACGGGCTCGCTCTCGTAGAGGCGATTCCCGCCCAGGACGGCTCCAGCAAGTCGGTGAGGGGCACGATCTCCGGCGTGAAGGATGCGTTGCCCCCTGGCGCAAGCCTCGGTGGAGTGGCGCCCGAAGACCGCGACTTCGTGCATGCGGTGTACGGGAACTTCCCGTACGTCTTGCTCTTCGTCATTCTGTTGAGCTACGTCCTGCTGGCGCGTGCGTTCCGTTCGTTGTTACTCCCGTTGAAGGCGGTGATCCTCAACCTCGTGTCGCTCGGCGCTGCGTTCGGAATCATCGTGTTCATCTTCCAGCAGGGACACGGGTCGGATGCGATCTGGGGTGTGCCCGCGACGCAGTCGATCATCCCCTGGATCCCGCTGATGATCTTCGCCTTCCTGTTCGGGTTATCGATGGACTACGAGGTGTTCATGCTCACCCGCATGCGCGAGATCTACGACGAGACCGGCAACACTCGGGAGGCGATCGCACTTGGGCTTGCCCGCACCGGCAAGCTCGTAACCAGCGCCGCGCTCGTCCTCATGTTCGCGTTCTTCGTTCTCTCCACGGGCCCCGGGGTGGACATCAAGCAGTTCGGAATCGGGTTAGCGGCCGGGATCATCTTCGACGCCACAGTGATCCGGGCGTTGCTCGTGCCGTCACTGATGGTGTTGATGGGCCGATGGAACTGGTGGCTTCCCGACTGGGCGGCCCGCGCGTTGCGCACGCAGCCCAGCGAGCCGGCCGCCGAAGGCCGCCCGCTGCCCGAGTCCGCCTAGAAGGCGAGCGACTCTGCCGCGTTCTTCGCGAGGTCGATCAGCGGCTGCACTGCGAAGAACGAGCCCACCGTCACGACCAGACAGGCAAAGACGGCGGTCTGCAGGAGCGCTTCGCGCGGCGGGGAGCCGCCGATCGGCGCCAGCTGCAGGTCTTCGGTGCGCCGCATGAACATCGCCCGTACGACCCCGAGGTAGTAGTAGAGGCTGACGAGCGTCGCGATCACGCCGACGATCACGAGCCACGTCCAGCCGTGCCGATAGGCAGCGGCGAACGCGTAGAACTTGCCGACGAAGCCGCCGGTGAGCGGAAAGCCGGCGAACCCAAGCATGAACGCCCACATTGAGATGCCGAGCAGCGGCCGCTCCCAGCCGTAGCCCGCGAGGTTCTCGAGCGTCACCGGCACGCCGAGCTCCCGCTCGCGCGCCGCGACGACCGCAAAGGCGCCGAGCGACATGGCCGCATACGGGACGAGGTAGTACAGAAGAGCGCGTCCGCCGAGCGCCGAGTTCGCTGCGATCGGGATCAGCATGAAGCCGGCGTGCGAGATGGACGAGTACGCGAGGAGCCGCTTGACGCGACGCTGCACGAGGGCGGCGATGTTGCCCCAGGCGAGCGAGATGCAGGCGAGGACGGCGACAGCGATCGTCCAGACGTCCTCGCTCTCGGGGAACGCCACTACCAGGACTCGGT
>Ga0184638_1000068_pt1 | contig 23399 bp, 17 predicted proteins | sample PLM31_50_b2_FD_133141 | JGI IMG/M metagenome (GOLD analysis project Ga0184638, IMG submission 133141) | Groundwater sediment microbial communities from an aquifer in East River, Colorado, USA - PLM3-1_50_b2 | ecosystem: Environmental > Terrestrial > Soil > Riparian zone | place: USA: East River... | reverse complement strand
GCCCCGACGAGCCGCATGATCGCGATCTCCCGGCTCCGCTGGAGGACGGCCATACGGATCGTCGTCCCGATGATGATGATCGCGACGATGGCGAACGCGGCGCCCACCACGATGCCCACCGCCGCGGCGAGCCCGCGCAGCCGATCGAGCTTCTCCACCCAGTCGCGCCCGAAGCGGACGTCGTCCACAAACCCGAAGCCACGCAGCCGCTCCGCCACGACGCTGACATGGTCGGCGTCGCGGAAACCCGGCTGGAGCTTGACCTCGATCGATGCGGGCAGCGGATTCCGCTCCAGCTCCTGCATCACGTCGCGCAGCTCGATCAGCTCGGCGCGGGCGCGGGCGAGCGCATCCTCCTCGGAGACGTAGGTCGCCAACTGAACTTCGGGGAACGCCTCGATGTCCTTCAACGCTTGCGCGGTGGCTTCGATGGGGGCGCCGGGAAGCAGATACGCCACGACCTCCACCCGTTCCTCGACGCCGCGCAAGGCGTCCTGGAGGTTCACCACGACGAGGCCGAAGAGCCCCAGGACGAACAGCGAGAACGCGATCGTCGTGACGGACAGGACCGACAACAGGGGTGCGCGCTTGAAGGTCAGCATCGCTTCGCGGAACGTGAGATTCACGGTGCGGCCGCCTGGTCGCGGGCCTCGTCCACGGCGGAGTCGTACACCAACGCCCCTTCCTGCAGCTCAATCACGCGATAGGGCGCCTGGCGCACGAGATCGAGGTCGTGCGTCGCCATGACCACGGCCGTGCCGCTGGCGTTGATGTCGCGCAGCAGCTGGAACACGCCTCGCGTTGCGCGCTCGTCGAGGTTGCCGGTCGGTTCGTCCGCCAGGACCACCGTGGGCTCGTTGACCAGCGACCGGGCGATCGCCACGCGCTGCTGCTCACCACCCGACAATTCGCGCGGGTATGCCTGCGCTTTCGCCGCCAGTCCCACTTGCGTGAGCACGCGCATCACGCGGGCCGCAATGGTGGACGAGCGCGCGCTCGTCACCTCGAGCGCGAACGCGACGTTCTCCTCGGCCGTGCGATCCTCGAGCAGCCGGAAGTCCTGAAAGACGATGCCGAGCTTGCGGCGCAGCAGCGGTACCTCGCGCGGGCGCATCTCGTTCACGTGGTAGCCGGAAACGCGAACGTCGCCCGACGTGGGGCGCTCGTCGGCGTACACGAGCTTCAGGACGGTGGACTTCCCGGCGCCGGAGTGGCCGGTGAGAAACGCAAACTCACCCTTGCCGATGTGGAAGGAGACGTCCTTGAGCGCCAGGCCTCCCTTCGGGAAGGCCTTGAAGACATTCGTGAACTTGATCACTTAGTGCCGCGCCAGGGCCTGGGCGAAGTCCGCGATGAGATCATCGGGATCCTCCAGTCCCAGGGAAAATCTCAGGAATCCGTCCGGAATGCCAGCCTGCGTACGCTGTTCCGCCGTGAGACTGGCGTGTGAAGTGAGCCGCGGCTCGGAAACGAGCGTCTCCACGCCACCGAGGCTGGGTGCGTGCGCCGCGATCGTCAGCGCCTTGAGAAAGCGCTCGGCCGCGCGCACGCCGCCCTTCAGCTCGATGCCCAGCATGCCGCCGAAGCCGCCCAGGATGCGCTTCGCCAGCTCGTGATCAGGATGGGAGGGCAGGCCGGGGTAGTGCACCTTCGTGATCGTGTCCTGCTTGGCGCACCATTCCGCGACCGCCAGACCGATCTCATTATGACGCCGCACGCGCACCGTGAGCGTGCGCATCCCGCGATCGATCAGCCAGGCGGCGAACGGATCGATCGCCTGGCCCCACACCTGCATGAGGCGGCGCACTTCGTCGACCACCTGGTCGGTCCCAGCGACGGCGCCCGCGATGACGTCGGTGTGGCCGTTGAGGTACTTCGTCGCGGAGTGAATGACGAGGTCGGCGCCGTGCTCGAGCGGCCGGAAATTCACGGGGGAAGCGAACGTCGAATCGACGATCAGCGCGAGCCCCTCCGCCTTGCACACCGTGGCGACTGGCTCGAGATCGATCACGCGCATCAACGGATTGGTCGGCGTCTCCAGGAAAACGGCGCGCGTGGTCTTGCGCATTGCCCGCTTCCACGTGCGCTGTTGCGTCGGATTCACGAATGAAACGTCGATGCCCAGCTTCCCGAATTCTTCGCGGAACAGCCGGAACACGCCGCCGTAGATCCATTCGCTGGCGAGCAGGTGATCACCTGGGCGCAAGACGGCCAGGTGGGCCAGCGCTACGGCGCCCATGCCGCTGGCCACGAACAGCGCCGCGTCGGCCCCCTCGAGGAGCGCGAGGCGGCGGCCGATGTCCACTTGATTGGGATTGTTCCCGTAGCGGCTGTAGATGACTTCGGCGGTCGAGCCGACGGGATTGGTGAATGTGGCGCTTTGGTAGAGCGGAGGAGCGACGGCCGTCCAGTCGGCGCGCGCCTTGGGATCGCCGTGAATGGCGCGGGTGGACAGGCCCAAACGGCGGCGTTTCACGCCGCGGTGAGACTGATGGAGCCTCCGGGGTTGCGGGCGGCCAGCCGCCGCTCGACCAGCTCGTCGAGCAGCGCCGGCGCCGGCTCACTCGCGCCGAGTCCCTCGAGCGCTCCGTCGGCGCGCTCGCACAGGACCGCGAGACCGGCGCCCGCGAGCACGGGCTCGATGGCTTCACGATGGGCGTCCGTCAGCCCGCGCAGCAGCAGCACCTTGACCTTGTCGCGAACCAGCTTCGCTACGATCTCATCGGCGCACGAATAGTCGAGGCACCCCACGCCGGTGAAATCCATCACCGCGATGGTCCCGGGAGGAAGATCCCGCTCGATGTTCTCCCGGACCGCGCGCCCGGTGGGCCGCGTGACGAGGTCGGTGTAGAAACCGGCGACCGACTGCTGCAGCACCGCGTGCACCATGATATGTGGAATCACTGCTTCGACGACCCTTTCTCCGACGCTTGCTCCGGAATGATGAGCAGGACCTGCGACCCCGGAAACGCTGGCAGTCCGTCCTTGAGTGGCACATCGTCGTCCCAGCGGGGCACGATCGCGATGCGCGCCGTGCCGCTGCGGATCGCCACCTTTCCCTCCCAGCGGGCGAGGTACCGCCGGATGCCGGCCAGTCCTTGACCGCGCCCGGGATCGCGGAAGCGGCTCACGCCCTGAATCAGCGCCGCTTCCAGCGCCGCGGCATCGCCCCAGCGCTCCCCGAACCGCTTCGCCTGCGTGGGCTCCAGAGAATGCCGGAATCCGACACCGGCGTCCGCGACGGCGATCACCACCACGCGGCGCGCCAGTTTGCGCCGCCAATTGTACGCCTGCACGGCAACCCATCCGCCCGTGCCGGCGTGCTCCACAATATTCTGACAAGACTCCGAAAGCGCCATAGCGAATCCCATCGTCGCCTTCGGATCGAGTCCCAACTCCGAGCTGAGGATCGCGGAGGCGCGTTGCTGAATCGTGCTCACCACCGCGTGCACGTCTTCGGCGGCCCGCACCGGGGTCACGGGGAGCAACACCTCGCTCTCCACGGCCGGCTTGATCTTCGGCACCTTGCCATGCACCTCGAACAGATCCCCGGCCTCGCGGAAGAATCCGGCGCGGGCCCAGTAGCTCACGACATCAGGATTCGCGGGCGCCGTGAGCAGCGGGCGGTCCCCACCCCCCTTGCGCGCGGCCGCCTCGCCCGCGGCGAGCAGGCCCACGAGCCCGTACGGCGATGCCCATTCCGCGGCGTGCGCGTCGAACAACAGGCGCTCACCGTCCGCCGCCTGCGCGTACGCCGCCGCGAACTGGTCGAAGGAGCGGTCGTCGAACGACGTCGGCACCTCGATGAGCCGCGTCATGCCACGGAGAGCTTGCCCATCAGGTGGTCGCGCAATCCCGTCGCGCCGCGGTGGCTCAGATTCCTCGCGCCAAGCTGGGTGCCGGCCCGCAGCGCTTCCTCCAGGGTCGCGCCGCCGAGCAGCGATGCGGCCACGGTGCCGCCGAAGACGTCGCCACAGCCCGTCGGATCAGTGTCTTGTGGAAACGCGGGCTGGTGAATCGCCGGCGCGGGAATGCGCTCGGTGCGAATCGGATTGCCGGTGAAGTATGCCGCCCCGCGGGCTCCGAGTGTGACGCACAACGTGGTGCAGCCTTGGCCCAGCGCCGCGGCCGCGATGGCGAGCGGATCGCTCCCCAGCTGGCCCATCTCGTCTTCGTTGAGTTGGATGACATCGAAGCAGCCGAACCACTTAGGGGCTTGGGGCAAGGGGCTAGGGACTCGCGTTCCGTCCGGTTCCTTTGCCAGGAAAAGGCTATGGAGATCGGCGTACATGAATCGGGGAAAGCCGCGACGCAGCAGCTGTGCAGTCTCCAGACCCATCTCGAATCCCGAGATGAAATTGATGTACAGCGCGTCGAGGTCCTGCAGCAGCGGCCCCAGCTCGGCCCAGGTCCATGGGGGCACGCCGCCGGCCATCTGCTCGCAGCGCCGTTCCAGCGATTCGTAGCGCAGCGTGACGCGATTGTTGGGTTCGGAGACTTCCATGAAGCGTGCGGCGTGCGGCGTGCGGCGCAGGCTGCGCAGAAACTCGTTGGCTTTTGGCGCCAGATCCCGGCCGACCTTGATGAGCGGCACGATCTGCCAGTCGTCGCCGAGCGTCGCGTCGATCGCGGCGAGCGCGTACGAGATGCCGCCCCATTCCTGAATCGCGGCTTGAGCGGGATCGCGGCCATGAATCGTATCCCAGACCATCGACCCAATCACACCCAGGCGTTTCATCGCAGGCCCCAATGCTTCTGAATGAACACGGCGGCGGCGCCGTACACGCCCGCGGTGCCCGGCAGCGTCCCCGGCACGATGCGGCACGCCTCCCACGCCGGCTTGAAGGCGCGCCGCTTGACCTCGCTGCGGAGTGGATTGAACAGCTTGTCACCGGCCTGGGTGACGCCGCCGCAGATCACGACGACTTCGGGGTTGAAAATGTTGATGAAGCTCGCCACTGCCGCGCCGAGGAGCGACGCGGTCTCGTGCACGACTTCGAGGGCCCACTGATCGCCGTCGTTCGCAGCCTCATAGACGACCTGGGCCGTGATCTGGCTGAGATCGCCTTTCACATACTGCGACAACGACGTCTCGACGCCTGACTGAATCCCTTCGACCGCGCGCTCGGCGATTGCCGGTCCGGCCGCGTAGGCCTCGATGCAGCCGTAGTTGCCGCATTTGCAGCGGCGCCCGTTGGCATCGATCGTGACGTGTCCGAATTCCCCCGCGACGTCGGTCACGCCGTGGTAGATCTCACCGTCGATGACGATCCCCCCGCCGATCCCCGTGCCGAGAGTGAGACCGATGACGTATTTCGCACCACGTGCGGCGCCGCGCCACCATTCACCGTAGATCGCGCAGTTGGCGTCATTGTCGAGTGTCGCGGGGAGGCCGAGCCCCTCGCTGACGCGGTCGCGCAGCGGCATGTTCGTCCAGCCGAGGTTCGGCGTGAGCAGCACAACGCCCGTCTTGGTGTTGAGCGGGCCCGGTGAGCCGATCCCCACGCCTTCGACCTTCTTCCCGGACTCAGCGATGGTCGCCTTTGCGAGCTTGACGATGCGCGAGATCACCGCATCCGCCCCCTGGGCAGACATCGTCGGCTCCGAAACGACGCCGAGGATCTCGGAACCATCCTCCGCGATGGTTCCAGCGACCAGATTCGTTCCTCCGACGTCAACCCCGACGACGTAGCGCACCAAGCTCCTCGACTGCCGCGATCACGGCTTCAACGGTGAGGTCACGCATACAGCGGTGATGTCCCAACGGACACTGTGGCGGACCGTGCGGCGAGCAAGGCCGGCACGGCAGCGCGTCCACGCCCAGCGCGACGTCTCCGGCGCGCAGCGGCCCAAACCCGAATTCTGTCACGGTGGGGCCGAATAGTGCGACGATCGGCGTCCCCATCGCAGTCGCCAGATGCAGCGGTGCGCTGTCGTTCGTCACCAGCACGGCAGCGCGTCCGATCAGTGCGGCGGATTGTCGCAGCGTCAGTTTTCCACAGGCATTGACGACCCTTCGCCGCCCCCCCCCCTCGCCGCTCTCCGCCGCCCTTCGGATCGCTTCTCCCAAATCCACATCGTCCTGCCCACCAACCAAAACGACGGGGGCGTGTTCCGCGAGTTGCCGGGCGAGTTCCCCGTAGTATGGCCACCGCTTGCTGCCCCAGATCGAGCCGGGAGCCAGTGCGATAAACGCTCCTTCAACGAGCGCCGCCCCCGCCTGCTCATCCTGCGGAGTTGGGTGCAGTTGGGGACGATAGACCGCCGAGCGCTCGTCCGCGAGGGCCAGCAGGCGGTCGGTTTCGTGACCCGTTCGGGGCTTGGGTCGAGCCTCTGTATAGAGGAAGGACCAGCCACCCGAGAACCCGATCCTCGACGGGATCCGCGCCAGGACAGCCAGCGCGGCGGTGCGCAGCGAGCGGTGGGGAAGATAGGCCCGCTCGTACTGCTCGGCCTTCAAACGTTGCCCCAGGCGTCGTACGCCCGCCCAACCGCGGTCGATCCCGCGCTTATCGTAAGGAAGCACCTTCCTGACTGCGGGATGAGTTTCGAGCAGCGGGGCCGCTACCGGCGTCGTAATGACGTCGACAGGACCATGTTGTGCGGCGAGGGCGGCAAGGAGCGGCGTCGTCAGCACGACGTCGCCAAGAAACGCTGTTTGGATGACGAGGGTCGAAGAGGTCAATTACTCAACTTGCAGCACGGCCAGGAACGCCTCCTGCGGAATCTCGACCGAGCCGACTTGCTTCATGCGTTTCTTCCCCGCCTTCTGCTTCTCGAGCAGCTTGCGCTTGCGTGTGACGTCGCCGCCGTAGCACTTGGCGGTCACGTCCTTGCGCAGCGGGCGGACGGTCTCGCGCGCGATCACCTTCGTGCCGATCGCGGCCTGGATCACGACCTCGAACAGCTGCCGCGGGATCAGCTCCTTGAGCTTCTCCGCGATCTTGCGACCCCACTCGTACGCCTTGTCCTGGTGGATGATGACGCTGAACGCGTCGACCGCGTCGCCGTTGAGCAGCATGTCGAGCTTGACCAGGTCGGCCGCCCGATAGGCGAGGAACTCGTAGTCCAGTGAAGCATAGCCGCGGGAGATCGTCTTCAGCTTGTCGTAGAAGTCGAGGATGATCTCGGCGAGCGGAAACTCCCAATGGAATTCCACGCGCGTCGGATCGAGGTAGTGCATCCCCTGATACACGCCCCGCCGCTCCTGACCCAGGTTCATGACTCCGCCGATGTAGTCCGCCGGCACGAAAATCCGGGCCTTCACGTACGGCTCCTCCACGCGGTCGATGGTGGAGCCGTGGGGCATCAGGCTGGGATTCTCCACCAAGTCCATCGTGCCGTCCGTCCGGTACACGTGGTACTCCACGCTGGGGACGGTGCTGATCAGATCGAGATCGAACTCCCGCTCCAGCCGCTCGCGCACGATCTCCATGTGCAGGAGGCCCAGGAAGCCGCAGCGAAACCCGAACCCGAGCGCGACCGACGTCTCCGGCTGATAATGCAGCGACGCATCGTTGAGCTGGAGCTTGGCCAGCGAGTCGCGCAGCTCTTCGTATTGCTCGGGGTTCGTCGGGTAGAGTCCGGCGAACACCATCGACTGAATGTCGCGGTATCCGGGGAGGAGCTGCACATCGCGGTGCTCGGCGTCGAACACCGTATCGCCCGGGCGCGTCTCGCGCACACCCCTGACGTTGGCGACGAAATAGCCGACCTCCCCAGCCTCCAGCTGCTCGGCCGGCTTGTGGCCCAGCTGGAGGTAGCCGACCTCGTCCACTTCGTAGACGTCGTCCTTGTGCGCCCCGAACGCGATCTTCATGCCGGGTGCGATCACGCCGTCCACGACGCGGATCGAGGGGATCGCGCCGCGATAGCGGTCGTAGTAGGAGTCGAAGATGAGGGCGCGGAGTGGGGCCTCGTGATCGCCTTTGGGTGCAGGCACGCGCTGCACCACCGCCTCGAGCAGCTCGGGCACGCCGGTGCCCTCCTTGGCGGAGATCCGCAGGATCTCATCCGGCTTAGTGCCGATCAGGTCGTGGATCTCCTGGGCACGCTTGTCCGGCTCGGCGCCCGGCAGATCGATCTTGTTGAGGACGGGTATGATTTCCAAGCCGGCGTCCATCGCCAGCAGTAGATTGGACAACGTCTGGGCCTGAATCCCCTGCGACGCGTCCACGACCAGAATCGCGCCCTCGCAGGCAACCAATGACCGCGACACCTCGTACGTAAAATCGACGTGCCCCGGCGTATCGATGAGGTTGAGCTCATACAACTGGCCGTTTTTCGCGTGATAGCTCATCCGCACCGCATTGAGCTTGATCGTAATGCCGCGCTCGCGCTCCAGGTCCATCGTGTCGAGGACCTGCTCCCGCATGAGGCGCTTGTCGAGTGTCCCGGTGAGCTCGATCAACCGGTCGGCCAACGTGGATTTGCCGTGGTCGATGTGCGCCACGATGCAGAAGTTGCGGATGTGATCTTGTCGCATGCGGCGGGAAATATAGCGTTGTACCTTACATGAGCCTTCCCACATGCCTCCCATGACCGGCTGGTTTGATCCCTCTCCCAAAGGCGGCTCCCTCCGCCTCGCGGCCAACAGCTATCTGCCCGCCAAGAGCGACCCGCCGGTGCGACTGCCGGGTCTGCGGCGCGGGGATCTGATCGTACTCGACAATGGTCGCGTGACGACGGTGAACGGTGAGCCGGCTGGCCAGCTCGACGGGCGGCCCGATTTCGCGAATCTCAGCGCTGTCCATCCAAACCGTCCGCTTACGCTCGAGACGCCCAACGCATCGAGTCCCCGCACCGCGGAGACGCAGCGCGTCGTGGATCTCATTTGCCCCTTCGGCTTCGGCCAGCGGGCGCTCATCGTCTCGCCGCCCAAAGCCGGGAAGACGATGATGTTGCAGGCGATCGCGGAGTCGGTCGCCGAGAATCACCCCAAGGCGATTCTGCTGATCCTGCTCGTGGACGAGCGGCCGGAGGAAGTGAGCGAGATGATCGACTGGGGGCGGGGGGAAGTGATCGCGTCGAGCTTCGACTTGCCGCACGAGCGGCACGTGGCCGCCGCCGACATGGTGTTCGATCACGCACGCCGGCAGGTCGAGCTCGGCCGCGATGCCGTCATTGTGCTCGATTCGCTCACGCGTCTGGCCCGCTCGCACAACACGACGGGGCGGGGCACCGGGCGCACGCTGTCGGGCGGCCTCGACGCCAATGCGCTGGCGAAGCCCAAGGGGCTGTTCGGCGCCGCGCGGGCCGTGCCCCCGAAGGATGGGGGCGGCTCGCTCACCGTGATCGCCACCGCCCTCGTCGAAACCGAAAGCAAGATGGACGACATCATCTTCGAGGAGTTCAAAGGCACCGGCAATGCCGAGCTGCGGCTGACGCGTGCGCTGGCGGACCGGCGCATCTATCCGGCGGTGGATATCGCGGCGAGCGGCACACGGCGGGAAGAGCTGCTCGCTGATGCGAAGACGGTCGAGGCAAAACAGAAGCTCCGGCGGACCCTCGTGGACCTCCCGCCGGAGCAGGCTATGCAATCACTACTGCAACTGATGAAGCGCGCGAAGACGAACGCCGAGCTGCTCGCCTAATTGCCGCTGACGATCCGCTTGTAGCTGTCGGGATTCCATTTCGGCCGGCCGGGGGCGTTCGCCACCTCGAGCCCGAGGTAGAAGATCAGCCGCGCGACGCGCGATTCCTTCTCCGCGTCGATCTTTTCCGGTGAGTCGCCCGGCTCATGGTAGTCCCGATGCGTGCCGCTGAAGAAGAACAGGACCGGCACGCCTTTGCGGGCAAAGTTGTAGTGGTCGGACCGGAAGTAGAAGTTCTCCTGGGGCCAGATGTCATCGATCGGCCGCATGTTCAGCTCGGGATGCGCCGCCGCCACCCGGTTCAGCGTCGCGCCGAGATCGGAATGTTCCTTGCCGATCGCGACGATCGTGTCCTTCCAGTTGCGTCCGATCATATCGATGTTGAGATCGGCCACGACGCTGCTCATCGGCACCGTCGGATGATCGGCAAAGTACTCGCTCCCCCAGAGGCCCTTTTCTTCGCCGCTCACGTTCAGAAAGAGGAGCGATCGCTTAGGCCGGGGCTGGAGGCGGGCGAAGGCTTCCGCGATCTCGATCACTGCTACCGTTCCTGATCCATCGTCGTCGGCGCCATTGCAAATCGAGTCCGCGCCCCGAGCCCGGCAGCCGCCGGACCCGCGGGGACCCGCGACGCCGACATGATCCATGTGCGCGCTGAATGCGACGTATTCGTTCTTCAGTGTGGGATCACTGCCCTCGAGAATCGCCACGACGTTGGGCGCCGAGTTGTGCTGGACAGCCCGAACGCGAGCCTGCACGCGGAACTGCGCGCCGAGCGAGGTTACTTGCACGGTCCCTGGAGCCGGCTCGATGCCCATGTTGGGGTTCAGGAGGGTGAGGATCGGTAGCAGTGAATCCGCACGCATGGAGAGCACTATGGGTGAGCCGGCTTTCCGACTCGGATCGCGCAACTGCGTCTCCTTGCTTCGTCTTACGATGCGAGCCCAGTCGGAATCTGGCACGGCGCTCGCCAGCACGATACCCGCAGGCTTCCAGCGCAGCAGGCGCTCCCGTTCGCCGCGATTCCGCGGGTTGTAGAACACGATCAGCATCTTGCCGGCCAGCGCCGCTGTATCGCCCGAGATGGTTCCGTTGAGAGGCCCGTCTAGGAGCACCAGCGTGCCCGCGTAATCGCCGTGTTCGAACACGTTGTTGGAGAAGGCGAAGTCGGTGCCGTACTTGAACGAGATGTCATCTTCCGCGCCGTGCAAAGAGGCCGTGGAGCTTTCGGCCACGACCTGGACGCGATCGAGCGAATAGCGCTGCAGGTACCGGCCGTTGCCTCCGGCGGGTTTCATCCCCAATCGGCGATACTCTCCCGCGAGGTATGCAGCAACCTCATCGAGCTCGGGGCTCGGCGTGTCGCGGCCCCGCATGGAATCGTCGGCGATGATGCCAATGCGCCGGCGGATGTCTTCGGGAGAGATAGTGTGGGCGGCCTGCTGCACGGGTGATTGCGCGAACAGTGAGCTTGCGAGCAGTACGGCGATCAAAAGCGCCTCGAGAATCGAAAGGGGAAGGAAAACTAACGCGCCCAACCGCATGGGACTACGATTGGGCGCGTCAGGTTTCAGTCTGAACGTTCACGGTTTGCGGCGCCGCACCTCGGGCTCGTTGCGTGTCGCCGGTGGCGGTGGCGGCGGCGGTGGCGGCGGTGGTGAGACACGCCGGGGCTCCGAGCGTGGTTCGTTGCGCGGCTCCGCGCGCCGCGGCTCATTTCTTGGCTCTACGCGACGCGGCTCGTTGCGCGGTTCGTTACGCGGCTCCACACGGCGCGGCTCGTTGCGGGGCTCGAGTCGCCGCGGTTCGTCGCGACGCGGTTCTGCGCGCGGCTCAACCCGCCGGGGCTCCTCGTCCCGCCGAGGCTGCACCTGAGGCTGCCGCTCGCGGGGCGGCTGCACCATGGGGCGCTGGTTCTGACTAGCATCATCCGGCCGATCGCGACGACCGGGGTTGTCCGGCCGATCCGGACGGTCAGGCCGATCAGGCCGGTCGGGACGATCCGGGCGGTCGCGGCCACCGCGATCGTCGTTGCCACGATTGTTGCCGTCGTTGCCGGGCCGATCGCGACGATCACGCACGTTCGGCGGAGGCACAATGCCGAGGCCACCGAGATCCCGGCCAGTCACGCCGCGACGCGTGTTGTCGTTGACCGGACGCTCCCGCTCGCGCGTTACGAAGCCATCGCGGCTCGGCCGGCTCGTGCCCCAATCCTTAAAGATGAAGCGCGGCTGCGGACGATAGGGCCGGACGAACACGACGCGGCTGCCGCCATAGTAGCGATATGGGTAATACCAGGGATCGTCGTACCGGAACATCCGGAAGCGAACGCATGAGTAGTTGTACGGATCCCAGTAAGAATAGCTGACATAACTGTGGCAGTCGTAGCAGAGGAAGCGCGGATAGTCGTACTGCCGTTCGACATTGTAGGAGACGATGTCGTAGTCCCAGTCGGCATATCCTTCCGGGACAATGCGCTGCGCCAGATCTGTCAGGGCGACATACGGATCACCGCGAACACGCCCATCGGCGATAACGCGGTAGTCCCAATGATCGCCGCTCTCGATATTGTCGTAGACGAACTGATCCGGCGCCGCAACGGCGAACAGATAGCCAACGCCCGGGTAGTCGTCGATCGAGAACGCCTCGCGACCCAGCTGCCGGCCATCCACTTGGAAGTCCCGCCCGCCGCGCGCGAAGTTGTCTTCCCATGGTTCACGGGGAAACAGGACGCGAACGCGGCCGTCGGTATCGACGCGGAAGATCGTGACGTAGGCATCGCGATCGAGGCGGAAATACAGCTCGACGCGCTCGCCGCGGGTATAAACGGCGGCGTCGCCGCGATTCGTCCAGAGCTCGATGCGCGGGCGGTAGACATCCGGCAGCCGGACAGCAGGCGTGGGAACGACGGCCAGGCCGAGCAGCGCTAGGTTCGTGAACATGGTACCTCCTGCCCCGTGTTAGGCAGAGACTGTGCCAGCGGCAAAACTCACGTAAATTATATTGCTATAATGACTTGGCATCGTTACCATCTACGCTGGCTGTCCCCCGGCAAGGACATTCCGTGCCTTCAGCGCCGCAGCGCCTAGACCTTCTCGATCCCGCCGATGTCGCCCGCCTGGGCGGCATTGAGATCGTGGCGGAAGGCGTCGTCGAGGGATTTCTCGCGGGGATGCATCGGTCACCCTTCCGCGGGTTTTCGGTGGAATTCACCGAGCACCGCGCATACCAGGCCGGTGACGAGCTGCGCTATCTCGACTGGCGGATCCTGGGCCGTTCCGACCGGCTGTTCGTAAAGCAGTTCGAAGAGGAAACCAATCTCCGTTCCATGATTCTGGTTGATGCCAGCAAGTCGATGGCGTGGCACGGCGCGCCCGAGCGTCTCACGAAGCGTGCGTACGCGGACCGGTTGGCGGCGGCGCTCGCCCTCATTCTGCTGCGACAGCGTGATGCGACGGGTCTCGTCACGTTCGACGAGCAGGTGCGTCACGTGATTCCCGCCCGCGTGAAAGCCGGCCAATGGACGCGCATCGTGCGCGGGTTGCTCGATACGCCCGACGGTCAAGGGACCGCGGCACACGCCGCTCTCCAGCGGCTGACGGCATTGCTGGCCCGGCGTGGCATGGTCGTGCTGCTCTCGGATTTGCTGTTCGACCGCGACCTTGCACTGACGGCGCTGCGCTATCTGAGGCACCGCGGCCACCAGGTCATCGTCTTCCATCTCATGGACCCTGCCGAAGTCGAGCTCGGTGGTCCTCCTGAAGTGCGATTCCGCGATCCCGAGTCGTCCGTGAGCGTCGTCGTGCGGCCGCGCGAGCTGGCGCGCGCGTACGCGGATACGGTGCGTCGCGAAATCGCCGCCTGGCGCAAAGCCTGCCGGCGGCATGGGATCGCGTACCACCACGTGCAGACCGATCTGCCCTTCGGCATGGCACTGCGTCTTTTGACGTGAGCTTCATTCATCCGCTGGCGTTGCTGGGACTCGCCGCAGCTGCGATCCCGGCGCTGCTACACCTGCTCCAGAGACGCATTCCTCCCGAGCTCGACTTTCCGCCAGTTCGCTACTTGAGCACTGCCGAGCGCGAGAGCGCTCGACGTCTGAGGCTGCGCCATCTCCTGCTCCTGATTCTGCGCACGGCCTTGATCGTGGCGATCGTTTTCGCGGCCGCGCGGCCGCTCGTGCGCGTGAAGGGGGGATCGCACGAGCCGACCGCGGTCGCGATCATTCTCGACAACTCGCCGTCGTCCGGCGCGGTTGTGGACGGACGCCTAGTGCTCGACCGGTTGCGTGTCGCCGCGCACTCGTCGATCGGTCGCACAACCTCGGCCGACCGCGTCTGGTTGATGCTGTCTGATGGTGTGCTGCGCGGCGGCACGCGCGAAGCTCTCCTCGCCACGATCGACAGCGCCCGCAGCGGCTGGCAGCGAATGGATCTCGTCCAGGCGGTGGAGCGCGCCGCTCGACTGGTGGAAGCGCAACCGCTGCCCGGGCGCGAAGTCCACGTGCTGAGTGATCTCCAACGAACGGCGGTCGCCGAGGGAAGAGCCGAGGTGCCGCAGGGGGTGCGCGTGCTCGCCATCGCGCCCGGTCGCGCGGTGGCGAATCGGGGCATCGCGGTCGTGACGGTTAGCGAAGGCGCCGCCGTGATCGCACTCAGCGGATCGGCCGCCGGCGGGGGTGACCCACCACGGCCTGTACCCGTGACGATTCGGATCGGCGGCGGGCGCCGAGGAGAGGTGAGCGCTCGTGGCTTGGCGACACCTGATGGCCCGGCGGTGACGGTGTCGCTGCCCGCACAGTCGCTCGCGCCGGGGTGGTGGGTCGGCGAGGCGCAACTGGAGCCGGATGAGCTCCGAGCTGACGATCGAAGGCCGTTCGCCTGGCGTGTAGCTCCGCCCGCTCGCGTGACGGCGACCGCGGGAGCGGGATCGTTTGTCGCCGCGGCACTCACCGTGCTTCAAGAAGGAAGGCGCGTGACAACCGGCCGCGACGTGGTGATCAGTGGTGGCGAGCCCCCGACCGGAGCGCGAGCGATCGTGCAGCCACCAGCGGACGCCGCGCTCGTGGGCCAGGCGAATCGCGCACTTGCATCACGCGGAGTGCAATGGCGGTGGGGTCCGGCCGGCACACCAGGACCGATCGTCACCTCCGAGCTGGCCGTTCTCAAGGGCGTTCCAGTCGTACGGCGCTATCGGCTGGAGGGAGTAGGGAGCGGGGAGCAGGGAGCAGATGGAGTCCTGGCTACCGTCAATGGAGAGCCGTGGCTCGTGCGCTCGGGCAACGTCGTCCTCCTCGGCAGCCGGCTCGACACGGCATGGACCGCGTTGCCGGCAACACCCAGTTTCGTGCCGTTCGTGGACGCGCTGGTCAACCGGATCGTCGCGGGAGAAGCGGACGTCGCGGCGGCCGAAGGCAATCCGCGGGTCGCGTTTCGCACGCGAGGGGCCGATACAATCGGGGCGACGGTGTTTGGTCCTGATGCTCGCGAGTCGGACCTTACGCCGGCGACAGCGGCTCTCACCATCGCCGCCCTCGGCGGGAAAGACCGCGCCGACGTGCTCACCGCCGACCAATTCGCGGCGGAGCGGTTCTCGGGCACGCGGCGAGCCGACATGAGCGGCATGCTCCTCGTCTTGGCCTTGTTGCTCGCCGCCGCCGAGCTGGGGGTGGCGACCCGGACCCGCTGATGCCGCTCGACTTTCTCCTCGACAGATTTCACGAACTCCCCGCCACACGCTCGCTCATCGAGCGGCTCCCGGCGCCGGGCAAGCGCGTCGGTGTCGGCGGCCTGCCGGGGTCGAGTCCGGCGGTGCTGGTGGCGGCTCTCGCGCGGCGCTTACCGCAACGCGTGTTCGCGATCGTGGCGCCCACGCCAGCGGACGGCGAACGCTGGCTCGCCGATCTGCAGACGCTGCTCGGCGCCGAAACCAGCTCCCTCTATCCGCAACGCGAATCACTCGGTGCTGAGGAGCCGCACTACGAACTCGCGGGTGAGCGGATCGAGACGCTTGAAGCGCTGCTGCGCGGAGCCGTCCGTGTCCTGATCACGACGGCGCGTGCCAGCGCCGAGCGGACAGCGGTCCCGTCGACGCTGGAACGGGCGCGGCTCGTTATCGCGGTCACTAAAGAGGAAAGGAGTCTCACCGAGACGTCGCAGCGGTTGGACGCCATGGGCTACGAGCGCGTGCCTACGGTGACCGAGGTCGCACAGTACAGCGTACGCGGCGGCATTCTGGACGTGTACGGGTTCGGGATGGCGGCGCCCGCGCGGATCGAGTGGTGGAGCGACGAAGTGGCGTCCGTTCGCAGTTTCGATCTCGACTCGCAGCGGTCGGGCGAGGCGCTGGATCGCGTAACCGTACTGCCCGTGCGGGCGGAATCGGCGCCGGGTGAGACTGGTGCCGGGGGGCAGCAGGCTGCGCCCCGACGAACGAACCTGCTGGACCTCCTCCCGACGGACACTGTCGTCGTCATTGATCAGGAATCCGCCGTGGAGCGGGAGGTGGAGCGCGCGTGGGCGGATGCCGCGCACCATCTCGAGGTCGCGCGTCGCATGGGTGAAGAGCCGCCACCCCGCGACGAGCTGCTCATCGAGCCGAAGGCATGGCGCTCCCGGCTCGAGCTGCTGGGCCGAATCGCGTTGTCGGAGGCGGAAACCGAGCAGCGATTCCCCCTGGCGCCGCCCGAACACGTGGACCGGGACCTGAAGCGGTTGCGCCAGATCGTCGTCCAACCCCCGCCGACCGTCATCCTCTGCGACAACGAAGGACAGCTCGAGCGCCTGGAGGAGCTCATCGGCACCGATCGCGCCACGCTCGCGGTGGGCGCGCTCGACGGCGGATTCATCATGCCGACGCTGCGCGTCCTCACCGATCACGAGATCTTCCGGCGCGCGCGGCGCCTGCGGCGCCCGCGTCGCTATCGCAGCGCCGTCACCACCGCCGCATCGCGACCGCTCACGCCGGGTGGATACGTCGTGCATCTCGAACACGGCATCGGGATCTACCGCGGCCTGCAGACGATCGCGGTCGGCGCCGACGGCGTGACGCTCGAGGTCGCCGTGGTGGAATACGAGGGTGGGGATCGGCTCAACGTGCCGCTGTATCGGATCGATCAGCTCGAGCCGTACCGAACCGCTGATGACGGTGACGCGCCGCCACCGCGCTTGCACCGCCTGGGCGCTACGACCTGGCAGCGCCAGCGCGACAAGGCGCGCGCCGCGATTCGGGCGATGGCGGCGGAGCTGCTGGACCTGTACGCCCGCCGGCAGCTCGCGACTGGATTCTCGTTCCCACCGGACACGCCGTGGCAGCGCGAGCTCGAGTCTGCTTTCCTTTATGAAGACACGCCCGACCAGCGGCGCGCCTCCGATGAGGTCAAGCGCGACATGGAGCGCGCGCGCCCGATGGACCGTCTGCTCGTGGGCGACGTCGGCTACGGCAAGACCGAAGTGGCGGTGCGTGCGGCGTTCAAAGCGGTGCAGGCGGGAAAGCAGGTGGTTGTCCTGGTGCCCACGACGATTCTCGCCGAGCAGCACGGCCGCACGTTCCGCGAGCGACTGGCCGACTATCCGGTCCGGATCGAGGTGCTGTCACGGTTCCGCAGCGCAAAGGAGACGGCGCCTCTGGTCCAGCGGATTACGGCCGGGGAGGTGGATGTCGTCATCGGGACTCACCGGCTGCTCTCGCCGGACGTGACGTTCAAGGATCTCGGGCTGTTGATCGTCGATGAGGAGCACCGCTTCGGTGTGCGGCACAAGGAGCGCCTGAAGACCCTGAAGCTCAGCGTGGACGTCCTGACGCTGACGGCGACGCCGATCCCGCGCACCCTCCATCTCTCGCTTGCCGGCCTGCGCGATCTCGCGCTGCTCGAGACCGCGCCGAAAGACCGCTCCCCCATCCTCACGTTTGTCGAGCCGTGGGATGACGCATTGCTGGAGGAAGCACTGGCGCGCGAGCTGGACCGCGGCGGGCAGGTCTATTTCGTGCACAACCGCATCGAGACCATCGACACGATCGCCGCCCGGGTGCAGGCGCTCGCTCCCCGGGCACGGCTGGCAGTCGCGCACGGGCAGATGCGCGAGCAGGATCTCGAGGCCGTGATGGGCCGGTTCGTGCGCGGTGAAGTAGACGTTCTCGTCTCGACGATGATTGTGGAATCTGGTCTGGACGTTCCCAACGCCAACACAATGATCGTGGACCGCGCCGACCGGCTCGGTCTCGCACAGCTGTATCAGCTGCGTGGCCGGGTGGGCCGCAGCCACCGGCGGGCGTTTTGCTATCTGCTCGTGCCCGATCTGGTGGACGCGCAGGCGGAGAAACGTTTGCAGGTGCTCGAGCATCATACTGATCTGGGATCGGGCTATCGCATCGCGCTACGCGATCTGGAGCTGCGCGGCGCGGGCAATCTCCTGGGCGGCGAGCAGTCGGGACACGTGCAGGCCGTCGGATTCGATATGTACCTGCGCTGGCTGGAAGAAACGGTGCGCGGTCTGAAACAGGGGAGGCGGGGGGGGCAGGGGGCGGAGAGCCGGGAGCAGTTCTCCCCACCGGACGTCACGATGGACGCGCCCGCGCACCTCCCGGACGAATACGTCTCCGACAATGACGCGAAGCTGGATCTGTACCGGCGGCTGGCGCGGGCTGAGCAACCAGGTGAGATTCATGCCGTTCGTGACGAGCTGCGCGACCGGTTTGGGCCGTTGCCGGCGGCCGCTGAACGCCTCCTCCTCGTCGCCGAGCTGCGCGCGCTGGGTGCGCGAGCGGGTTTGGAGACGGTCCTCATCAAGGGCGACGAGGCGCGCCTGACGTTCCGGCGCGACGCGGCGCCGCGGTTGGCGGGTCTCCAAGTGGCGCTCGAAGCGGTGCAGTTCGAAGCGGACGTGCGGCGCGCGGTGCCGCTCTCCCTCAGGCTCCGCCGGCTTGGCGGAGAGTCGATCGGCCCCGGCCTGGTCCGGGCGCTCACGGCCGTTCTGCGGGATCATCACCGTTAACAGAGGAAAGAGGAAACGGATGCGACGTTCGAGTCTGCTGTTGCTGGGGGGAGCGCTCACGCTGGCGGGATGCAGCGCCCTTCGCGATGCCTTTTCGCCGCGGGCCGAGGTCATCGCCCGCGCCAACGACCAGACGTTGAGTGTGGAGCGCGTCGCCGGGTGGGTCGGTAGCAGCAAACAGGTGCCGCTCGAAGCGCTGGCGCTCAGCCGGTTGTCGCACATCTGGGTCGACTACGCGCTGTTCGCGCAGGCGCTGGCCGCCGGCAGGGATCTGCGCGATTCGGCGACGATGACGGCCGCGATGTGGCCGGTCGTTTCGCAGCTCAAGTGGCAGCGCTTTCACGACCGGCTGGTCGCGAACGGCGAGCTCACCCCCCAGAAAGTGGATTCGGCCTATGCGGCGGGACAGCACCGCATGTTCCAGCACATCCTGATTCAACTCCCGCCCAACTCCTCGACGGACGTGGACACGCAAAAGCGCCGCAGGGCTGAGCAGCTGCTGCCGCAGGCGCGGACCGCGGGGGCCCGCTTCGGGCAACTCGCATCGCGTTATTCCGACGACCCCGGATCGAAGGCGAACGACGGATCCCTCGGTCTCTCCGCCCGGGGGCAATTCGTGCCGGCTTTCGAAGATGCGGCCTGGCAGTTGGGTCCGGGCGACGTGAGTCCCGTGGTGAAAAGCCCCTTTGGCTATCACATCATTCGCCGTCCGCCGCTCCGCGAGGTGCGCGATTCGTTCCGCGTGAAGATGCAGGACCAGATCGCCCTTCAGACGGACTCGATCTACCTCGACAGTCTGTCGACCAAACGGCGCATCGAGCCGGTGGACCGCGCGCCGGCCTACGTGCGCGCGGCCATGCAGGACATGGAGGCTTCCCGGTCCAGTAATCGCGTGCTGGTTGACTATCGGGGGGGATCGCTCAGGGTCCGCAATCTCGTGCGCTGGCTTGCGGCCCTCGATCCGCAAGTCATGCAGGCATTGCCGCAAGCGACCGATGACCAGATCAAGCAGTTCCTCAAGGCGATCACGCAACGCGACCTGGTGATTCAGCAAGCCGACTCCGCCAAAATCACGCTGACGGCGGAGGACTGGCTGCAGGTGCGCGCCGAGCACGATTCGGCGATCATGATGCTCGGGTCGATTCTCAATCTGTCGCCGCAGATGCTGCGCGACTCGGCCGCCACGCCAGCGGAGCGCACCAACGTCGCCATGGCGAGCGTGAACGACTATTTGGACCGGGTGCTGCAAGGCCGCGCACGCTATTTCCCGATCCCCCCCTCCCTGGGCGAGACGCTGCGCGACCAGGCGCGGTGGAGCGTCGATGAAGCCGGTGTGCGTCGCGCCGTGGAGCGGGCTCAGGAGATTCGGGCGTCGTCCGATTCCAACCGAACCAATCAACCCGGCATCACGCCGGCGCCCGGTCCTCCCCCGATCGACACGCCGCGCCCCAACCGATGAGACTGCTGCTCGCACTCCTCGCGGCGTGCGCCGTCACGCGGGCGGCTGCGCAGCAGCCGGCGCAGCAATCGCTCGATCGTATTGTCGCGATCGTGGGCACGCGTCCCATTCTCGCCTCTCAGATAGAAGAAGAGATGGTGCAGGCGCAGGCGCAGGGGCAGACGCTGCCGCCGGATTCCGCGGGCCGGATGGCGATGCGCCGGCAGGTTCTCGACCGGCTGGTCGAGCTGGAGCTCCTGGTGCAGCAGGCGCAGCGCGACACGGCGATCAAGGTGACGGACCAGGAAGTCCTCGATCAGGTCGAGCAGACCTACCAGAACGTCCGGAAGCAGTTCCGCTCCGAAAACGAATTCCGTGACCAGATCCGGCAGGCGCGGTTCGGATCCGTCGAGGAATGGCGCCGCTGGCTCGCCGATCAGCAGCGCCGTGAGCTGTATGCGCAACGCCTGATCGAGGCGCAACGGCAGAAGGGGAAGCTACGACCCATTCCGCCTACCGATGCGCAAATGCGCGAGTTCTGGGAACAGAACCGAGCCCAGCAACCGAAGCGGCCGGCGACGGTTTCCTTCCGGCAGATCGTCATCAAGCCGGCGGCGGACTCTGTCGCGAGGCGGATCGCGTCCGCGCGCGCCGAGTCGCTGGTGGTGGAGCTGCGGCGTGGGGCGGACTTCGCGGCCGCGGCAAAGCGGTTCTCCGGCGACAGCGCCTCAGCGGCGCAGGGTGGCGAGCTGGGCTGGTTCCGGCGCGGCGTGATGGTGAAGGAATTCGAGGACATGGCGTTCCGCCTTCGACCGGGGGAAATCTCTCCCGCGGTCGAAACGCCGTTCGGCTTTCATATCATCAAAGTGGAGCGTACGCAGCCGGCCGAGATCCTGGCGCGTCACATCCTGATCGTGCCTGAGATCAGCGCCGGGCAGGTGGCCCTCGCGCGGCGTCTGGCGGATTCGCTACACGACGCGCTGTCGCGCAGCGGCGCCGCTGGTGGCGCGTCGTTCGACTCGCTGGCGAAACGATTTGCCGATCCGCTGGAGCCCAAGCTGGCGGAGGACGCCCCGCTGACCGACCTCCCGCCCGAGTATCAGCAGATCGTTTCGAGCGACACGACGCCCGGATTGAAACCGGTCATCACCGAGGGCGGCAATACCCCACGCCCAAAATTCGTGGTTTTGGAAATCACCGGCCGCCATAATGCGGGTGATCTCGCCTTCGAAGACGTGAAGCTGCGGATCCGCCAGTCGCTCAGCGATCAGCTCGCGATTCGCCATTACATCGACCAACTGAAGCGCCAGACCTACATCGACATCAGGCTCTAGCGGTGGCCCCTCCGCGTCCCCGTCTGGCGGTTGCCGTTGGTGACCCGCGAGGGATCGGGCCCGAAGTCGTACGGAAAGCGCTGCGCCAGCCGATCGACGCCGAAGTCCGTATCATCGGCGGATGGGAGGACGGCGCTCCCAACGATGCCGAGGCGGGGCGCGCGGCGGCCCAGGGGATCGAGGCCTCGGCGCGGCTCGCGCTCGCCGGCGAAGTCGATGCGATCGTCACGGGCCCTGTCCACAAGCTGGCTCTCCACGCGGCCGGCTACCGCTTTCCCGGCATCACGGAATTCCTCGCGCACGTCGCGGGTGACGTGCCGGTCGCCATGATGCTGGCGACGGGGCGGCTGCGGGTTGTCCTCGTGACGACGCATTTCTCGTTGCGCGATGCGATCGCGATGGTTACGACGGAGCGCGTGGTGCAGGCGGGCCGCATCGCGACCGACGCGCTCCGGCACTGGTGGGGGATCGCGGCGCCGCGTCTCGCGGTATGCGCGATCAACCCGCACGCGGGTGAGGGCGGATTGTTCGGCGACGAGGACGAGCGGGTGCTGCGGCCGGCGGCGGCGGAATTGGGGGCTGCGGGCCCGCTGCCGGCGGATACGGTCTTCGTGCGGGCGTTACGCGGCGAGTTTGACGCCGTGCTCGCGCCCTATCACGACGTCGGCATGACGGCAGTCAAAGTCTCCGGATTCGGGGCCGGCGTGAACGTCACCTTGGGGTTGCCCTTCATCCGCACTTCACCTGACCACGGCACCGCGTTCGACATCGCCGGCAAGGGGATCGCGGACGCGGGGTCGATGCGCGCGGCATTGGAGCTAGCCGTGCAGCTGGCCGGCGCCCGCCGCGAGGCGAGGGACTAGCTCGAAGGCTCCGGCACGTGTGTGGCGGTGGCCGGCCACACGCGTACTGTTCCCACCCGCCGGCCATCCATTTCCAAAATCTCGAACGTGGCGCCATCGAGCGTCACGCGGTCGCCGACCTTCGGCAACCGGCCGAGCCTTCCGAACAACAGCCCGCCGATCGTCGTGTAGTCGGCGTCGTCGAGATGCAGCTTGAGCAGCCGGTTCACGTCGCCGATCTCCGTGCTCCCCGCGAGGATCGGCACGCCACTCGTGCCCGACGCACCGACGGTCGCGCCGGGCGCGGCCGCCGGAGCCTGGTCGTATTCGTCGTAGATCGGCCCGACGATCTCCTCGAGCAGATCCTCCATCGTGACGAGGCCGGCGGTGCCGCCGAATTCGTCGAGCACGATCGCGAGATGCACTTTCTGCCGCTTCATATCGGCGAGCACATCCTCCACCTCGCGTGTGCCGGGCACGAAGAACGGAGGTCGCGCGATGTCCTGCACGGGTGATTCGGAGCCGGACAGCAGCCCGCGCAGAATATCCTTCGCGTGGACGATCCCGACGACGTCATCGAGTGATTCGCCGGTGACGGGATAGCGGGAGCGGCCCGCGGCCGCCACGCGATCCGCCGCCTCGGCGAGCGACGCCTCGGCAGGGAGCGCGACGATGTCGGTCCGTGGCGTCATCACCTCGCGCGCGTTCTTCTCGCTGAACTCGAATACGCCTTCCAGCATGCGAGCGTCGCCGGCGCCGAGGCCGCCGGTCTTGCGGCTTTGCTCCACCAGCATCCGGATCTCTTCTGGAGAGTGGACGCGGTCATGGTCGGGGTTGGTGCCTTTGATGCCCAGCATCCGGATGAGGACATTCGAGCTCCAATTGAGCAGCTCGGTGATCGGCCGCGTGATCCACGAGAAGAAGATCAGCGGAGCCGCGACCCAGCGGCTCGTGCCTTCGGGGTAGGTGATTGCCCACGCCTTCGGTGCCTGCTCGCCGAACACGACGTGCAGGAACGAAATGACGGCAACAGCCGTCACGGAGGCGATGCCGCCCCGCGTCAGGAAGTCGAGGCTGGGCGGCAGCGAAGAGAACCAGTCGCGGAACAGGTGCGCGACGGTGTCCTCGGCGACGTAGCCGAGCAGGATCGAGGCGACCGTGATGCCGAGCTGCGCAGCCGAGAGCTGGCGGTAGAGGTC